>Ga0207770_100147_pt1 | contig 58634 bp, 60 predicted proteins | sample A23E2SouthBayCA_FD_187729 | JGI IMG/M metagenome (GOLD analysis project Ga0207770, IMG submission 187729) | Aerobic enrichment media microbial communities from Eden Landing Ponds, California, USA - A23 E2 (SPAdes) | ecosystem: Environmental > Aquatic > Marine > Unclassified | place: Emeryville...
GACCCGCCGGGGGATGTGGGCCGACTCCCGCGAGGCGCTCGCCGACCTCGCTCTCGACAGTCGCGAGCGGATACTGGACGTCGGCTGTGGTACCGGCGAACTGACGCGCGTCCTCGGCGAGGAGAGCGACGCCGAGGTGGTCGGCGCGGACGTCGACCCCACGCTCCTGTCGGCCGCGCGGGCCGTCGCGCCCGTCGTCCGGGCCGACGCCACCCGACTCCCGTTTCACGAGGACGCCTTCGACCTCGTGGTCTGTCAGGCACTCCTGATCAACCTGCCCGACCCCGTCGCCGCGGTCCGGGAGTTCGCTCGCGTCTCGGGCGGTCTGGTCGCCGCGGTCGAACCGGACAACAGCGCCGTCGAGGTCGCCTCGACGGTCGAGCGCGAGGCGGGGCTGGCCCGGCAGGCCCGCGAGCGCTTCCTCGACGGCGTCGAGACGGACGTCGCGCTCGGGGCGGACGCTGCGGGACTCTTCGAGACGGCGGGCCTGGAGGTGGTCTCCACTCGCCGGTACGACCACGAACGGACGACCGAACCGCCCTACTCCGAGGAAGCCGTCGAGGCGGCCCGCCGGAAGGTCACGGGGGGTGCGCTCGAGGACGACCGCGAGACGATTCTCGCCGGCGAGACGAACGAGGCCGAGTACGAACAGCTCTGGTCGGACTGGCGGGAGATGGGCCGGGACGTCGTCGACCAGATGACCGACGAGGCCTACGAGCGACGCGAGCGCGTCCCCTTCTTCGTGACCGTCGGCCGGGTCCCGTAGTCACCCGTCCACACTCTCGGCGCGGTCGGTCCCTGTACGTCGCCGTCTCGCGGTCCCGACTCGTCACCTGCCGTAGCCGCCGTTTCCGTACTCGGTTCCCGTATCCGGACGAGCGACTGTCTCCCCCGTTTGTGTGTCTGTCGCTGTCCCCCTTCCCGGCAACGGGGCCCCCGGCTCCGGTCTCGCGGCCGTCGTCACCCGAACAGCCGGCCAGACCGACGCTTCCCACTACGGCGGCACCGACGCAGGCCAGTATCCTGAGACGGGCCACCCGTTCGTCCATACGGGTCGGTAGTGCCCGGTGGAAAAAAGGAACGCGCCGTCCTGAGGCGTCAATCGTCGGCGGGAGTCGGCGTCTCCGACTCCCAGTGACGGACACGCTCGCCCTCGAAGAGGTCCGTCGAGAGGTAGCGTTCGCCCGTGTCCGGGAGGCGAAGACGGCCATCTCCTTGCCGAAGGTCGTCGGGGTGGTCGTGGGCGTAGTCGCTGGCGGCGGCGAGCGCGGCACCGGCGGAGACGCCGGCGAGGATACCTTCTTCCCGGGCGAGGCGGCGTGTCGTCTCGACCGCCCGCTCGTGTGCGATGGGGCGGACCTCGTCGATCAACTCCGTGCGGAGGATCTCGGGGACGAATCCGGCCCCGATGCCCTGGGTGCTGTGCGACCCGGACTCACCGCCCGAGAGTACGGGGGACTCGGCGGGTTCGACCGCGACGCTGGTGACGTCGGCGTCCCGACTCTCCTTGAGGTACTCGGTGGTGCCGGTTATCGTCCCGCCGGTGCCGACGCCGGCGACGAACGCGTCGACGTCGCCGTCGGTGGCCTCCCAGACCTCGGGGCCGGTGGTCTGGCGGTGGACCTCGGGGTTGGCGATGTTCTCGAACTGGCGGGCGTGGACCACGTCGCGCCGATCCGCGATGGTCTCGGCGGCTTCGACGGCACCGCCCATCCCGCCGTCGGCGTCGGTGAGGACGACCTCGGCACCGAGCGCCGAGAGGAGGCGACGACGCTCCTCGCTCATCGACTCGGGCATGGTGAGCACGAGGTCGTATCCCCGCGCCGCCGAGGCCATCGCGAGTCCGATACCGGTGTTGCCACTCGTCGCTTCGACGACGGTATCGCCGGGTTCGAGGCCCGCCATACGTTCGGCGCGGTCGAGCATCGCGGCGCCGATCCGGTCTTTGACCGACCCCGCGGGGTTGAACGACTCGACTTTGCCCGCGAGGTTCTCGGCGAAGGCGTCCCGTCTCACGAGCGGTGTGTTGCCGATGTGGTCGGTGATGTCGTCAGCGATGTCCATCGTCCCTCGCCTGGAGACTGTGACGGGTGAGTCACTGGCCTCAGTATCGGGGGTGTTTTCGGGCCACTCGCGCCGGTGGCTGAACGCCCTCGGCACGCTCGGACGACGAGAAAGTCGTCTCTATCTGGCGGATCGTAGAACGTACTCCGGCCGTACCCGGGCTTGGGTATGCGTTCTATTCTATCCGAAACTGGGCCGGCAACGGCTCTCTACCGGCGACGACTGGTCGCCTCGTGGGACTGTGGTGAGTCGACGTGGTCGGCACTACCTTTGAGCAGCGAGAGGGTCCCGCGGTTTACCGCGGGCGTGAATCGCGTCCGCTCCTGTGAGCCACCGCCGCGTGACTGCCGGTCTCGAGTCTCGAACGTTCACTGGCAGTTTCACTTTCACTCCGGGTGGCGGGCATTTACTTTCTCTCGGCTCGTCCCGACAGCACGCAGATGAAGCGGACCAACACGTTCGCCATGCGCCCGCTCACCGAGACCAGAGAGTCCCTGCTCCGGGACCTGTTGGACGCTTCGGCCGCTCTCTGGAACGAGGTCACTTACCAGCGTCTCATGCGATACAACGACGAGGACGGCTTCGAAGACGAGGACGTCTGGGATGCCGACACTGGCCGATTCGAAGGCCGGTACAAAGGCGTACTCGGTGCCTCCACCGCCCAGCAAGTGATACGGAAGAATACCGAGGCGTGGCGCGGGTTCTTCGGCCTGAAAGAGCAGTATCACGACGAGTCGAACACGTCGGTCACAGACCACCCCGAACCGCCGGGCTTCCGGGGAAACGAGGACGAAGGCCGAGTCCTCAAGACAGTCATTCGTAACGACGCATATACCATCGGATGGAGTGAGCGGTCCCGCCTCGAGATACTGGTCGGGCGCCAGTTGAAAGACCGATACGACCACACCGGGCGGCTCCGACTGGAACTCGCTGGCGAGCCGAATTGGCCCGACTACGAGACACAGGGTCGGTTGGACCTGTGGTACGACGAGACCGAGAGTACGTTCAGAGCTTCGCAGCCCGTGTCTGTTTCTGATGCACGGGCGACTCCACTGGCTTCCGAGAAAGCCGCTCTGGACATCGGTGCGAACAACCTCGTCGCTTGCACCACGACGACCGGCGAGCAATACCTGTACGAGGGGAGGGACCTGTTCCAGCGATTCCGCGAGACGACACGAGAAATCGCCCGGTTACAGTCGAAACTCGAAGACGGCCGATACAGCAGCGAGCGTATCCGGCGACTGTATCGGAAGCGCACTCGTCGGCGCGACCACGCCCAGGAAGCGTTGTGTCGTGACCTGCTGGACCGATTGTACGAGGGCGGCGTGGGCAGGGTGTATGTCGGTGGCCTGACCGACGTGCTGGAGACCCACTGGTCGGTCGAAACCAACGCCAAGACCCACAACTTCTGGTCGTTCCGGAAGTTCACCGAGCGACTGGTCTGTACGGCCGCAGAATACGGCATCGCGGTCGAGGTCAGGTCGGAATCGTGGACCAGTCAAGAATGCCCGGAGTGCGGGTCGACAGACCGAACGACGCGACATCAGGACACGCTCACCTGTCCGTGTGGATTCGAGGGTCACGCCGACCTCACAGCTGCAGAAACGTTCCTGGAGCGGCAGACAAGCGAAACGGTCAGGCCGATGGCACGGCCCGTGCGGTTCGAGTGGAACGACCACGACTGGTCGGAGTCACCACGCTCTCACCGTCCCAAAGAACAGCGCACAGACCCGAGTACCGTCCATCGTAGCGGGAATGTTGCCTCCGGAGACTCTCAGCCCGCCTGAGACTCTCACGTCGGAGAGGAAACCGCGCCCTTCAGGGCGCGGAGGATGTCATACGACGTCGCCCCGCACTGTCGCACCCTCCTGGTCGGCGCGGAACTGCTCGACGGCGTCGGCGGCACGCTCGGCCTGGTCGGCGTCAGCGCCGAGCATCTCCAGGGCCCCCGAGAGCGTGGGGAAGACGAACTCCCCCTTCCGGAGTTTCTCGAAGGCGTCCTCGCTCCGTCGTCTCTCCACCCAGAGACACGCGCCGCGAGGGTCGAGCACCTGCTCGTAGGTCTCGCGAGCGAGCGCACCCTCCAGGCGCTGGGTGACGTTGTCCTCGAAACTCGCGTTACAGACCTCGAGGTGGACCGGTTCGTCCTCGAGGAGGTGTGCGGCGAGACACTGCTCGGGGGCGGCGTACCCGCCCGAGTTCGCCCGGAGGTACTCGGGGTGCTCCTCGGCCCAGTCCGCGCGGACGGTCTCGCCGACGCCGTCGACGCCGTACTCCGCGCGGAACTCCTCGACGCGGTCGGACTCGGAGTCCATGAGGATGTCCTTGGTGAGGTAGACGTCGATACGCTCGACGGGGTCCAGTCCGAGCGCGACGTCGCCGTAGACCCACACCTCGCGGACGGGGACGGGCATGCGCTCGCGCTCGACCGTCTCGACGATCCGCTCGACCGTCGCCACGGCCTCCTCGCGCGGGATTTCAGCCATCGCCACTCGCTACCCGCCCGACCGGGATAACTCTTTCAGCGTCCGGTCGGGGACAGTCGGCGAGACTCCCCGCCAGCCCGGGATTTATTCCCTCCTGGGCGCATCCGGTTGCTATGTCACGTGAATCCGTCGGACTCGTCGGCGTCGGGAACATCGGTACCTACTTCGTCGAGTGGCTCACCGCGGCCGACTACGCCGTGACGGTCCACGACGTCGACCCCGAGCGCGTCGACCACGCGATCGAACTCGGCGCGACGGCGGCCGACTCGCCCGCTGCGGTCGCGCGCGAGTCGACCGTCGTCCTGCTTGCCCTGCCCGGCAGCGAGTACGTCGAGGCGGTCATGGAGGGCGACGACGGGATTCTGGGCGCGCTCGATACCGGACAGGTCGTCGTCGACACCGGTACGACCGAACCGGACGTCGAGGTCCGCTACGAGCGCCTGTGTCGCGAGCGCGACGCGGCCTACCTCGACGCGCCGCTGACCTGGGGCGGCCCCGGCGAGTACACCGGGCAGTCGGGCCCGGCGTTCACGATGTTCGTCGGCGGCGATCGCGACACATACGAGCGGGTCGAACCGGTACTCGACACGCTGGTCCACACTCACGAACACTTCGGCCCTGTCGGTCACGGCCAGGTCGTCAAGGCCGGACATCGGCTCCGCCAGAACTGCATGGCGGCGCTGGACGCCGAACTCGTCGAGTTCTACCGGAACAATGGCGTCGACCCGGCGGCAGTAGACGACCTGCTCGGGTGGGGCGTCCGCGAGGCGCTGTTCGACGACGAGTACGACGACGCGCCGGGGTTCGAAGCGGCCATGACCCGTCCCGACACGCCCGACGACGGTGGCGAGTTCCGCACGGAGGAGCGTGCCGGCGGGGAGCGCCTCAGGACGACGTCGTTCAACAAGGACATGGCCTACGCGCTGGCTATCGCACGCTCTTCGGAGACGGCGACGCCCATCGCCTCGGCGGCGTTCCAGGTCTACCAGGCCGCCGAGGCCTACGGGGCGGCGGTCCGGGACCGCGACCTCGCCTTCCAGGACCCCGGGTGGACCGACCGCGAGGCCGTCGTGAGCGAGTACCGCCGGCGCAACCGCCCGGCGGCCGAGTGGCGCCGGCTCCGACGGGCGAGCGATGGCGCCGGGGGCGCCGTCGAGGGTCGAAGCGGTGACGAACGCGACAGCGAGGACGGCGGCCCCGACCGGGCCTGAACGTCGGGACTACCGGCGAGGGCTTCGCTCGCCGGCACGCACTTCCCGCTGGGCGTGCAGTCGGTCCCATGGCCGAGACGCCCGATGTCGAACCACAGTGGTACTGGGACCGGCGAACGCGGACGGCGCTCTACCCGCGGCGGACCGAGGACGACACGGTCGAGTTCGTCACTGTCTGGCACGCCGAGGAAGTGGCCGACGCCGTCGACGCCGGCGCGCTCGTCCCCGTCGACGAGGTGGGACTCGACCGAACCGAGACGGCCTTCGACCTCCTCGATTCGTTCCGGTTCCCCGAGGGGGTCGAGACCGGAGACCCCGACGAGGACACGGTCGACAGCGGCGGTGGTGCGTGATGGCCGTCGACGATGACGACGGCCGCAGTCACGACCGACCGAACGTGCTCGTGGTGTTCACCGACCAGCAGCGCTGGGACACGGTGGGCGCGTACGACTCGCCGCTGGACCTGACGCCGAACCTCGACGTCGCCGCCGACGCGGGCACGGTCTACGAGCAGGCGGTCAGTTCACAGCCGGTGTGTGCACCCACCCGCGCCTGCCTCCAGACCGGCCAGTACGCCACGACCCACGGCGTCTGGCGCAACGGACTGGTCCCCGAGGACACCGGTACGACCCTCGCCGAGGCGTTCGCCGGGGCGGGCTACGACACCGGCTACGTCGGCAAGTGGCACCTCGGTGGGACGGGGACGGATCCGGTCCCGGAGGACCGCCGTCTCGGCTACGCCGACTACTGGCGGGCGGCCGACGCGCTCGAACACACGTCCCACCCCTACGAGGGACTGGTCTACGACGGCGACGGCACTCGCGTCGAGTTCGACGGCTACCGCGTCGACGCGCTGACCGACATGGCCGTCGACTTCCTCCGGCACGACCGCGAGAACCCCTTCTTTTGCGTGCTCTCGCACCTCGAACCACACCACCAGAACGACATGGAGACGTACGCGGCGCCGGCGGGCTACGAGTGGCGCCACCGCGACCCCTGGGTACCGCCGGACCTGCGCGCTCGCCCGGGGCAGGGCGACTGGTACGGCGAACTCCCCGACTACTACGGGATCTGCGAGCGCATCGACGAGACCTACGGCCGCCTGCTCGACGTCCTCGCCGACGAGGGCGAACTCGAAGACACGATCGTCGTCTTCGTCTCCGACCACGGCAGCCACTTCCGGACGCGCAACGCCGAGTACAAGCGGTCGGTCCACGACTCGTCGGTGCGCGTCCCGCTGGTCGTCCGCGGGCCGGGCTTCGAGGGCGGCAACCGCGTCGAGCGACCCGTGAGTCTCGTCGACCTGCCGCCGACGCTGCTGGACGCGGCGGGGGTCGAGGTGCCGGCGTCGATGGAGGGCGACTCGACGCTCCCGCTGGTCGGCGACGGCGGGCGGGGCCACTCGTCGGCCCCCGACCGCGACGGCGGGGTGTTCGTCCAGGTCAGCGAGTCCGAGGTGGGGCGGGCGATACGCACCGACCGGTGGACCTACGGTGTGGTCGCCCCGGGGACGGACGGCCGGGAGACGCCGGTGAGCGACCGCTACGTCGAGCGCTACCTCTACGACCGCCACGCAGACCCCTCCCAGCTGACGAACCTCGCCGGCCGCTCCGAGTATCGGGCGGTCGCCGACCGCCTCCGCGAGCGACTCGCCGAGCGCATCCGGGAGGTCGAGGACGCCGACCCGACCATCGACTCGGCGGAGCACTACCACTGACGGCCTCCGGCATGCGCCCGACCGGGTGACGGACAGGCACCCCGACCGGGATACCGGCACGCGTCCCGACCGGAGAGCGAAACCCTCAGGCCGACTGGCCCGCAACGGGGAAGCGATGGACTGTGACAAGTGCGGCGAACCCGCGGTGATGCACGCCGCCTACTCCGGCCTGCACCTCTGTGAGTCGCACCTCTGTCGTTCGGTCGAGGAACGGGTGCGCCGGCGCGTCCGCGAGGACTCGCTGGTTCCCGACGACGCCACGCCCGGTGACCCGGACACCTGGGTGATCGGCCTCTCGGGCGGGAAGGACTCGGTCGTCCTGACGGAGATCCTGCACGACACCTTCGACCGCGATCCGAGAATCGAACTCGTCGCGCTCTCGATCCACGAGGGGATCGAGGGCTACCGCGACGAGTCGCTCGACGCCTGCGAGGAACTGACTGCGGACCTCGAGATGCGCCACGAGGTCGTCAGTTACGCCGAGGAGTTCGGCGTGCAGATGGACGACGTCGTCGAGGACGACCCCGAGAACATGGCAGCCTGTGCCTACTGCGGAGTCTTCCGCCGGGACGTCCTCGAACGCTACGCCGAGGAACTCGGCGCGGACAAACTGTTGACTGGCCACAACCTCGACGACGAGGCCCAGACGGCGCTGATGAACGTCTTCGAGGGCGACGTCCAGCAGATGGCCGGCCACTTCGACGCCTCGCTGGGACCTTTCGAACGGACCGGGGAGGGGCCCATCGAACGCGCCCGGTCGCCGCAGGACCACCACGTCCCGCGGGCGAAACCGCTCCGTGACGTCCCCGAGAAGGAGGTCGCCCTCTACGCCCACTTCCGGGACCTGCCCGCACACATCACCGAGTGTCCCCACGCGGAGGAGGCCTATCGCGGGGAGATACAGGAGTTGCTACTCGGGATGGAAGAGAACCACCCGGGGACGCGCCACTCTATCATGGCGGGATACGAGAAAATCGCCGCGCTGGCGTCGGCGGCGTTCGACGACGGCGACGCATCGTACGGCGAGTGTGACGTCTGTGGTGCGCCCACGGGTCGCGAGGTCTGCCGGAAGTGTGACCTGCTGGACGCGCTCGTGGCGTGAGGATCAGGTCGGTCGGACAGTGTGAGACGCGTCGCTGTCGGTCGGTGAAAACGGCAGGAAAACCGTGTCGAGTCCGGAGTCGACGGTCGACCGTCAGTTCGGTCGGATGACGTCGACGCCGTTCTGTTTCTCGAGGTTCTCGCGGCCGCCGTCGGTGTGGCCGTAGCCCGTGTTACCCGAGGACTGGTCGGCCGGGAAGTCCTCGACGTTCTGGCTCGCGTCGAACGACGATTCGTCGACGTCCGAGAGAGCCTGCCGGGACTTGTCGGCCTGCTTCTGGGTCGTCGGCCCAAGGACCTGTGCGGACTTGACGCCGGTCATGATGGCCATGACCCGCACCTTGCCCTTGTAGTTGTCCTGGATGCGCGCGCCCCAGATGACGTTCGCACTCGCGTCGAGGCGCTCGGTGATGTTCTGGGCGATCCCCTCGGCCTCTTTCAGCGCGAGGTCGGGTCCACCGGTGATGTGGACCAGGCCGCCCGTGGCACCGCGGTAGTCGACGTCGAGTAACGGGTGGTTCATCGCGTCTTTGACCACCTCTTCGGTCTTGTTCTTGTCCTGGGTCTCGCCGACCAGCATCACGGCGACGCCGCCCTGGTTCATGATGGCGGTCATGTCGGCGTAGTCCAGGTTGATGAGGCTGGGCTGGGTGATCGTCTCGCTGATCCCCTTGACCGTCTCGGCGATGATCTGGTCCATCACCGAGAACGCCTTGCCGATGGGCAGGTTCGGCACGTAGTCCAGCAGTCGGTTGTTGTCGAGGACGATGATCGAGTCGGCCTCGCTCCGGAGGGTTTCGAGACCCTCTTCGGCTTTGACCGTGCGGGCGCGCTCGACGTTAAACGGCGTCGATACCATGCCGACGACGATGGCGCCCTGACTCTTGGCGATCTTCGAGACGACGGGCGCGGCACCGGTCCCGGTCCCGCCGCCCATGCCGGCCGTGACGAACACGAGGTCGGCGTCGCCCAGCACTTCCTCGATGGTGCCCTGGGCCATCTCGGTGGCTCGCTTGCCCATCTCGGGGTCGCCACCGGCACCGAGGCCGTTCGTGAGCGACTTGCCCACGAGGATCTTCGTGTCGGCCTCGATCATCTGGAGGTGTTGCTTGTCGGTGTTGACGGCGATCGTGTCGGCGCCGTCGACGCCGATGTTGTACAGGCGGTTGACGGTGTTGTTGCCCGCCCCGCCACAGCCGACGATGACGATCCGCGGGTCGCCGAACCCGTCGCCGTCGGTGTTTGCCTCCATCTGCTGTTGTTCCTGCTCGTCGCGCTCGAGGGCTTCCTGGACGATGTCTTTCATCGGTCAGGCCCTCTTGTAGGTGGTCCGGCGCTTGCGCTTCTCCGAGGGTCGCTCGGGCGCGCCGTCCTGCTCGTTCAGTTTCTCACGGACGGCCGCCCGGATCGCCTCGCTCCGGTTGGGGTACTCCCCCGTCTCGACCATTCGTTCGACCTCTTCGATCTGCTGCTTCGGAATCCGTAGTGTCACACGCTCCATGTTTGATCGTTCCCCTTGTGGGTAAGACGGCGGCGGGCTCGCCCGCGCGTCCGTCTTACACGGCCCATCCGCGCTCCGAGCCGACGTAATCGCACCACAGCGGGCGTGTCAGACCCGCATGCAACGCCGTGTAAGACGACCGTCTTACGCACACAGTACCACAGGGCACGGGATTATAAAGGTTACGGCGGGTGTATGACAGCGGTGCGTTTACCGTCGTATACGCTATCTGCGTGTTGTTTTCGGCGTATTATCCCTGGTCGAGGACGTCCGCAGCGGGGGTTCGCTTGCCACAACCGGGGCAGAAAGCCCAGTCCGAGCGGAGTTCGTCGCCGCAATCACAGAACACACGGTGGCTCGTCTTCTCACCGCAGTTCGGGCAGTAAACGTGGTCAGAGGAGACGTTTTCACCACATTGGCCGCACGTATTACCCGTGTCGTCAGACGCGTTTTCACCGTCTCCCGGGGCCGTCTTACGACCCTCGGTGGTGTGTGACGACTCGCTCGCGCCGTCGGACGTCGTTTCGGTGTCGACGGCGGCGTCACCGGCTGACTGGCCGTCGAGCGTGATGTTTACGTTGACGTCCTGCGGTCGTGCGGGCGTAAACGCCCCGTCGAACCCCTCGAGGCGATCGGCGATGATAGCGTCGACGCGCTCGGCGATGAGGTCGTCGACGGAGTCGACACCGTCGTCGTCGGTGTCGTCGGATACGGTGACGGTGTCGGTCGTGGGTTCGTCGAGGTACTCGCGCAGGGCCTCCCGCATGACCTCGCTCTTGGAGGCGTCGAACTCCTCGAGCTGTCGGACGAGGTCGTCGTCGGCGCGGAAGGTTATCTTGCTCATTCGCTCGTGCACAACCAGACTCCCCGAGTATTTCAATCTTCCCGCGTTGTCTGACGCGTGTCTGTCGTCGGTGTCGACACTGCGTGTGTCCGTCGTCGGACGGTCGTCGCGTGGAGTCCGTGTCCGTCGACATCGTCTGTCACGGGCTCGGTTCGAATGATAACGGTTAAGTCCGATTCGCCGGCTACCTCGTAGTGCGCCCGCCCTTAGCTCAGACTGGTAGAGCAGTCGACTGTAGATCGACTTGCCCCCCGTTCAAATCGGGGAGGGCGGATACTTCTCGCGGCGCTCCAATGCGAGCGCCGCATATGTATTTACACCCGATACGGTTTGAAGAGAGGGGTCGCAGTCCCGGAACGGCGCGAAGCGCCGCACGCCCGGAACGTCTCCGCGTATTCAAATCGGGGAGGGCGGACTTGGTATCCCGTTGAATCACAGCAGATAGCCACGCCTCTGTTTACGTGGGCTGTGGGCCGTCTACTGGGGAAATCGCTTTCGCGAAAATCGGGTCGTTCTGGTGAGTTCAACTGGAATCAAGCCGGGGGTCCGCGCCGTCCGGCGAATCTTGTAGTTGAAAACGGGGGGGTTGGCGTGAGCCAACCGGCCGCGCCCGAGACCCGGACCGATGTCGAGATCGGGGTTCGGAATCGGTCGCAGTTCGCCGATACCCTCCACCGGCAGGACCCGGACGCCAACGAGCAGCGCCCGGCCTGCCCCGAGGCGGAGTATCGCGAAGACGCCGAGTTCACCGACGTTCCCGTGGCGGCGTATCCGACCTACGACCTGTGCGGGAACCCAGAGTGTTTCGGGAGGGGGTGGCGGTGACAGGTGTTAACTCTGCAGCCGGTAGTGAACGGGCAAGAGAGGGGCGTCGGCATGTGGTGGGACCGTGCCGGATAGCCCGTCTCTGGCTGAGGGAGATAGTGGAAAGGGTGTCAGACTGTGGTGGGGTGACGGGTGAGGAGTTGGTGGCTATCTCCCAGGTTGATCATGGGTGTGAAGGGTTGTCAACCCCATCAATCATTCAGTTAATCATTACTGATACCTTCAGTGACAGCTCGACTGGATACGCATGTTCACGACTCGCGGGTAGTGAACACGTTCTGCGGGACGTACGACATCGAGGTACAGGACCGCCGTGACGCGCGCGCGGCGACTCCGCTTCGGCGAGCTGGACCCCGACGCCGACCCCGCGCCGGAGTTCCTGGCGAAGACGGCGTTCAGGATGTGGACCGACGCGAAGCAAGACGCCGCGCGATTCCGGACGGCGACTATCGAGTGGCGCCGGCCCGACGGTGACCGGCGAGCGGTCGACGCCTGGAGACTACTCGCGTAGCGACTGCCCGCCCGCGGGTCGGGAGTGTCCCGACTCGCGGGTAGTGGCGACACTCTCCCACGTACCGGTAACCGGTACGTTCTGCCGTGATTCACCCCTTCGAGAGCGGGGTAGCGGTGGAAACCGGCGCGGTCGAGCCGGCGAGCGATGGGCATGGGCGCCGAGATCTCGGACTCGCCCGAGCGAGAATCCGGCCCGGGGGGCCGGTTCCCGCTTAGGGGTGTGGCTAAGGCCACATCATCAAAATACACCGCAAGGATTCACTCAAAACGTGCTCTATTACGTAGTAATGAGGATAGCCAGTGACAGACTTTTTTGTGAATCATCATCTCCTAAGAGGCAATGAGCGATGAGCAGACTGTTTCACGGGAGAGAGATGGGTCTGGTCAAGACTCAACTCTGTTAATAGAGACGAAACGAGTTCTGGATAATCAGATGCAGATGATTCAAGAGCAGCAGAATCAAGCAACTCGTGTGATTCGAGTTCTTTTTACTGCTATCGGTCTCCTACTTACGCTGATATCGATCGCTGTTTCAGCGGACGTGATCAATATAAATTCAACTCAGAATATAATTCAAACCCAGTGGAGTTTCGACAGAGAGCAACTATTAGTAGTTGCTCTCGTATTTAGCGCACCATTTGCTTTTACTCTTGCCAGAATATTTCACGCTGCATTGTTAGTACTCTCACCAAATGCTGAGAAGAATTTAATTTCCAGAATACTAACCTTCCCAATCCCTGGAGACGAGAGTATAACATTAGAAAATATTGCAGAGGGTGGCTCTGATGATAAATTGAATAAACCTTTGTCTGAGATAACGCCACGGACGGGCATTGACTCACAAGAAGCGAGAGATATTTCAATGCTAGAAAGTCCGAATCATGAGCGAGAAATCTTAGATTATCATATTGGCTGCATTTATGGGAATGAACTGATAATAAAAAGTAATCGTTCGAACTTGATCCGAATATATCGACTCACGGCCTTTCTTTCGGTTTCACTAGGTATCGCATTGATTTACATAATATCATTCATCGCCGTTTCTACTGGGTGATTTGCGTTCCAATTCTTACTCTCCATCCCCCAGTGGTTGCACGTCCACAGAGGCCTCCGACCGGATATGAACACGAGATAGACGCGAACGTGTTCACCTCTCGCTCGATGAGCCGGACGACCGACAGAGTGTCCTCGACAGTTCTTCGCTCGCTCTCTACTGAGGCGAAATGCGGGCTTCGGCCCGTCGAGAACGGAACGTTTCGGGCGTCGTGTCCACGCGCACGTCCGGAGAACGGCCAGTCCGTCTCTGGACAGGCGACGGGACCGAACCTCGCCCGGTCACACGAAGCCGAGCCTCCCCATCAGAACGTCCGTCCGACGTAGATACCAAGCAGGATCACGAGGACGCCGATCAGGACGCGCATCACGACGCCGCCCAGTTCGGCACCGCTCGCTGCACCGAGCAGGGCGACGGCCACGAACAGACTCCCGACGACGACGTGGACGCCCACGATCAGCGTCGACCGGTCGAACTCCATACCCGTGGTAGGGACGACTCGGACAAAAAGACGGAACCCAACGGGTCGGGTCCCGGCCGCGTTCGTCCGGCCCGGATATCCCGCCCGCGACACTCGCACAGATGACACAGTGCGCACATTTCGCTCGCGGGTCCTGTTCGAATACGGCGGTTGCGCGCGTACGCACGAGCGACACCAGATCGCTCGGGGACGTCTCCCGGGGAGATATCGGAGTCGGCCGGGTGGACGGGTGGGTATATATACAGTGTCGAGATCGGGCGAGAGAGACTGTTTCGAGGGGGATAAACTATCCTGACTCTTTTTAGTGAGAGCGCGCCACGGGACGATGTGGTCACGATGGGTGTCTTGGACAGGGCCAAACGCGCGACCGGGCTGTCGACGCGAGAGACCTTGCCCTACATCTGTCTGAACTGTGAGAGGCAGTTCGACGTCCAGTACCACACCTGCCCGGCCTGTGGTGCCTACGACGTGCGCCGGTCCAAGTGGGTCCGGCAGTAGTTCGTCGGGCGAGACGCGACGGCCCAGGCCTGCCCGAAGCCACGCCGCGTCCCTGTCAGCGTGACCCGCGGGCTCTCGATGCCCGTCTACCCACGTGGTGTTTCACCGCATTTTTTGCGTTCACGTCGTGAGCCACGCCACCGGTCACACACCGCTGTGGCTCCAGAAGCGGGTCCTCGAAGGAGCGGGCAGTCAGACGAGCACGTAGCGGTCGAACCGCTGGACCGCGTACCGGTAGGCGACCACCGGGAGCGCGAGCAGTCCGACGAGCAAGGCGGTGCTCGCGAGGCGGAGGGTGTCGGGCGCGACGGCGAACCCGGAGAGCGCGACCGAACCCAGGACCGACAGGAGCGTCGCGGCGAGCGAGCGGATACCCGAGTCGGCGACGACGGCGACGGCGGCGCTGGTCACGACGAGGTGGGCGCTGAAGAGGACGAACGCCCAGGGGCTGGGGACGACGGCTTCCATCGAGCGGGTGACGCTGGTCGCCTCGAAGCGCGGGAATGCCGTGCCGATACCGACCGAGAGGGCGCTCGCGACGACCATCCCGACGGGCGTGAGGGCAGTCAGCGCGAGGACGCGGTCGAGAGCGAGCGGACTGAGGAGGCCGGTCGCGGCGACGAGGGCCGTGCCGACGGGGACCGCGACGAGGAGTCCGGCGAGGACGTGCGCGGCGACGAACCGGCGGCCGGTGACGGCGCTCAACACCGTCGTCGGGAGGACGGCGCCCTGGTCACCCAGCGGGTTGAGCGTGAAGACGACGCCGGCGGCCCAGGCGAAGAACACGACCAGTCCGTAGGGGAGATAGGCCGGGACCCGTCCCGTCTGGGCGATGTCGGCGAAGACGCCGACCAGAAAGAGCAGCGGGTAGGCGGCGTAGAGGAGTTTCAGGGGTGCCCGCGCCGCGCGGCGCCAGGCCAGCGTGGCGAGCGCGGCCGTCGGCCGACCGACTGCGGATTCGAGCGCCACACCGAGGCGGCCCGGGGTAGCGGCGGGAGCGGCGCCGTCCGCTCTGTCGGGGCCCTCCGGTGGCGTCTCGGACTCGCTCTCGCCGGCGAGCGCGGGGTCGGCGAACCAGTGACGGCCGGCGACCCGGACGCCGGCGAGCGTCACGAGGGGTGCCAGGACGACGGTCACGCCGACGGCGCCGACCGCGTAGGTCGTTCGCGTGGCGATCCCCGGGAGTCCGAGAGCCGCGAGGTCGGCGTACCAGCCAAGCGGCGAGGCGGCCACCGGGTCGAAGAGCCCGACGACCACCTCGTTCAGCGACCCCGTCGTGATGGCGACGAAGTAGACGAGGAAGGCGAGGACGACCAGCCCGTTCTTGTGGCGCGCGACGAACGGGAACCGGGTGATCGCGTGGCGGATCGCGAGTCCGGCGAGGAAGCCGGTCGGGACCAGCGTGACACCTCCGAGGAGTCCGAGGAGTGGGAACCCGACGGCGGGCCAGAGCGCCCCGCTCCCGAGGGCGAAACCGGCGCCGATACCGACGGCGGGGAGGAGCGTCCACAGCAGGAAGTAGACGACTTCGGCGAGGACGATGCCGACGTAGGCCTCGCGGGTCGGGACGACCGTCAGGAGTCCGTCGGCGTTGGTCAGCGTGCCGCGCTGGCCGATCGACCGGAGGAGGAACATGGCGGCGCCGATGACCCAGAAGACCCCCACGAGTCCGCGAGCGGCCGTGCCGGCGCCGACCGCCTCGAAGTCGAGCGAACCCGAGGCGAGCGCCCGGCCGAGCGCGCGCCCGCCCCAGGCGCCGCCGGCCGTCGCGGCCAGGAGGACGAGGCCGAACAGGAGCGTCCCCGCGAGGGCGGCGAGCGAGCGCTCGCCCGTCCGTTTGCGGACCATCCGGAGGACGTCGACGCGGGCGATCCGCAGGCTGTGTGCGGCGCCGTTCATCGTGCCGGGTCCGTCCGCTCGGTACCGGGGGCGGTCTCGGCGGCGTCCCCGGCGACTCCGGCCTCCTCGGCGTGGTCGGCGGTGACGGCGAGGAAGACGTCCTCGAGGGACTGCTCGCCGCCGCTCTCGGCGCGGTGTTTCAGTCGGTCGGGCGCGCCCTCGGCGACGAGTCGCCCGCGGTGGAGGACGCCGACGCTGTCGGCGAGTTCGTCGACGACCGAGAGGATGTGTGTCGAGAGGAAGACGGTCGTCTCGCCGCCCGACAGTTCGGCGACGAGGTCTTTGACCGTGCGTGCCGCCCGCGGGTCCAGCCCCGAGGTGGGTTCGTCGAGGAAGATCACCGGCGGTTCGTGGAGGATCGTCGCGATGAGGCCGACCTTCTTTCGCATCCCCGTCGAGAACCTCTCGAGGCGCCGGTCGGCTTCGTCCGCCAGGTCGAACCGGTCGAGATACCGGTCGATGCGCTCGGTCGCGGCGGCACGCGGGATGTCGTGGAGTGCGGCCACGTGGCGCAACTGCTCGCGCGCCGTCAGTTCGTCGAACAGCGGGGGCTCCTCCGGGAGATAGCCCAGCACCGATATCAGTTCGCGCCGGTTCGACACGTCGACGCCCACGACGCGAGCGCTCCCGCTCGTCGGCCGCGTCAGCGACGTCAGCATCCGCATCGTCGTCGTCTTGCCCGACCCGTTCGGGCCGAGGAAGCCGTAGACGTCGCCCTGCGGGATCGACAGGTCGAGGCCGTCGACCGCGCGCACCTCGCCGAACTGCTTCGTCAGGTCGTCGGTCTCGATCGCGGAATCGTCGAGACCGCTCTCGGGAGTCATGTCCGGGCCGTTCACGTGGCTCGGTCTTAGTGTTCCGGTCGACACGGCTTCGACGATCGGCCCCTGCTTCGGCGGCACTCGCCGAACCGCCGGGGCCGGGCGCACTCGCGGCGAACGGCCGGTGACTCTGCCGTCGTCGACCCGAGACTGTTTACACATATTGTAAATTTCTGAGGCGGCGCTTCGGTCGGGACGGAACTCGGCGACGTCGCGTTGTGCGGGTTCGCCCGCCGAGTGAGCCATCGGTGCGGCGGTCGCGACCTGCCCGAACCTGTCTCTCGACGCGAACGTTTATACGCGAGGGCGCAACACTCCGGAGCAATGGTGGAGGCCTTCGCGGTCGCCAGCGGCAAAGGGGGGACCGGCAAGACCACGAGCACACTGGCGCTCGGGATGGCGCTGGCAGAGGAGTACGACGTGACGGTCGTCGACGCGGACATGGGGATGGCGAACCTGCTCTTTCACGCCGGCCTCGAAGACGTGGAGACGACGCTGCACGACGTGCTGGTCGCGGGCGGTGCGCCGGTCGAGGCGGCCGTCTACGAGCGCCACGGTATGTCCGTCGTGCCCTGTGGGACGAGTCTCGCCGATTTCGCGGCGGCCGACCCCACCCGATTGCGGGAGGTCGTCGCGACGCTTGCGGCCGACACCGACGTCATCCTGCTCGACTCGGCGGCGACACTGTCGAGTCGGGCGGCCGTCCTGCCAATCGTGCTGGCCGACCGGGTCGTGGTCGTGCTCGAACCGACGATTCCGGCGCTGTCTGACGGGCTCAAGGTCCAGGAGTACGCGAGTTCGTACGACACCGACACTGCGGGAATCGTCTTCAACAAGGTACGGGACGGGGACGCCATCGAGCGGATCGCACCCAAGGCCGAGCGCTACTTCGACGGGTCGACGCTCGCGTCGGTGCCAGCGAGTGACGCGGTGCGCGGGGCTCGCCGGGCCGGCCGACCGCTGATCGCCCACGCGCCGGAGTCACGGGCGGCCGCGGCCTATCGCGAGGCCGCGGGGGCGCTGACGGTCAGGGACGGGGATTCGGGAACGGTCGCCGACCGCTTCCGGAGCGCGGTCGTGCCCGAGTCGCCATGAAACTCCCCGAGGGGCGACTGTTGCGTTCGCGCGTCGTCAGCGATCCTCGCACTGTGCTGGCCGACGCGCTGGACAGGGGCGTGACGGGCTACGCCGTACTCGAACCACAGGGGTCGCTGTTGCTCGACGACGACGGCCGGGGCGTCCTGACCTTCGAGGGGGGTGTACCGGTCGTCGCCTACCACACGGGGAGCGACCGGGGCGGGCCGCCGGCGCTGGCCGACCTCGCTGCCGGTGGACCCTACCGGCTGGACCTGTACGGTGTCCGGCGTGACTCGCTGGCGGCGGTCCACGACCGGGAGTCGTTTCGGGTGCCGCCGGGGATGGCCGCCGAGCGCCTCGCGGGCGACCAGTCGCTGGCTGACCGGACGCGCGAGGCCGCCCCGACCGACCGGAGAGTCGATCGGACACCAGCAGAGGGCGACGACGCCGGTGACCGCGACGTCGGCGCCGTCGAGGCGTTCCTCGACGACGAGCGAAAGATCGCGGCGATCCGTGAGCAGGCCCGCGAGGAAGCCCAGGAGCGCGCCGAGGAGTGGGGCTTCGGCGACGTGGCCTGACCCGCTGGTTCCCGTTCCGCCGCTGCCCGAAACGGTAAGCCGTTCGACGGGCACTACGGGAGTGATGACCACCGACGAGACGCTGAGCCACGAATCCGCGCTGCACACCTCCTGGTGCCGCGACCACTCGCCTGCACTCGACGTCGAGTCCGGGACCGTCCTCGAGTTCGACTGTCTCAACGACAGCGGTCCGCGCATCACGCCCGAGACCGAATCGAGTGACCTCCCCGACACGGAGTTTATGGGCCACCATCTCACCGGACCGGTGGCCGTCGAGGGTGCTCGACCGGGCGACGTCCTCCAGGTCGATATCCTCGACGTCTCGGTCGACGACTGGGGGTACACGCTCGTGCGGTCGGGCGAACGCGGCGTCGGCCTGCTCCCAGAGGAGTTCCCCGATCCCTTCCTCTATCACTGGGATATCGGCGACGAGGTGGCACACTTCGAACGCGGGATCGAGGTGCCGCTCGCACCGTTCCCGGGCGTCGTCGGCGTTGCGCCAGCAGAACCCGGCGAACACGAGACGGGCCCACCCAGGCACGTCGGCGGGAACGTGGACGTCAAACACCTCACCGCGGGGTCGACGGTGTATCTCCCCGTGGCGGTCGAGGACGCACTGTTCAGCATCGGCGACGGGCACGCCGCACAGGGTGACGGCGAGGTCTGTGTCAGCGCCATCGAGACGCCCACGGAGATCACCGCTCGACTCACACTCCGGGAGGACATGGCTATCGAGGCCCCGCAGTTCGAGACGACGGGGCCCTTTACGCCCTCGGGACGCGACGAGTCGTCGTTCGCGACGATGGGGATCCGCGACGACCTCATGGACGCCGCGAGAGACGCCGTCAGCAGACTGGTCGAGCACCTCCACGGCGAGCGCGGCCTCTCCCGCGAGGAGGCGTACGTCCTCTGCTCGGTCGCGGCGGACCTGAAGATCAACGAAGTCGTCGACGAACCCAACTGGGTGGTGTCGGCGTACATCGCCGACAGTCTGTTTCCGGAGGAGTGAGCGCCCTCTCGAAGCGTATCCGGGCGCTGTCGAAGCGCGTCCGGATGCGGTCGACCCGCCTCAGAAGAAGAACAGTTCTGCGCGCCGCTCGTCTGTCAGTGGCGCGCCGTACTCGGATATCTCGACTGCCTCGGCGTGTGCGACGACGTCGCCGCGCTCGGGGCCGTAGCGCTCGCGCAACTCTTCGCGAAAGCGGTCGGCGACGTTCATCTCGGTGTTCTCGTTCAAGTGGCCGAGGCCGTCGTTCGCCAACCACTCGCGGCGCTCGTCGTCGCCCTCGGGGACGGCGTCGAGTTCGCCGAACGTGTAGGGGAGCCACTCGTACATCTGGGACTCGTGGCAGTGCAAGGCGTCGATCTTTCGCGACTCGACGTCGCTGACGTCCAGGACGACGTCGGGTTCGAAGGGGGCAGGCTTGCGGAAGTGGTCGGCGACGTAGCCGAAGACGGGGTTCGCCTCGAGCGCGGGGGTGTCGGGACAGACGTTCGGGACGATGAGCAGATAGGCGGCGTCCTGCAGGAGTTGCGCGGTGTAGCGGTGGTCCGGGTGGTAGTCGTTGGGGCGCGGGCCGAGAACGAGGTCGGGGTCGACCTCGCGGACGAAGCGGATGAGCCGCCGTCGGTTTGCCAGGGACGGTTCGAGCTCCCCGTCGGGGACGTCGAAGACGTGGTAGTCGACGCCCAACGTCTCGGCGACGGCTTCGGTCTCGCGCTCGCGTCGGGCGGCCAGTTTCGTCCGTCCCAGTTCGTGGTGGCCGGCGCTCCCGTCGGTCACCGATAGGAAGGTGACGTCGCGACCCGCTTCGACGTACATCGCGGCGATACCGCCGGCCTTGATCGAGCAGTCGTCGGGGTGGGCACCGACGACGAGGAGGCTGGGTTCGCTCACGTCTCCCGGGAGGGCACGACGGTGCGAAAGGGTTGGGGTGGAGGCGACGCTGCCGCGTTCGTCTCGTCGCCGTCCCGTCGCCCCCGACAGTCGGTGGGGATCCGGTGGCGCCCGCCGCCAACCGAAGGGCTACGGTCGCGGCGGCCGACTCGCGGGACATGACCGATCCCTTCGGTATCGGGTTCGTCGGCGCCGGCTTCATCGCCCGCGAGTCCCACGCACCGAGCGTCGAGTACATTCCCGACGTGCGAGTCGCCGGTATCGCAAACCCCACGCAGTCACGCGCTGAGGAGTTCGCTACGACCTGTCGCGACGAGGGGTGGGGCGACCCCGCCGTCTACGACGCGAGCGAGGTGGGGGCGCTCGTCGCCGACCCCGACGTGGACGGCCTCTGGGTGACGAGTCCGAACCACACCCGAGTCGACGTCGTCGAGGCCGCCGTCGAGGCGGTCGAAGACGGCGCCGACCTGCAGGGCGTCGCCGTGGAAAAACCGGTCGCGCGGACCGTCGAGGAGGCCCGTCGGATCCGGGACGCGCTCGACGGTGCGGACCTGCCACACGCCTACCTGGAGAACTGGCCCCACGAACCCGAGATCGCCGAGACCCGAGCGTTACTCTGGGAGCGCGGCCGCGACGCCGGCCGACCGTATCTCGCCCGCTCGAAAGCCGAACACGGCGGCCCCCATGCCGGGTGGTTCTGGGACGGGCAGAAACAGGGCGGCGGCGCGTTGACCGACATGCTGTGTCACGCACTGGCGGGGAACGAGTTCCTCCTCTCGGATCCCGAACTGGGCGAGGAGGGCGGAGGAATCGAGGCGGTTTCGGTCGACGCGGACACGGCGACGCTGAAGTGGGACGAGGAGGCCTACGCCGCGCAGTTGCGCGAGGAGTTCGGGGTCGACTTCGCCGAGAATCCGGTCGACGACTACGCCCGCGCGACGGTTCGCTACGAGACGAGCGAGGGGCGGACGGTCGTCTCCGAGGCGACCGGGTCGTGGTGTTTCGTGGGGGCGGGCGTCAGCCGCGACGTCGAACTCCTGGGCCCGGAGTACTCGGGACAGGTCGTCACCGACGAGTCGGCGTCGAGCGTGTTCTTCTCGGACGCGGTCGGCGACGGCGAGGGCTGGGCGGAGAAGCAAACCGCCACCAGCGGTCGGATGCCCGTCGCGGGCGCGTCGGTCGTCGACGGCGGGTACGTCGCCGAGAACCGCGACGCAGTCGAGTCGTTCCGGGCTGGCGAGAACGGCCGGTTCGACGTCGACGACGGGCTCGATATCGTCCTGCTGTGCATGGCCGCCTACCGGGCCGCCGAGACGGGTGAGACGGTCGACCTCCACTCGGCGGACCTCGAGGGGTACGTCCCGCCGCCGGCCCGGTGGTAGGTCTCGCCGGTCGCCGCGGACCGCACGTTTATTCACGGACCGCCCGACTGACGAGCCATGACCGACGACTCCGTCTACGCGGAACTCGGGGTGTCGACCGTGGTGAACGCGGCCGGGACCAAGACCCGGATCGGCGGCAGTCGCATCCGGCCCGAAGCGCTCGACGCGATGGCACGCGCCGCCGAGTCGTTCGTCCGTCTCTCCGACCTGCAGGCGGCTGCGAGCGACCGCATCGCCGACGTGACAGGTGCGGAGGCGGGGTACGTCACCAACGGCGCCGCGGGGGCGCTCGTCCTCGCGACCGCCGCCTGTATCGCCAGCGACGACCTCGGTGTGATGTCTCGACTCCCCGACACCGAGGGTGTCGCCGACGAGGTCGTGATGCCCCGGACCCACCGCACGGGCTACGACCACGCCATCAGGACTGCCGGCGCGACTGTCGTCGACATCGGGTCGAACGACCACTACCTCGGAACCGGGTCACGGAACGTCGAGCCCTGGATGTACGCCGACGCCATCGACGAGGACACTGCCGCGGTCGCCCACGTCTACAAGGCCTACGAGGGGCCGCCGCTGTCGGAGGTCTGCGAAATCGCACACGACCACGACATGCCCGTGATCGTCGACGCCGCCGCCGAACTCCCGCCGGTCGAGAACCTCTCGTGGTTCATCGACCAGGGCGCGGATCTCGTCGCGTTCAGCGGCGGGAAAGCCATCCGCGGGCCGCAGACGACGGGCATCCTCGCCGGACGCGCGGACCTCGTCGAGTCCGTCGCCGCCCAGCATCTCGACACCCACGCCGCGGGCGAGGTGTGGGACCCGCCCGAGCGGTTGCTCGACCGGTCTCACTTCGACGGCGTGCCTGCCCAGGGTATCGGGCGGCCCCTGAAGGTCGGCAAGGAGGAACTCGTCGGCTTGCTCGCGGCACTGGACGCGTTCCTCGACGAGGACCACGAGGCCACGCGCCGGGAGTGGCGCGCTCGCGCCGAACGAGTCGCCGACGCGCTGGGAGACGTCGCGGGGCTCTCGACGAATATCGCCGACGGCGCGAAAAACGCCGCGCCCGCGGTGACAGTGACCGTCGACGAGTCCGTCGCGGGTACCACGACTGTCGACCTCGTGGGGGCACTCCGAGCCGAAGACCCGCGCGTGTTCGTCGGGGCCGACGCGCTGGACGACTCGCAGTTCACCGTCAACCCGATGTGTCTCACGGACGAAGAGGCGGACTACGTCACAGAGCGGATCCGGGCGAACCTGTGAGGCCAGGATCGGGTCGACGAACGCCACTCAGCCGTCGACGTAGACGGGGATCCACCACACGCGACTGCGACCCCCGACTTTCTTGCTCGTCACTTCGGTCGACTCCTGGAGGTCGTGGAGTCTGTTGAGCGCGGTCCGGCGCGAACACCCCAGTTCGTCGGCGACTTCGCTCGCGGTCAGCGGCTCCGCGTAGTCATCGCGGGCCTCGAAGACGCCGACGACGTCCGACTCGGTGTACTCGACCTCGCGCCCGGGTTCGACCATGCGACCGGTTCGCGGGGAGAGGGCTTGAACCTTCCCTCGAAGGAACTGCCTCGACTCATCGGCTCCACCCGTCACACCTAACCCCCCGGCGCGCCGAAATGTGTGTATGGGTGACAGACACCACGCACTGCACACGCGTCGCGGACTGGGGCTGTCGACGCCGTCGGGCGAGTCGTTTCGGGCGGAGGCGGCCTGGTTCTGGGCCGGCCCGCCGGCGACGATGCGCGTCCAGCTCGACTGGCCCCGGTGGGAGCGCGCCGTCGACGAGGCGCTGTTCGGACTCGACGACGAGACGGTGCCGACCGACCTTGTTCCCGATACCGACGTCGTGGTCGAGGCGCGACTCGGCCCCGATGTCGGGGCGATCGTTCCCGACGACGAGGCGTCGCTCCGGACGCGGCTGGCCGACCCGTCGGACCCGCTCGCACAGACAGAATCGTGGCGAGCGACCGAGGTGCGCCAGCAGGGCCGGTTGCCCGACGCGACGGACCTGACCGAGGCGGTGTTCGACACCGACGACGACGGTGTGGCCGACAGCCGCGAATTTCGTCTGCGACAGGTCCGGCCGGGCGTTCGGGTGGTCGAGCGAGAGGGAGACGAGGGCGATGCAGAGTCGGGGGTGAGTGACGGGTCGGCCAAAGACGGTGCTGGCGGAACCGCCGACCGTGCGACGGCCGATTTCAGCGACCTCGTGGCCGACGCCGTGGGGACTGCCAAGGGAGAGCTTTCGCCGGCGCTTCGACCGGTGGTCGGGGCGCTCGACGAGGGGGCTGGCCCTACGAGGTGGCCGCCGACGGGGCACGAGTCACGCTGGCAGCCGAACTCGACGGGCAGACGTGGCAGTTACACGTCGAACCCGCCGGGTCCGCCGAGCGGTGTACGGCCACGTCGGTCCATCCCGACCGACTCGCCGACGAGGAGCGCGACTCACTCGCCGCCGACCTCCTGGCGTACAACGCGAGCGTCGCGGACGGGGGGTTCGAACTCGGCGAAGCAGGGGAAGTCCGGTTTCGCACGTCGTTTGTCTCGGGGGCGGATCCCATCGGCGATGTGCTCGGTGACCACGCGACGGCGATGGCCGAGTGGTACGACCGTATCGTCGGGTGACTGACGGTGCCGTTTCTCTCACGGTCGTAACTGACGCTGTAGACGCCGATCCAGCCGTCCCAGTAGTCGTCGCCGTCGGTGTCGGGGTCGGTGGGGCCCGTGTTGATGGTATCGAACGACCGGATCGCTGGCCCGCTCGGTCGTCCCGTTTTCTGCAGACTCAGAGTCGTGGCTCTCGTGCTCGGGTCGCACGTAACCGTCGTGGCTCCGTAGGGTTCGTCGGAAAGGCCGCGGCCGGTCGATACCGTTCACCTGCTGGCGTTGACCACGAACGTCGCGCCCGTCTGCTCGTCCTCGCGGGTCACGCTCAGGTCGTAGGCAACGGCGAGGACGAGCGTCCGGCCTGCTCGCTCCTGTATCACCACACCGCGGTCGGCCTCACAGGCCCCGAAGGCCCTGTCCGACCCCGCCCCACCACCCGGACACTCCGCACGGGCCCACTGTGCGGCGACGGTCTGGTTGTACCCGGTCCGATAGACCACGCCCTCGGCGACGCGCGAGCGCTCCAGTTCGGCGAGTCGCGGGTCGAGTCGCGCTCTCAGGCCCGTGACGGCCTGCCCGCGCTCGCTCCAGCTGTATTCGCCGCGCAGCGGGCGTGCAGCCCCGTGGGTCGCCCGGTCGAGATACGCCCGACCGTCCACCAGCGTGCGGTCGGTGTCGGTCGTCCGGACGTCGGCCGCGTAGCCCAGCTGGAGGTAGGCGGTCAGCATCGCGACCAGCGCGAGTGCGACCACGACGCCCGCGAGCAGGACGAACTGTGCGCGGTCGTCACGCTCGCCCACCGCGAGTCCACTGGGGTGGGTCACGCGTACCACACCCGTATCGTCACTGGCCCGTGGCGCGTCGGCGTCGTCGCGACGCCCGTCGCGACCCCGGTGGGTTTGGCGAACCCGACCGCGCCGTGGGGTGTCTCGACACGAAACATGAGGTTCTCCGGCAGGATGCGTTCGACGCGTCGCCGTAACGCCGCCCGCTCGCGGTCCAGTGCCGCCGCCGAACGGGTCACTTCGGACAGTCGCGTCCCACCGCGATGACGGGGTGGTTCGCCCGCGAGGATCGTCACCGCGTCCTGCGCGTAGGCGTCGAGCTGTGGCTCCCGCGCGTCCGGTTGTGTTACGCCGAGTGTAAACCCTGCGGCCACCCCGAGGATCAGGAGGACGGCCAGCGCACCCTCGACGGCGGGCATCGGGAGCTGTGCGCGCCTGTCGGTCGCCACGGTGGCTCTGCGGTCGTGGCGTCGCTCAGTCATCGACGGTCACCCCCAGGGTGCTCTTGTTCGTCCGCCAGGGGTACAGCGAGACGGTCACGTCCCCCCGCGAGAGACTGGCGTTGGCGTCGAAACGCAACGCGACCGTCTCGCGCCTGCTGACCCCCACTTCGTAGGTGCCGTCGAGGCTGTCGTCGGGGCTGTACAGGACCGTCCGGTCGTTCGCGTGGACGGCGCTGACGCTCACGTTCTCGGGCGGGTCGACCGTGAGCTCGATCCGTTCGGTGCGACGCGGGAGCGTGACGCGGTTGGCGCCCGAGAATCGCGGTCGGATAGTGACCTCCTGCGTTCGCTCGACGAGGACGATCCGCTGGATAGTGGTTCCGCCGGCAGGCCGGCCCGCACTCGCGAGCACCTCGTCGCCGAGCGTCACGCGCACCGCCCGGTCTGCGAGGACGGGATAGCGACTCCGCAGTCGCGCAGCGGTGACGTCGTCGATGGCGGACCCGTCGAGGACGTTCGTCCGGTTGGTGAGCGGCGAGTCGGCGGCCACGAGACGGTCGGCGACCGCGACGGCCGCGTGACGTTCGTCGCTGTCTCTCGCGGCGCCCGCCAGCGAACTGTCGGCGACGACGACGCCGACGACCATCGCCGTCGTCAGCGCGAACAGCGCGGCGACCAGCGCCAGCAGATTCGCCTGTCCGCGACCACCGCTGGCCGCGGCCACACCCCCGTTTCGCGTCGACAGCGTCATCCGTTTTCCTCCGTCGACCCCTCGACCGGTGCCGTCGGTTCGGTCCCGGCTCCCGGTGTGTTGATGTGGCCCCGCGTCGAGTACCCGAGCGTGTCCCAGGAGCTGACGTACGACTTCCCGCTCTTCCTGGGTGGGATGCTCGCCGCGATCTGTCTCGCGGTCGCCGTGCTCGTGTACGTCGTCGCCCTCCCCGGGTCGCCGGCGCTGGCGCTGGCGTACGGGTTCGCCGCGCTCGCGGCCGTCTCCTTCGGGCTCGGCGTCCTCGCCGCGGCCGTGATCGTCGTGCTTTCGGACTGATCCATCACGTTTCGCCTCCCTCGACGAGTTCGACGACCAGGCCGCTCTCGTCGCCGTGGACGACGACGACCTGTTCGGCGCCGCTCTGCCAGCCCCCCTCGACGCGGTCGACACTCGGTGGCAGGACCAGCCGGACTCGTCCGCCGACCGCACGCTTCGGATGGTCGAGGACGAGCGACCGCCCGTCGACGGCGATCTCGTAGCCCTCGCCGGCGATGCTCCCCGGCAACTCGACCGTCCGTCGGGCGTCGACCTCGCGGGCCGTCGACGGGACAGCGCCTTCGACTTCCTGACTGGCGGTCGCGAGGACTCGGTCGCCCAGTTGCGCGCCGGTCGCCGTCCGGTAGTCGGGGACGAACCCGCCGAGCAGGACCGTCGCGAGCAACCCGACGAACAGCACGACCAGCCCCGCCTCCAGCGATTTCCCCACTGCAGGTGTCACGGCCCGGTCGTCGGTCGCGAGTCCACCTGGCCACCCCCGTTTCGTCTCCGCTCGCTTCTCAGCCATCGCGCACCTCCAGGCGCATATCGTGGACGACCAGATAGCCACGTCGAACACCGGGAAACGTCGCGACGACGCTCGGGAGACCGTCGCCGTCGACGTCGCGGCGGTCGACGTTCGTCGCACCCTGTTCGCGGAAGGCAGTCGCGATGGCTCGAGGGACCCTCGTTTCCACTGCGACCGCGTAGGTACCCCGCCCGAGGTACGTGCGTTCGTGGGAGACGTTCGTCGCGAGTTCGGCCCGGACCCGATCGCCGCCGACCGCTCCTCCGGAGGCGTTCAGCGCCGCCGCACCGACCACGAGCACCTCCGTGTTCTCCGAGCCGACCACCGGGGGACCGTCGATCGGCCAGGCGTTGCCCTCGCGTCCGCGGACGACCGAACCGGCGACCGACCGGACGCGGCGGTCGCCACGCGCGAAGACGAGGCCACCGACTGGGACCGTCCGCTCGTGGGTCCCGTTCTTGAGGACGTGCAGGTCGCGTTCGACCGTCTCGAGCGAACCCTCGGCGAAGCGTATCTCGCCGGTCCGGTGGCCGGTCGTCTCGACGGGTCGCAGGGCGTCGTCCATGTCGGCGGCGACGCGGTCAGCGTCTGCGCGTGCGGCGTGGTCGCTGACGAGCGTCCCGACGCTCGCCGTCAGGACGCCCAGCGCCAGCACCGTCGCGCCCAGGAGGAGTGCGACGCCGACGACGCTGGACTGGCCGCGAGCGGTCCGTCCACCGTCGACCCGGTGTGCCGGTGGACTCATATCAGACCAGTTCCCGCGAAGACGACGTAGGCGATCGCGACGAGGCCGGCCGAGTGCAGCAGTGCCTCGTACTTGCCGCGACTGGCCATGCCGGCGAACCAGCCACAGGCGAGCATCGTCGCCTGGGTCACGAGGTAGAAGCGCCAGCGGTCGCGTTCGGGTTCGACTGCGTCGGGGTTCAGCGCCAGTCCGCCGGCGGCGTCGTTGCTCGTCGCCGAGACCGCCGCCAGCTCCGCGAACCCGTCGAGGACGTACAGGTTGACGGCGACCATGATCCCGAGCACGAGCAGGCCGGTCGTCCACCCGACGGCGACGTAGACCATGAGCGAACTCCGGAGTTCCTTGCGCTCGTGGTAGAGGCGGCCGATCTCGGTCTGGAGCGTCTCGAAGACCTTCTCGGCGTCGCTGCCGGCGTCCAGTGCACCGACGACGAGCCCGATAGTCTGCTCGGCCATGGGCGTGCCGACGTCGGCGACGAAACTGTCGAGGGCGGCCGCGCGGACGTCGCCGTCTTCACTGCCGGCGTCGGTCGTCAGCGAGAGGGTGAAAGCGAGCGACTCGACGTCTTCCTGGAGTGCACCGTGGTCGACCTCGCGGGCGACCGTGTCGACGGCCTGCGAGAAGGGGCGGCCCAGGGCGACGTGTCCCGAGACGGCGTGGACGAAATCGCGTATCTCGCGGTCTTTCGCGTCGTCGATGCGTGCCCGTCGGACGGCGACCGCACCGACCGGGAGGCCGGCCGCGACGTAACTCAACAGGAGGACGTTCGCCGGAGCGTAGCCGAGCAGCCAGAGCAGGCCGGCGAACGCACACACGAGCGGCGTACAGACGACGGCGGCGCTGGCGGGGTTCGTCGTCGCCGACCAGATGACCTCGAGGGCGTCCCTGGGTGCCGAATAGTTCGGTATCGCGTGCTGTGTGGGGCGGAGACTCGCGACAGCGCCCGCCGTCCCGGCACCGACGCCGAGGACGAACGCCACACAGCTGTAGACGAACACTTCGCGGGTGGTCACGACACCCAGCGGCGTCGAGACGGTTCGTGACAGTCCGGGAGCGAGGACGCTCATCACCGTGATGATCAGGACGGTGAGCGCGGGGAAGACGAGCAGGACGACGAACAGTTCGGCGAGCAGTTCGAGGTAGCCGCTGACCCGGTCGTGTGTGCGCGACTGGCGATGCGAGAGGAGATGGCCCTCCATGTCGAGGTACTCGGCGAGCGCGTCGGTCCCCTGGTTCGCGTGCTCGCGATACTTCAGGAGGAACGGCGCGAGCAGGTCCCGGGAGGGGGTATCACGGGCGACGAGTTCGAGCCCGGCGTCGAGACTGCCGGTCAGCGTCGCCTCGTTGAGTGCCCGGCGGAACGCGACGGCAGTCTCGCCGTAGGCGTCCTGGTCTGCGACCCGACGGAGCATGGCACGCTGGTCACTGCTACCCGTGGCGAGGACGCGCAGATACCGGACCGCACCCGGGAGCGTCTCCTCGATGTCCGCCCGGCGGGCGCGGGCGTGCCACTGCAGGTGGAGGCTGCCCAGTCGGACCGTCGCCCACTTGGCGAGGGCAGCCGCGAGGACACCCGCGACGGCGCTCAGCACGACGAGGGGGACGACGGGCAGTGGAATCCTGTCCAGCACCGGCAGTCCGTCGTGGAGGAAGGTGATGGCGCCGTCGAGGAAACGTCGCGGGAGGAGAGTGACGAACGCCGCGGCGACGACGAACGCGAGGGCGGCCGCGGCCCACGAACAGCCGTACACTCGCGCGACGTAGACGTCGAAACTGACTCCGAGGTTCGCCGCGCGGTAGTTGTGACGGTCGCGCTCGTGACCGCTCCTGTCGGCGTGTCTGGAGAACATCGTGTACAGTGCCCGGTCGAGCAGCGTCGCCACACCGTCGCCCACACCGGGTCGGTCGCGGCCTGTCTCAGTCGCCATCCTCCTCCCCCTGCACCTGACGGCTACGCTGTCGTTCGCTGTCTCCGTCTCCGGCTCGATCACTCTCCCCGTCTCCCGCGCCGGCCGATGTGGCCGGCCGGCGTCGCTCGTCGTCGGCCCCGGTGACTGTCGTTCGGCCCGTGTCGTTCCCGTTCCGATCGGGCAGGTCGAGGGGGCGGTCTCCAGACTCCGCCGGCAGGCGCCGTTGCAGGCGCTCGACGGTCGCCGCCTCGTCGGTCCGCAGGTCTGCGAGGAAGGAGAACAGTTCCTCGCCGTCGGTGACCCCCTCGCGCTGGAGATACTGCACGTACTGGTGTTTCCGGTGGAACGACTCCTCGACGCGTTCGGGCGGCCTGTCGACCGCTTCGGCGATCGATTCGAAGACGGTCGTCCGACAGCACCGCTCGTCGTCCCCCAGGTCCGGGTGTTCGTAGGCGAACTCGTACGTACCGTCGTGACGGCGGCTGGCGACCGTATTCCAGTAGACCGTGGCGTCGTCTTTCCGGACGACACCACATGCGTCGTCGTCGCGCTGGCGGTCGAACTCGCGGAACCGCTCCTCGTCGACGAACTCGACGACTTCACCGACGTACCGTTCCCCGTCGACGCGGCGCGGGAAGACGAGCAGGTCCACCTCGTCTAACAGGTAGGTCGGGACGTTCTGCTCGACGACGCGATTCACCAGGGTTTCGACGTCGCCCGCGTGGGTCGTCCCGATGACGCCGTGGCCAGTATTGAGGACTTCGGCGAAGGTCTGGAAACTCTCGGGCGTGTTGATCTCGGCGATAAGTTCGACGTCGGGATTCAGGTAGTTCGTCTCGGTCATCAGATCGGCCATCGAGACGCGTTTGTACTCGTCCTGGTGTTCGCGGGTGGTGAGCGAGACGCCGGTCTCGTGGGGGAGCCACACCTCCCGGGAGCCCTCGTCGATGCTCACCGGCCGGTCGCGGTAGCCGATGAAGGGCATGTGGGCGTTCATGAGTGTCGTCTTGCCTACGCCGGTCGGCCCGCAGAACAGCACGACGCCGTGGACCTCGTAGAGGTGCCACAGCAGCGCGACGATCTCCGTCGAGAGGCTCCCGTACTCCAGCAGGTCGACGGGCGTCAGCACGTCGGGGGCCTGCTTGCGGATGGAGATGTGGGGGCCGTCCTCGCTGACGACCGGGAGCGCGACCGCACAGCGGATCGTCTCCTCGACCCCGGGCGGACGCAGGTTCACCTTCGCGCTGGGGTTGGCGGCGTTGAGTTCCATCCCGTCGTCGGCGGCGAGTTGCTTGACGACGTTGACGAACTCGGACTCCTCTTCGAAGGTGAGGTTCGTCGGGACGCGCTCGTCGCCGGCGAGGTCGTCGCGGGGGACGACCTTCACGCGCTCGCCGATGCGATTGGCCTCGATGTCCTCGAGGTTAGGGTCCCGGATGGGGATCGTGAGTTCGCCGTAGCCCACGTAGTCACGCAGGACGTAGTAGACGAGATCATCGAGGCGGTCGTCGGCGTAGCGCTCAGATACCGGCGGAACCGCGAGCCCCCACTCGGCGAGACTACTCCTGATCCGGTGGCGCGTCGCTGCCAGCCAGGCCCGGGTGTTCCGGGCCGTGAGTCGCCGCGAGAGCAACTCCTCGGCACGGTCGCGGACGAACCCCGCGCTGTCGTCGACGACGCCGTCGACGTCGGTCTCCCAGATGCGCTCTTTGCACTCGGCGATCAGGTCGGCGTCGCCCGGCAACAGGTCCGGTTCACGGACGGCGTATTTCACGTCGAACGGGTCGGCACCGAGCAGGTTCTCGCGGTAGAGGACGACGGGGATCTCGAAGTCGTGGAAGGTTACAGTGTGGCTGTCGAGGCGCTCGCTGGCGAAGCGTTCGAGGTAGTCGGGGTCGGCGGGGAGGTCGGTCGTCGCCGGGGCGAAGTCTTCCGTGTGGACGACGACCCGGTCGCCGTCGACGCCCGCCACCTCGATGCGGTCGTCCAGCGCGTAGGGCGTGAGTTCGTCGAGACAGCCCAGTCGCGCGAGGGCGTGATAGCCGATCCGGCGATGCTGTGCGTGCGAGGCGTCGACGAGTCGGTCGACGATCCGCCGGTGTTTCGGGTCGAACCCCGCCTCCATGCGTTCGACCGCGCCCTCGCGGGTGCGGGGTCGCTCCAGGTTCGCGTCGGCGAAGTAGGATTCGATGCGGGCGAGTCTCTCGCGTTCGTGTTCCGGGAGGCTCGGTTCGCGCGTCTCGTAGACGAACCCGGCCTCGGTGGGCCGTCCCACCGGCCCCCCCGACCGGTCCGGCGGTTCGATCCCTGCCGTGCTGTCGCCTCCCGCGTTCCCACCCGAGTCGCGTATCGTTACGACGACCCCAGGGTGGACCTCGGTCTGTGCGCGGACGTCCGGTGCGTACCACGCCTCGGGGTCGTCAGGCGGCAACGGCGGCGGAACGGCCCCGGTCTCCCCCCGGTCGTCGGCGAGTTCCAGTCCGTCGGACGACATCTGGGACGGGATGGATCCCCGATATGTTATAAAAGTATGTATTTTCGATCGGGGTTACCCGACTGAAAACCTATCACTCGGAGGGATAGTTCCTGATGCTCTGGGGCCGAATCTCTATGTGGTGTGCGAACAAATGTCGTGACGATGGCCGAGGAGTGTAGCGTCTGCGGCGGGCGGGTTCCGTTCGCAGACACCGTCCACGTCCTCGTCCACACGCAGTCTGAGGAGGGGGTCGTCGACTACTATGTCTGCCGGAGCTGCTACGAGACGGACCTCGCGCCGCTGTTCGAGTGAGTCGGCCCTGTCGACCGACGGGTCGGGTCGGTTCACCTCCCGGTGAACCGTTCGGGAAGTACCGCGAGTGCTACCAGGAGTACCGGACCGACGACGAAGCCGGCCCACGTCACCAGCGTCGCGAGACCGGCGACAGCGAGGCCGAGGCGTGTCCGGAGCGGGACAGCGAGTTCGTCACGGAGCGCAATAGCCAGGATCCAGGCGCCACAGACCAGCGGGACGACGACGAACGCGGCGGTCACGAGCGCGCCGGCGGTCGGACCGGTCTTCGCCAGCGCGAGGGCCATCTGGGCGGCGGTACTCACGGCGGATCCGAGGACGAGCAGTCCCGTGGCGACGAGTACCCCTCGTACCACCGGCGAGTTCCACGTTTCGTCCCAGCGTCGGCGGACGAGCGGCACGGCCGCGAGTAGCGTCAGGAGCCACGGAGCAGCCAGAACGACCGGATGCTGGCCGGCCCACAGGCGGGTCTGGACGAGGTCGAACGGGACCATGACGTACTCGGTGGGCGAGAACTCCTCGCTGTAGCCGAGCGCGACGCCGACCTGTCCGCTCAGGTTCTCGGACTCGTAGACGGCCACGAGGTAGGTCCGGTCGGTCTCGACGACCCGGTCGACGTCGGCCGTGTGGTAGTTGGCCGACGGCGCGAACGGTTCGTACCTCGCTCGCTCGGGACGCTCACCCGGAACGACGACGGATCCCATTCCGTCCGGAACGGTGACACCCAGCGGGACGGAATCGGCGGCGTTCAGCGCGGGACTCATCAGGACGAGCGACGGCGTGAACGAACCGTCCTGCGGGGTGAACGTGCCGATACGGAGTCGTTCACCCGAGTCGAGGGTGAACTCGTAGTACCGGACCTGTCCGCGGTCGAGGCGGTCGTAGAACGACCACGACTTGACGGCGTCGGGTACGTCGAGGGCGCGCTCCGGAGTGGTATTGTCCTCGGGGAAACTGGGGACGTGGGCCGCCGCCGGAACCGCGAGCAGGCAGACGACGAGGACGACCAGAGTCGCCCGGCTGGTGTTCATCGGTTCACCCTACGAGTGGCGGTCGTATAGGCAGTGCTGTCGGGCGGTGGCGGCGTCGTCCCGTCGACGTCACTCGACCTCGACGGTGACGGGGCCGTCGAAGTCGAGGATGACGGTCTGGGCGACGTCGCCGAACACTGCCTTCCCGACGGGTGACCGGCGGTTCCCGACGAGGAAGACGTGGTCGCAGTCCGCGTCGTTCGCGGCCTCGACGACCGCCGCCGCGATGTCGTCGTTCACGACCCGTCCGACGATCTCGTAGTCGACGCCGGTCTCCTCGAGGACCGGCCGGGCGAGTCGCTCGCCCTCGTTACGGGCCAGTTCCGCTCGACCTTCCTCCTCGAAGGATCTGCCGCCGCCGTGGCTCGTCGTCCCCTCGGCGTGGTCGAGCATGCTGAGGACGTCGATGTCGTGGTCGTACTCCTCTTCGGTGAGGGCGGAGAGACAGACCAGTTCGGCGTCGACGCCGGCGGCGAGTTCGGCCGCCTCGCCCAGGAGTTCTTTCCCCGTGTCCGATTCGCTGAGTACGACGAGTGCGCGGTCCATACCCGACCGTCTCGCGGGTGTGATAAAAAATCTCTCACCCGATTCCGGAACCGGCCCCCCGGAGCGTCTGATCCCGGTCGACACGCTCGACAGCACGACCCCACCGTCGGCCCCGCGGCAGACGCCCGTCGGCCCTCCGGCAGCCAGACGTCAGACGTGTCAGATCTATTCGCCAGAAATACCTGTTTGCGTATGTTTTACTATAAGATTCTGTATGCTTTTGGGTACGAGATCGAACATGAACCGCAAGATCGAGTGTGGTCGTGTCGAGAAGAGGTCGCCCGGGATCGCTCTCGGTCAGCGGTCGTGTCCGGGGATGTTCGTATATAAGAAAACTGGTTGGTATCGGTTCCAGGGCAACTGGCGACCGGCGAGTAGTGCGGGTGGGTTCGAGGCAAGTGTTAGGAGCCGTGGCCGTGTACTCGGGCGTATGCACGTAGACCGGATCGGCGTCGACGAGTCCGTCTCGGTGGTCTTTCCGCCAGAACGGCTGGCCGACGCGCTGGCCGACGCCCCGGTCGACGTCGTCGGAGTCGACGGTTCGGGGGCGTCCCTGGACGGTTGTGACGGCGTCGTGACGCTCGAGACACGCGAAACCTTCCTCGACCTGAAGTGGGTCCACTCGATCCAGGCGGGCGTCGACCGCTTCCCCCACGACCGGTTTCGCGATCGAGGGGTGGTCCTCACGAACAGCACCGGGATCCACGGTGACGCGGTCGGCGAGACGGTGGCGGGGTTCGTCCTCGCGCTCGCCCGCCGCCTGCACGAGCACGTCGACAGCCAGGGCGACCGGGAGTGGGACCGGCCCGCGTGGGACGACGCGTGGACGGTGGCGGGCGAGCAGGCGACCGTCGTCGGACTCGGCGGCCTCGGTCGGGGGGTCGTCGACCGGCTCACGGGACTGGGGATGGACGTCGTCGGCGTTCGACGGACGCCGACGCCCGAACCCCGCGTCGAGCGGGTGTACACGCCCGCAGCGATCGAGGAAGCGGTCGCCGACACTCGATTCGTGGTTCTCGCGGTGCCGCTGACCGACGACACGCGGGGGCTGGTCGACGCCAGCGTCTTCGACGCCATGTGCGACGACGCCTACCTCGTGAACGTGGCCCGCGGCGGCGTCGCCGACCAGGCGGCGCTCGTCGACGCGCTTCGTGCGGAGTCTATCGCCGGCGCCGCGCTGGACGTCTTCGAGACCGAACCCCTGCCCGAGGACTCGCCGCTGTGGGGGATGGACGACGTGATCGTCTCGCCCCACTGTGCGGCCTACACTCGCGATTACTACCGCCACGTCGCCACGATCCTCCGGGAAAGTCTCGACCGGATCGACGCGGGGGAAGACCCGGTCAACCGGGTGCTGTAGGGAGAAAACCGCCGGCGCGACCGGGCCGACCGCTCAGGGTTCGACCACGAGTTTTCCGAGGAAACTGTCGTTCATGACGTCGCGCTGGGCGCCGCCTGCCTCGTCGAGACCGTAACTGCGGGCCAGTTCCACGGTGAGACGGTCGCTCTCCATGAGGTGGGCGACGCCGCGCAGTCCCACTCGCAGGTCGGGCATGTTGAACATCGACATGAACTGGTAGTTCACGTCCTTCGAGCGGGCGGCGCCGTCGTTCGTGAACGTGGGGTCGGGGCTGTTCTCGCCGATCCCGACCACCCGACAGCCGGCCGCGGCGACGTCGGCGTCGAACTGGAGGTAGTCGTCGAGGCGGTGGTCGAGGATCGCGTCGGCGCCGCCGTCCGTCGCCTCGAGGACCGCGTCGGCGAGGTCGTCGCGGGCGTAGTCGAGGACGACGTCCGCACCCAGTTCCCGGAGGCGGTCGTGGTACTCGGGGGCGGCCGTGGTGACGACGCGGGCGCTGACGGCGTCGGCGATCTGGACGGCCGCGTGGCCCACGCCTCCGGACCCACCGTGGACCAGACACGCCTCGGCGGGGTCCAGGTCGGCGTGGTCTATCAGCGCGCGCCAGGCGGTGACGGCGGCGACGCCTGCGGCGCCGGCCTCGACGATATCGGCGCCGTCGGGGAGCGCGACGACCCTGTCGGTCGGGACGGTCGCGAACTCGGCGTAGCCACCCTGGAAGCCGGCGTTGCCGATGCCGGTCCCGAAGACGCGGTCGCCGGTCGCGAAGTCGGTCACGTCGGCCCCGACCGCCGCGACGGTTCCGGCGAAGTCCACGCCCGGAGTAAAGGGGAGGCCGACGGGTTCGTACGACCCGTCGCGGAAGTAGGTGTCGACGGGGTTGACGCCGGCGGCCGCGACCTCGACGAGCACCTCGTCGTCGTCGGGCGCGGGGCGCTCTGTGTCGTCTACCTGCAGTACGTCCGGACCGCCGTGGTCGTGGAGTCGAACGGCTCGCATACCACTCACGAGGGGCTCTGGTCGCATAACGGTGGGTGTGTCGGGGCTCTCTGCCGGGTGTGGACGGGGGGAGTCGCTGCCGGGTGGCCGCTCGCAGCGGGTGGGGCGGCAGTTCGACTGCTCGCGTGAGAGCGCCCGGGCACGCGAAAAGCACTAACGGAACGCTCCCCTTGCGTGGGGTGTGGACGATTCGCGTCTCGACGTTCGAACGGTGGTGCTCGCCCTCCTGTGTCTGGCGGCGCTTTCCTTCGCAGCGGCGACGCTGAACTCGACGACGAGTTCGGACACGGGGCTGGGGAGCTTCGGCCAGACCGGCGACATCGGCGGTCAGGAGACGCCAGCCGAGGAGTCGACCGGCGACGGCCAGGGCGAGCAGTGGGCTATCGTCGACCTGGGGTCCGGCGGCGACCCCATCGATATCTGCGTCCCGTGGCTCTCGAGCCCGCTCGCCCACGTCGGTATCCTGCTCGGTCTGCTCGGTATCTTCCTGCTGGGCCGGTGGTACGACGACGCGGCGATGGGGCTGGGCTGGGCGACCATCGTCGGCTACCCCGGGTTTTTCGTCTATCTCATTCTGACAGACTGCCGGGGCCCCGAGAACGGGAACCTGCTCGACATCACCTCGACGGGCAACCCCGCCCAGCAAGGGGGCGGGCTGCTCGGCGGAGGTAGTTCGGCTGCTCCACCGTCGGTGCTCTCGCAGTTCCTCCTCGTGGGCGTGCTGGGGTTGCTGGCGGTCGTGGCGGTGCTCGTGTTGACGGGTGACCACGACCAGCGGGCGTTCGAGGAGACGGGCGAGGGCAACGAGGAGGCCGCGGCCGAGGAGGCGGTCGACGTCGCCGCGGTCGGCGAGGCGGCCGGGCGGGCGGCCGACCGCATCGAAGAGTCCGAAGAAGCGGGATTCGCGAACGAGGTGTACCGGGCGTGGGCGGAGATGACGGACTCGCTGACGGTCGACCACCCCGAGTCGAGCACGCCCGGCGAGTTCGCGGCCGCGGCCGTCGACGCCGGGATGGACCGCGAGGACGTCGAGCGACTCACGCGACTGTTCAGTGACGTCCGCTACGGCGGCGAAGAGCCGACGGGCGAGCGCGAACGCGAGGCCATCGAGACGCTCCGGCGGATCGAGGAGACGTACGCGGAGGGTGAGTCGTGAGCACCGGGAAGCGGATCGCGGCCGTCCTCGGCGGTGGGCTCGCCGTCCTCGGGCTCGTGGCCGTGTTCGCGCCGGGGATCCTCGGGAGTCTGCCGACCGACCGGGCGCTCGTGCTCGTCCTCGGCGTGTTGCTCGTCCTCGGTGGTGTCAGGGAGATCAATCGCCGGCGCACGACTGAACAGCTCTACGCCGAGACGCCCGACGCAGAGGAGATCGTCGAACTCCCCACACCGGGCGACGCCTTCGACGAGCGCTTCGGCCAGCTCACGCGGACCAGCTATCGGGTGACCGAACGCGAACGGATCCGCCAGGAACTCGCCGAACTGACCGAGGAGACGCTGGTACGCCGACAGGGACTCTCTCCCGAGGGGGCCAGAGCGGCCATGGAGGCGGGCACCTGGACCGACGACCCGTTCGCGGCGGCGATGTTCAGCACCACTAGCCCGCGGTTCGGGGCCGTCGCACGCGTCCGCGAGTTCTTCGGGTCGAAGTCCGCCTTTCACCACCGCGTCGAACGGGTTGCGGCCGAACTCGCGCGACTCGTCGACGACCCGCAGGGCGCGACACCGGCGGCGACCGGGGCAGAACCCGAGACTGACGCCGGGGCGACGGACGGGCCCGACGCCGAACTCGCCACCGTCTTCGGCGCCCCGGACCGGGAGGGTGACGATGACTGACCGGTCTCGCGCGGACGACCGACCGGGTGACTCTGTCACGAGCGGCGGGACTGTCCCGGACGACGAGACTGCCCCGGACGGCGGGGCGGACGTAGCGACGACCGACGGGGAGACGGCGGTCGGGGACGACGCAAGTGAGGACGTCGCCGGGACGCCGGAACCGGCGGTCGCTGGACGGTCGGGGCCGTCGGGCGCGACGGTCGGCGACCGCGACGGGACAGAGTCGGTGGAACCGGCCGAGACCGACGCGGAGACGGAGGGGACGCTCACGATCCGGGCGGTGACGACCCGGCGGACGGGTCGCTGGGTCGGCGTCGCGGGACTGTCCTTTCTGACGGCGGGACTCGGAATCGTGACGAGTACCCGGCCGCTGTTGCTCGCGGCGGTCGTGGGTGTGCTGTATCTGGCCTACGCGAACGTCACCTCCGCGCCGACGCCGTCGCTGTCTGCCGCCCGTCGCGTGAGCGATTCGACGCCCGACCCCGGCGACGAGGTCGAGGTCACGGTGTCGGTCACGAACACCGGCGACAGTTCGCTCCCGGACCTGCGCGTCGTCGAGCAGGTCCCCGACGCGCTATCGGTCGAGCGGGGACCGGCTCGCGCGGCGACGGCCCTGCGACCCGGTGCGACGATGACCTTCTCCTACACCGTCACCGCCCGCCGGGGGGAGTTCGACTTCGACGGGCTGACGCTCGTCGTACGCAACGCCAGCGGGAGCGAGGAGAAGGAGTTCGACCTCTCGATGGCGCCGACGACGCTGACCTGTGTCCCGCCGGTCGCCGCGACCGACGCCGTCCCGTTGCACGCGCTCACGTCCCACTACACGGGACGTGTCGCGACGGACACCGCCGGCGAGGGCGTCGAGTTCGCCTCCGTCCGGGAGTACCAGCACGGCGACCCGCTAAGCCGCATCGACTGGAACCGCTACGCCAGCAGCGGGACACTCGCGACCATGGAGTTCCGCGAGGAACGGATGGCGACCGTCGTCCTCCTCGTGGACCTGCGCAAGGGGGCGTACGTCCAGTCGGGCGAGGGCGGGCGCAACGCGGTCGAGCGCTCCGTCGACGCGAGCCACCGGCTGTTCAACTCGCTGCTCGATACCGGCGACCGGGTCGGCATCGCGGCGCTCTCGAAAGACGACATCTGGCTCCCACCGGGGGCGGGCCCGACCCACCAGGCCGAAGCGCGCCACCTGCTGGCGACCCACCCCGCTCTCTCCCCGACACCCCCGGACGAACGGGTGTACGTCCGGCCCGCGTTGCGGATGCTCGTCGGCCGACTCCCGGACGATGCACAGGTGCTCTTCTGTTCGCCGATGGTCGACGACGCCGCCGCCTACGTCGCCCGGCGACTCCACGTCCGGGGCCACCCGGTGACGGTCGTCAGTCCCGACGCGACCCGCCGGGACACGATCGGACGGACACTGGCGAGCGTCGAACGCTCGAATCGACTGAGCGAGTTACGCGCGGCGGGTATCCGGGTCATCGACTGGTCGGAGGACGAATCGCTCTTCGAGGCGCTCGAGGCGGCCCGACGGCGGTGGTCGAGATGACGGGCTACGAGCTCGTCCGCCGGCCCGGACGACGGTCGGTCGCCGTCTCGGGCGTCGCCGGGAGTTTCGTCGTCGCCGCGAGCGTCGCCGGCGGTCCGGTCTCGGCGGGGGTCGCGGTGGCCGGCGTCGCCTGCCTGCTCGCGGGTGTCTGGCTCGGTCGCATCCGTATCGCCGACGGCGGTGCGCTGGTCGGGTTCGCGGGCGTCGTCGGGGCGGCACTCCAGGGTGCCGGGCCGATCGCGGTCCTGTTCGGAACCGTCGCCGCCGTCGTCGCCTGGGACAGCGGAACCAACGCCGTCGCGCTCGCCGAACAGGTCGGTCGCGGCGCCGATACGGGTCGCGTCGAGGTACTCCACGCGCTCTACGGCGCCGGCGTCGGTGTCACGGGCGGCGTTCTCGGGTTCGTCCTCTTTCGCGTGGGGCCGACACGCCAGCCGGTCACGACGCTGTTCGTCCTCCTGCTGGCCGCAGCCATCCTCGTCGTCGCGCTCAACCGGTGAGTGCCTGTAACCGCCGTGGCCCGCCCCATAATCGCGAGCGATGGTCGAGATAATCATTCCGCCATAGGCTTATGTTAGCTCCTGTCGTAGCAGACGTATGCCCGAAAAAGTCCTCTTCGAATCCGAGAGCGCTCGGGACCGCGCGGAAGTCGCCTCCTACCTCCGTCGGGTCGCCGACACCCTCGAGGTCGGTGACTCGCTCACTCTCTCGGCCGGCGGGGAGTCGGTCACGCTGGACGTCCCCCAGCGGCCGACCTTCGAGGTGAAAGCCGAGCGGGAGGGGCCGGCCAGCGGACCCGGTGAACTGAGCGTCGAGTTCGAGATCGAGTGGGACGAGAACGGCGATGACGGCGGCGGTGGCGACGACCTCACCATCAGCTGACGGAGGCTGGCGGATCGCCAGCGGTCGCCGGCGTGGGAGCGCTGTGACTCACTCGACGCCGAACTCGTCGAATCCCTGCTCCGGCCGGACTCGTTCGTCCTCGCGCAGGCGGTCCCGTATCGTCGCCGCGCGCTCGCGGATCGCCGCCCGCTCGTCGTCGGACTTCCGGTCGAGGTGTGAGTAGACCAGCCCCATCCGGTGGTTCGAGCGCAGTCGGTCCTCGTGGCGGTCGAGGAAGTCCCAGTAGAGGGCGTTGAACGGACAGGCACCTTCGCCGGTCGTGGCGTCGGGGTCGAAGGCGCAGTCCCCGCAGTGGTCGCTCATCCGCTGGAGGTAGTTCGCCGAGGAGACGTACGGTTTCGTCGAGACGGCGTCGGTCCCGAACGTGCCCATGCCGACGACGTTCGGTGTCGTCACCCAGTCGAAGGCGTCGACGTAGGCCGCGTGGAACCACCGGTCCAGCGCCGCCGGTTCCACCCCCAGCAGCGTCGAGAAATTCGAGAGCACCATCAGCCGCTCGATGTGGTGGCTGTACCCCCGTGTGCGCACCCCCTCGAGTACGTCCGACAGGCAGGCCATGTCCGTCTCACCCGTCCAGAAGAACTCGGGGAGCGGTTCCCCGGCGTCGAGCTGGTTTGCGGACGCCAGCTCGGGCATCTCCCGGCGATAGGCGTGGCGCATGAACTCCCGCCAGCCCAGTACCTGCCGGACGAACCCCTCGACGCTGTTTATCGGCAGGTCGCGCTCGTGGTACGCCTCGACCGCCCCCTCGATCACTTCCCGCGGGTGCAGGAGGCCGAGATTTAGTGGCACCGACAGCAGCGAGTGATGCAGGGTCCACTCGTCGGCCAGCATCGCGTCCTGGTAGTCGCCGAACGCGGGGAGCCGGTCCCGCAGGAACGTCTCGAGGGCGCGCTCGGCACTTTCGCGGGTGACTGGCCACCGAAACGGCCCGGGCTCGGCCCAGTCGCCGCCGTAGGGCGGTTCGTCGTAACTCCCTTCGAAGGTATTTTCCACCCAGTCCAGTACATCGCGGGTGATATCGTCCGGTTCGAACGCCGGAGGATCGGGCGGGTCGTAGTCCGCGGGCGGCGTCTCCCTGTTCTCGTCGTCGTAGTTCCACTCGCCGCCCACCGGTTCGTCGCCGTCCATCAGATAGCCCGTGCGCTCGCGCATCCACCGGTAGAACGTCTCCTGGCGGGGGAGTACGAGTCCGTCCCCGCTGTCGCCACTGCCGGTCCGTTCGGCGGCCCACTCGTCGAACTCGGTCGGCGTGGAGAGAAAGAGGTCGTTCTCGACGACCTCCAGGGAGCAACCGCAGTCGGCCGCGAGCGTCCGGAGGCGGTCGGCCGCGCCGTGACTCGGTGGGTTCACGACGACGAGTTCGTCGTCGGGGTGGTCGGCGACGTGTGCCTCGAACCCCTCGCGGAACGTCTCCACCTGGTGGTAGTACACTGTCCGGCCGTCGGCGCGGAGCGCGTCGCGGTAGTGACGCATCGCGCTGAAGACCGCGACGAGTTTGTGCGGGTAGTAGGGCAGTTTACGGGCGAACGCCGTCGCCTCTATCAGCACGACGGGTTCGTCACGCTCGGCGACGGGGCCGACCTGGCGGGTGAGCTGGTCGCCCAGTACCAGCACGGTCACGGGGATCGCCTCGGCATAGATGTCGTTCGGGCCGGACGTGCAAAACGGGTCGGACGGCAGACTCCGCTCACGCCTCGGGAGTCCGGTCGGGAACGCCGTAGGTCCGGACAGCCTCTCCGGGCGTTCGGCCAGGCCTTCCGGGTGTCCTGACTGGACACCCGGAGTCCGGTCATGACGGTGTGTCGGCGCTCGTCCCGTCGGGTGTCGCGGTCGAACCGTTGACCGGAGCGGTCACGGTCGACGCGGTGGTGTCGGGCCCGGCAGTTCGGGGCTCGTCGATGGAGGACCCGACGACGGTCGGGTTCGGGCCGAACTCCGGGCCAGCGGTGCGCATCGCGTCCGGGTTGGTGACGCAGAACGCGGCCGGGCGATGGATCCCCGCAGTCCCGACCTGGTCGACGGTGAAGGTCCCCACCGTCGTCCGGTTGGGGATGCCGGTGCCGGGACCGTACCGGAGGTGTTCGACGTGGCGCACGTAGCGGACGACCCCGTGTGCGTCGACGTACACCGTCGAGTTGACGAACAGCAGGGCGCCGGCGCGGACGCTCGGTCGGACCACGAGCCCCTCCTCGGTGGTCGTGTCCTCGAGCACCCGGACCGTGGTGCCGTTGTACTCTCGCGTGTCGACGACGCTGTAGTTGTACGCGCCGATCTGGCCGGCGAGCCAGCGTTCCCCGGTCAGGACCGGGGAGAGTCGTTCCCTGGTGGGTGAGTCACGGCCGTACTCGCGCTCGTCGAACACCAGCTGTCCCTCGTCGGTCCGGAGCGTGTACAGCTGTCCGCCGACCGCGTAGGCCCACGGCGCGCCGACACCCAGCCCCGACCCCTGGTAGGTGAAGGCCGCGCCGCCGGGGAGCGACCACACTTCGCCGCTGGTACCTGCCCGGAGATGGAAACTGTAGTTCGAGAGCGTGCGACCGTGACGCGCCGAGAGCGTCCTCCCGTCGACGGTCCCGCTCGCGCCGGTGAGTTCGATGGGGTCGGTTCGCGGTTGCGGTGTGGAGACGGGTGCCGCCGCGGGTTTCGGCGACACACAGTTCCCGGGCGTTCCGGTCGCCGTCGCCACCGTCCCGGCCGTCGGCACCGGTGCCGCCGTGACCGTCTCGGCGGGCGTCCGCTCGGCGGTCGTACCAAAAGCGTTGCACCCGCTCAGGAGCACGAGTAGTACGACCGCGACGACGACTCGTTTCACATCCCCCCGTGGGTCGCGAGCGACAAAAAGCCAGGTACCCCGCTTTCGGTCGACGAACGAACGGGGGTCCGTCACCGAGTGTCTCCGTCACGCTCGGAGGTTCGTCACTCGCATCAGGTCCGCGAGGGCGTCCGTCTCGAAGTCGCTGTCGGCGACGACGAGTTCGTCGCCGGTCGACCGGGCCGTCGCGGCGATCAGTACGTCCCGGGTGGCCATCCGCTGTCCGTCCTCGAGCAGTCGGTCCTGTAACCGCACGGCTTCCAGCGCGACGTTCTCGGTGAGGTCGAGCGCTGTGACTCCGCCGAAGTCCTGGCGCGCGGCGACGACGTCGGTCTCGTCGGCTCCGAGTGCCCCGTTCAGTACCTCGAAGACACAGACCGTCGACGTGAGATATGGCGTCTCGAACGCCTCCATCCGCTCGACCGTCTCCGGGTCTCCCTCGACCATGTCGATGATGACCGACGAGTCGAGGAACGTCATCTCCCGAAGCTCTCTCGCGACTCTTCGACCGCCTCGCGAGCGCGGTCCGCCGTCTCGCTGCTCCAGGCACCGATGTCGATGGGCTGTTCGTCGCCCGCGAGTCTGCGGAGTAACTCGTCGAACGTCTCGTCGTCGCGCTTCACCCGTTCCAGCAGTTCTTTCGTCTCGTCGGACACGCGGATGCTCGTGCTCATGCAGTGGTGTATACGCTCTGTATACAAACGTCTGTCCCCGGTGGTCTGGCGAACACTGATAGGCTCGCGCCCCGCCGTCGGGGTATGGACCGCTACCTCGCTCGCGACGCCGATGGCCGCGCGCTCCTCGGTGACGCCGACGGTCACGTTCCGCTCGCGAGCGCTGACCCGTCGCTGCGGACGGTCGACGACGCGCTCGCTCGTGCCCACGCTGGACTGCCCGACCCGGGAGCGGCGACGGCCACTCGGGTACCCGCCGACCAGACTCGGTTCGCCAGCCCGCTCGCGAACCCGGGCAAACTGCTGGGTATCGGGCTGAACTACGCCGACCACGCGGCCGACCTCGATGAGAACAGCCCCGACGAACCGGCGAGTTTCTTCAAACCCGCGAGCGCCGCGACCGGGCCCGGCGGTCCGATACGGCTCCCGCCCGACAGCGAGTCCGAGCGTGTCACCGCCGAGGCGGAACTGGCGGTCGTGATCGGTCGGACCTGCCGGAACGTCGACCCCGACGAGGTCGAGGACGTCGTCGCCGGCTACCTCCCCGTGATCGATATGACTGCCGAGGACGTCCTCCAGCGCAACCCCAGATTCCTCACGCGCGCGAAGAGCTACGACACCTTCCTCGTGCTCGGGCCGCGCCTCGTCGGGGCCGGCGGCGAGTTACCACCCGCCGACACCGCCGTTCGGACGGTCGTGAACGGCGAGGTCGTGGCGGAGAACACGGTCGCGAACATGCACTTCTCGCCGCGGGAACTCGTGGCGGTTCACTCGCGGGTGATGACGCTCGAACCGGGCGACCTGATCTCGACCGGGACGCCCGGCGCACACCCGATAGTGCCCGGGGATCCAGTGCGTGCGGAAGTCGACGGCGTCGGGACGGTCTCGGCCGACGTGGTGCGATAGCGGTCGCGCAAGCAACCCGGGTGCCTGCGCGTGACCGCCGGATCTACAGTCGGTCTCGCAGGTCGGCGACCACCGCTTCGGTGCCGCTGTCGCCGCCGAGATCAGGGGTTCGGGGAGCGTCGGGGTCGGCCAGTTGCGTGGCCACCGCGTCTTCGAGACGGCTCGCTGCCTCGCTCTCTCCGAGGTGGTCCAGAAGCATCGCCGCCGACCGGACGGTCGCGAGCGGGTTGGCGACCCCCTCGCCGGCGATGTCCGGGGCCGACCCGTGGACGGGTTCGAACATCGACGGGGCGCCCCCGTCGAGTGCGATGTTGGCCGACGGCGCGAGTCCGAGACTCCCGGTGACGATCGCGCCCAGGTCCGTGAGGATGTCGCCGAAGAGGTTGGAGGCGACGACGACGTCGAACTCCTCGGGACGGCGCACGAAGTCCATCGCCGCCGCGTCGACGAGGAGGCGCTCGACCTCGACGTCGGGGTAGCCTTCGCTCACGTCACCCACGACGTCGTCCCAGAACACCATGCCGTGGGCCTGTGCGTTGGACTTCGTGACGTTCGTGAGGTGCCCCCCTCGCTCCGTGGCGGCCTCGAAGGCGGCGCGGACCACTGCCTCGGTCCCTTCACGGGTGTAGACGGCGGTCTGGACCGCGACCTCGTGGTCGAACCCGCGGTGTTCGCGCCCGCCCGCGTTCGCGTACTCGCCCTCGGTGTTCTCCCGGAAGACGACGACGTCGACGTCGCCGCCCTCGTAGCCCCGGAGCGGGCTTTCGACGCCCTCGAAAAGTGTCGCGGGCCGCTTGCACACCTGCTGGTTCAGTCGCTTGCGGATCGGGAGCATCAACCCGTGCAGGGTGACGTGGTCGGGCACGTCTGGGCGGCCGACGGCGCCCAGCAGGATGGCGTCGTGCTCTCGCAGGGTCTCGACCCCGTTGTCGGGCATCATCGCGCCCTCGGCGAGATAGCGGTCGCTGCCCCAGTCGAGGTCGGTGTAGTCGAGGTCGAACCCCTCGGCCGCTGCGAGGTCGTCGACGAGCGGTCTCGTGGCGTCGACGACTTCCCGACCGATCCCGTCGCCGGGGATCAACGCGATCTCGTGAGCCATGCAGTGGCCACTCGATGGAGGGGGAAAACACTGGCGTCGGGCAGGGGCCGTCCGGCTGTCAGGGCGTTCCCTGCACGGCCACGGGGAGAAGTCCAGTCAGTCGCTCGTTCCGTTCGGCGTCGCGTGTTCCTCGATCAGGTCCCGGAGGACGTCGGTGTCGACCGGTTTCGTCAGGTACGCCGCGTGCTCGGCCGACGGTTCGACCTCGGGGTCGACGGCCGACATCACGACGACCGGGGTGTCGTACCCGTCTTCGCGTACCTGTTCCAAGACTTCGTCACCGTGCATCCCGGGCATTCGCCGGTCGAGAAAGAGCAGGTCGATGTGCTCGCCGAACCGGTCGAGTGCCGCCTCGCCGTCGCTCGCGGTCCGGACGTCGTAGTCGCGCCCGAGCGTCAACTCGAAGACCTCGAGCAGGTCCTGCTGGTCGTCGACGAACAGTACTGTCGGTTCCCCACCGTCTGTCCCAGACACTCCTCCAGACACGCTCATTCAGTGTCTCGTTCTATCCGTTCTACAGATAAACCCTGTCGGCCTCACCAGTTAGGTCCCGGCGGTGGTCGGGCGACGACGACAGACCCGGACAGTCCACGTTCGCGCTCAGAACCCGGCGACGTGGCCGTCCTTGCGGGGTTCGGTCGCGCCCGAGAGCGTCCCGTCGTCGTTGCGGACGATCTGCGCGCCGCCGAACATGAGCGGCTGGAGTATCCGGACGTCGTGGCCGCGCGAGACGAGTTTTGTCGGGACGCCCTCGTGCAGACGCTCCTCGACGGCGAGCGTGCCGTCCTCGCGGTAGCGCCAGCGCGGGGCGTCCAGTGCCGCCTGCAGCGGCATGTCGTAATCGACGAGGTTCGAGACGACCTGGACGTGGCCCTGTGGTTGCATGTATCCACCCATGACGCCGAACGCCGCCCAGTCGTCCGAGCCGAGGTGGGCGACGGCGGGGATGAGGGTGTGGAACGGGCGCTTGCCGGGTTCGAGGTGGTTGGGGTGGTCGGGGTCGAGGGAGAAAGACGCCCCGCGGTTCTGGAGGGCGATGCCGGTGTCGCCGGCGACGACGCCGGATCCGAACCCGGCGAAGCGGGAGTTGATGTACGAGACGACGTTACCCGCGTCGTCGGCGACACACAGGAGGACTGTGTCGGCGTCCTCCGCGCCCGTGGCGTTCGGGACGCCCACGTCGGGGTCCTCGATCGCGGTCTCGCCGATCTCGGCGGCGCGTGTCTCCGCGTACGATTTCGAGTGCAGCGGGGGGACGTCCTCGTAGTCGGGGTCGGTGACGTAGCGGTGGCCGTCGACGAACGCGAGTTTCATCGCCTCGGCGAAGCGGTGAACGCGCTCGGGTGAGTCGTAGTCGGCGTCGCCGGCGCCGACTTCCGCGGCGAGGTTGAGCGCTTCCAGCGCGAGCAGGCCCTGGTTGTTCGGCGGGAGTTCGTATATCTCCGCCCCACGGTAGGTGGTCGAGACGGGGTCGGGCCACTCCACTTCGTGGGCCGCGAGGTCCTCGACGGTCATGAACCCGCCCTGTGACTGTATCTCGTCGGCGATGGCCGCCGCGACGTGGCCCTCGTAGACGACGTCAGCCCCCTCCTCGGCGACGGCCTCGAGGGTGCGACCGAGTCGGGGGAGTCTGACTTCCTGGCCGACGTCGGGAGCCTCGCCGTCGAACAGCCACGCCTCGCGGGCGTGGTCGTCGGTGAACAGTTCCTCGGCGTGTTGCCACTGTGCCGAGACGACTTCGGTGACGGGGTAGCCGTCCAGCGCGTACTCGATGGCGGGGTCGAGCGCCTCGGCGAGGGTGAGACGGCCGAGTTCCGAGACGGTCGCCTCCCACCCGCGGGCGGTGCCGGGGACGGTGACGGCGTGGGGGCCGGTGTCGGGCATCTCCGCGTTCGCGGGGTCGACGCCCTGCTGGTCGGCGACCGACTCGCGGACGCGCTCGATGGTCGCGTCGGCCGGCGCGCCGCCACAGGAACGCATCGCGCCGACCTCGCCGTCGGCGGTGCGGTAGAGGGCGAAGACGTCGCCGCCCAGGCCCGTGGAGGTTGGTTCGACGACGTTGAGGGCGGCGGCGGTCGCCACCGCGGCGTCGAAGGCGTTGCCGCCCGCCCGCAGCAGTTCGAGCCCGGCCTCGGCGGCCAGCGGCTGGCTCGTCGCGACCACGCCCTTCGCGCCGTAGACCGTCGAGCGCCGCGATCCGAACGCGTCGATGTCGGGGTCCATGTCCCTCGATTGGGCCCCCAGCCGGAAGTATTGGGGGAGCCTCCTGTCGTGCGGTCGACCGGTCACGATGGCCGCCGAGACGGCCGCTCGACAGAACAGGCCGGAGTCGTCACTCGCCCCTCTCTGCGGGTCGATGCCGGTGAGGGACCGTTTTCGCCGGTGAAACGGCCGATGGGGGACTGTTTCCGTCGGTGAAACGATGGCCGGACGATTAAGGGTACGGGGGAACAAAGACGACCGATGGCGAACCGTGTCCTCGCCCCGGGTGTCGTCCTCCTCTGTGTCCTCGTGGTCGGTCTGGCGGCCGCTGGCTTGCCGGCGGTCTCGCCCGAGGCCGTCGACGACGGGGGCGAAGTCGAGAGTCAGAACCGCTCGCTCGGGGGCGATGGGTCGAGCAGCGGCGGCGACAACACCACCTACGAGATGCGCGGGTCGAACGAAAACGCGAGCGGGAACCAGTCGGTGTTCGGCGGGCTGATACCACGCGCGTCCGGGCGACTGGCGGGGGCGCTCTCGCCGTCCGAGGAGCGCGACGGCGAAACCAGCAGCGAATCCGGTATCTCGGCGTTGCTCACCGGGTCGGAGGCCGTGCTGGTCTTCTCGCTCCTCGCGGTCGTCGGTGCGGCGCTGACGCTGCGCTCGGTCAGCGGGAGCGTCGACGAGACGGCCGGGGACGGCGAGGCCGACGAGGTACCCGGCGAGGAGCGGCGTGAGGCGGCGGCCGCGGCCGCGAGTCGAGCGGCCGACGCCGTCGCCGACGCCGACGGCGACCGCTCGGACCTCTCGAACGCCGTCTACCGGGCTTGGTACGACCTGACGGCGGCCGTCGACGTCACGAATCCCGACAGCGCGACGACGGGCGAGTTCGCGGACGCGGCGCGGTCGGCCGGCCTCGACGCCGGGTCGGTCGCGGACCTGACCGCCGTGTTCGAGGCGGTCCGGTACGGCGACGAACCGGCGACCGACCACGAGGAGCGGGCGCTCACGGCCCTCCGGCGGATTGAGGCCGACGTCGACACCGACACCGGGGGCGAATCGAAGGCAATCGACCCGACGGCGGCTGGCGACGAGAGTGGCGGGAGACCCTCCGGGGAGGTCGAGGACCGATGAGCCGGACGATCGACGCGCCGGCGGTGTTCGACCACCCGCTCGCACTGTTTGCCGGACTGGTCGGCGCCGCCCTGGGTGTCGCCGCGGTCGCCGGTGTCGTGGTGGTGCCACCCCCGCCCGAGCGACCGGTCGTGACGGCCGTCGGCGCCGGACTGGTGCTTGGCGGGATCGTCGTCGTCGGTCGCCGCCTGCGGACGGCCGTCGACCAGGCCGACCCACCGGCCGTCGAGTTGCGCGGCGACGTCACGGTCCCCGGTGCATCGCTGGACCGGGCGATAGAGACGACGGTTCGCGGCAGCCTCGAGGAGCGTGCGGCGGCGCGCCAGCGAGTCACGGACCGGATACGCGAGGTCGCAGCGGGCGTCCTCGCCACGGTCGAGCGAGTCCCGGTCGACGAGGCGGAGGAACGCGTCGCGGCCGGCGAGTGGCCCGCCGACACTTCCCCCGCCGACGTCGAGGACGAACCGACGGGGCAGGTGACCAGAGACAGGCTCCGCCAGGCACTCGGCCGCCGGACGTCGGTCGAGCGCTCGGTGGCCCGCACCGTCGCGGCACTCGCCGAGGCGACACCGGGGCTCTCCGGCTCGGACCCGGAGGGGACGCCGAGTCGGGCAGTCGAGCGTGCTGTGGCCGTCGACGGCGAGGACGCCGACCCGGACCTCACTACCGGCCCCGGAGACAGGCGCACGCGCCGGTGGGTGGGCGTCGTCGGGGCGGCGATGCTGGCGGTCGGTGTCGGAATCTTCGCGACGCTCGAGGGGACGGGCCCCTCGCTCGTCGTCGCGTCGGCGGCGGTCGTGGGTGCCGCGGGGTACGCCGTCACCGCGACGGCTCCCGAGGTTTCGCTCGCGGTCGAGCGTCGCGTCGACGACGACCAGCCCGACCCCGGCGAGGACGTCGAGGTGACGGTCACGGTCGAACACACCGGCGAGTCGTGGCTCGCAGACCTGCGCGTCGTCGACGGCGTCCCCGACGGCCTCCGGGTCGTCGAGGGGTCGCCCCGGTACGCGACCGCGCTACGCCCCGGGGAGTCGGTGCGCTTCTCCTACGTCGTCGAGGCGACTCGCGGGGACCACGCGTTCGACCCGTTACGAGCGGTCGCGCGCGACGCGAGTGGCGCGACAGAGCGCGAACGCCCGGTCGAGGCGACGGGAGCCACAACGATCGAGTGCGTGCCGGACCTCGACGCGGCCGTGTCGGTCCCGGTCTTCGCGCAGGCGGCCCGCCGGACCGGCCGGGTCAGAACCGACACGGGCGGCGAGGGCGTCGAGTTCCACTCCGTCCGGGAGTACCGCCGGGGTGACCCGCTGAGTCGGGTCGACTGGAACCGGGTCGCGACCGCCGGCGAGTTCGCCACGCTCCAGTTCAACGAGGAGCGCGCCGCGACGGTCGTCGTCGTGGTCGACGCCCGGCGCCCCGCCTACGTGACCGGCGACCCCGCGGGTCCGGCGGTCCCCGAACGGCAACTCGAGGCGGCCGACCGGCTGGCGTCGTCGCTGCTGTCGGCCGGCGACAGCGTCGGGCTCGCGGCGTTCTCGCCGGAGTGGTGCTGGCTCGGACCCCGCGGCGGCGACACCCAGCGGGCCCGGATCCGCCGCCAGCTGGCGACCCACCCGGCCTTCGGGTCGGAGCGGCCGACCGACCCGTTCTACGGACGGCCGCCGCTGCGGCGCCTCCGCGAGGAGCTCCCGGGACACGCACAGCTGGTCGTCTGCTCACCGCTTTCTGACGACTACGCGGTCGAACTGCTCCGGGAGTTCCACCACCGGGGTCACCCGGTGACGGTCGTCAGTCCGGACCCGACGGGCGGTGACTCCCCCGGGCGGCGACTCGCGGCCGTCGAGCGCGCCGTCAGAGTCTCCAGACTGCGGCGGTCGGGCGTCCGTGTCGTCGACTGGCCGCCCGGGGAATCGCTCGCGGCGGCCCTCGACGCGGCCGAGGGGCGGTGGTCGTGATGGCGTTCGTTCGTCGCACACAGCGGTCCGTCGCCGCCTTCGCCGTCGTCCCGGCAGTCGTCGCGACGCTCGCGCTCGCGGGCGGTCTCGGTCCGGTACTCCTGGGCCTGTTCGGGACCGTCGTCCTCGCCGCCGGCGTCACGGTCGCGTCGCGACGGGTCGTGAGTCTCGGTGCGCTCGCGGTGTTCGGGGGCGTCCTCGTCGCCGGGACGACCGACGGGTCGACGGCACTGCTCGTCCTCGCGGCCGCCGGTACGGTCGCGAGCTGGTCGACCGGCCAGCACGTCGTCGGCCTCGCCCACCAACTCGGCCGCGAGGCGGGGGTCCGCCGGTCGGTCCTCGCTCACCTCGCTGGCACGACGGCCATCTCGCTGTCCGCAGGGGCCGTCGGTCTGGTCACCTCCCGGGCCGCCGGCGGGGCGGTCCCGGCCGTGGCCGCCGCGTTCCTGCTGGTCGGCGTCGTCGCGCTTCTGGTCGCGCTTCGCTCGTGACAGTGTGCATATGAGAACGTGAGGGGGACCGCCGCAACCGCCACTCCCGTTCCGACCGCTTATCCGGACACTACGGCTCGTGACCGGTCAGACCGTCGGCACGGGGACGCCGTCGAGGACGCCCTCGACGATGCTGGACTTGCTGACCTCGTCGACGCGGGCGTCCGGCGTCAGGACGACGCGGTGTGCGAGGACGGGTCGAGCGATTCGCTTGACGTCGTCGGGGGTGACGTACTCTCGGCCGACCATCGCCGCCCGGGCGCGTGTGGCCTCGAGCAGGCGCTGCGTCCCGCGCGGAGAGACGCCCACCTCGACGCGGCGATCCTCGCGAGTCGCCCGAGCGATGGCCGCGATGTAGGAGACGACGTCGTCGTCGACGCGCACGTTCTCGGGTGCGCTCCGCAGGTCGCTCGCGTCGCCTTCGGTGATGACCGACTCGACGGACGGACTCTGTTCCTGTCGGCCCAGGCGACGGTGCAGGAGTTCCTCCTCGCCGGCCTCGTCGGGGTAGCCGATGGAAGTCTTGACGAGGAAGCGGTCGACCTGCGCCTCGGGGAGTTCGAAGGTGCCCTCCATCTCGACGGGGTTCTGGGTCGCCAGCACGAAGAAGGGCGTCGGCAGTTCGTAGGTGTCGCCGTCGACCGTGACCTGTTCTTCCTCCATCGCCTCCAGCAGGGCGGACTGGGTCTTGGGCGGTGCGCGGTTGATCTCGTCGGCGAGCACGACGTTAGCGAACAGGGGACCCTCGTTGAACTCGAATTCGCGTTCGCGTTCGTTGAAGACGTGGGTGCCGGTGATGTCGGCGGGGAGCAGGTCGGGGGTGAACTGCACCCGCGAGAAGGAGAGGCCGACGGCGTCGGCGACGGTCCGGGCGGTCAGCGTCTTGCCCGTGCCGGGGACGTCCTCCATGAGGACGTGCCCGCGGCCGACGAAGCCCAGCAGTACGTCTTCGAGGAACGCGCGGTCGGCGATGACGGCCGACCCCACCTCGTCCAGGATCCGGTCACACTCCGCACTCGCGTCCGTAACGTCCATATCTCCCGATAGTCCGCCCCGGGTTTAGGGGTTCGGGAAACTTCAGTGAAATTTTCAACGTCCGACCGGCGGGTCGATCGGGGCCTCGAACCGTAACGTACAAAGTCGGCTTGCCAGTAGAGTGTGGTGAGCCGAGATAGCCTAGCCCGGCCAAGGCGCCTGCTTCGAGAGCAGGTGTCCGAGAGGACACGAGAGTTCAAATCTCTCTCTCGGCGTTTCTCGCGAACTCGTACACGAGCGACCGCTGTGCGTGTCGCTCGCCCCGTGAGCGAGTGGCGGCGGCGGAGATCTGAACGAGAGAGCACGCAGCCCGCGCAGCGTCGCGAGCAGGACCGTGACCGCGTAATTCAAATCTCTCTCTCGGCGTTTCTCGCGAACTCGTACACGAGCGACCGCTGTGCGCGTCGCTCGCCGTCGCTTCGGGCGGTGATCCGCGGCGAACGGGGTCGGACCGAGACCGCGAACGGCACGCCGAGTGGGCGCCCGGTCAGCGGGTACGGTACGGAGGGAACGCGTCTTGAGCGCCCGACGGACCGTTCACTCGTAGGGGTTGTAGATCTGGGGCTTGCCGTCGCCGGTGATCCACGGCTGGACGGCGTCGGGCGCGTCTTCGAGGGACGGCCCGGACGTTTTCTCTTCGAGCGTGTAGTCGATGTAGGACTCGTCGTTGATAGTCGAGCGGAAGGTGTTCCCCATCGAGCGAAGCGCCTCCTTTGGGTCGGCGTCGTTGCCGATGATGTTGGAGATAGCGGTCCCGAACGACGTCGTAGCGCCCGAGACTTTCCCGTTCCACGGCGCGTTCCGGCCGGTGGCGCTGACGAGTTGCCGGACGGCGTTGGGCCCCTGCTCGAGGCGTGTTTCCAGCCAGCTGTCCGGGATCTCGGTCGGGTTGTTCTGGTACAGTTCCATCTGCTCCTGGGAGCTGCGTACCGGCATGAACGTCGGTGCCGACACCGGGAAGTACTCGCTCAGGTTGTCCGGTTTCGTCATGTAGTCGATGAAGTTCATCGAGATCTCAGTACCGGCCTCGTACGTGCTGACTTCGTCGGTGAACGACGCGATGACGCTGCCACCCATGAACGAGTGGCTGTTCCCGTTCGGACCCTCTGGCATCGGCGTCAGCTCGGTCGCCTCGGCGATGTCCGCGTACTCGTCGTTGACGCCGTCCTGCGGGTCGATGAGCGTCCGAGCATTGTCGGTCGGGACGTGCGCGATGGCGGTTTCGCCGGACTGGTAGAGTTCGTTGACGGACGTGCCGTCGACGCTGCCCCAGCCGCCGGGGGCGATATCCCACTGTTCGCGCATACTCAGTTGCCAGAGGTGGGCGAATAGCGACGCCGCGCCATCGACCTCGACGCTCCACTGGCCGTCCGAGGAGCCCGTGAACGCGCCGTCGGACTGGTGGGTGAACGCGAACACGTTCTGGCCCGTGACGTTGTCCTGGGCGCCGGGCGTCGCCCACGCGGCCGAGAGGTCGAGTTCCTCGTCGATCGCCTGCCCCTTCTCGACGATCTCCTGCCAGTTCTGGGGCGGCTCGCTGATACCCGCCTCGTCGAGGTAGTTCATGTTGACGTGGCTGGTGCGCACCTCCATGAACCAGGGCATCCCCCAGTACTCACCGTCGAACCGGCCCCAGTCCGAGATCGTCGGATACCAGTCGTCGTACTGCTCGAACAACTCGGTGTTGGGTTCCGCAGCACCCCGGTTACCGAAGTCGACAGCGTGGTTCCCGGCCATCTCGGAGGCGTTGGGGAGCGACCGTCCCTGGAGTCCGGCCTGCCACTCCTGGAAGACTGAGTCCCACGTGATGACCTCGATGTTCATGTTGACGTTCGAGTCGGCCGCGTCCTCGAAGCCGCTGGCGGCGGTCTTGATCCCCTCGGTCTCGGCAGGGATGTACCCCCGCATCGTCCACCACAGGAAGTCCTGTGCGCTCGTCCCGTCTGATCCACCGTCTCCACCGCCGCCGTCGCCGCCGTCGCCGCCGTCGCCGCCGTCGCCGCCGTCACCGCCATCGCCGTTGCCCGAACAACCGGCGAGGCCCGCTGCGGCGCCGACAGCCCCCACTGCCGCCGCTGTTTCCATGAAGTTACGACGCGAGTATTCCTCTTCGTCTGTCGTCGGAGTCGAATCCCGTTCAGGGCTGTCGTCTGATACCATCTTTTGTCACGTGAGTCGGGGCGTACATGAAAGTTTATCCAAAGATAAGTGAATATTAATGTAGTCCTGAGTGTCGTTTGTGGCCGACTCGAAGTCGAGGACGAGCGCGGCTTCCGTGGCTGGCCGAGATCAGTCTTAAGATCCTCCGGAACGATCTGCAGTATGTGTCACAGACCCGACCGAACGTCGTCTGTATCGTCGCCGACGACCTGGGCTGGCGCGATCTCGGCTGCTATGGAAGTCCGTTCTACGAGACGCCAAATCTCGACGCACTCGCACAGGACGGGACGCGTTTTACCGACGCCTACGCTTCGGCGCCGGTCTGCTCGCCGACGCGCGCGAGCGTCATGACCGGCAACTACCCCGCACGGGTCGGTGTAACCGACTGGATCGACTTCTGGGGCGAGACGCACCCGGCTCGTGGTGCGCTCGTCGACGCCGACTACAGTGACCACCTTCCCCACTCCGAGACCAGCATCGCCGCGGCGCTCGGTGACGAATATCGAACCTGTCACGTCGGCAAGTGGCACCTCGGTGGGGCCGACCAGGACTCCCTGCCCGAGGACCACGGTTTCGATGCCAACGTGGGCGGCTGTGAGTGGGGCGCCCCGACCGGCGAGGGCGGATACTTCCGCCCCTGGGATGTCCCGACGCTCGACGAGAGCGACGGCTCGGACGCGGGGGAGAAGTACGACTACCTCCCCGACCGTCTGGGGAGCGAGGCGGTGGCGTTCGTCGAGGACGCCGTCGGCGAAGACGAACCGTTCTTCCTCCACTACGCGCCGTATCTCGTTCACACGCCCCTCCAGGCGCCCGAGGGGGCGGTCGACCGCTACCGGCGCAAGCGCGAGGCGCTCGGACTCGACGACGTCGAGGAGTTCGAGGTCGGCGACCGATTCCCCGCCGAGCACAAGAGAGACCGTCGCATCAAGCGTCGACTCGTGCAGTCCGATCCCACGTACGCGGCGATGGTCGAGGCGCTGGACCGCAACGTCGGGCGCGTGCTGGACGCCCTAGAGCGGGCTGGCGTTGCGGGCGACACGGTCGTGTTGTTCACCTCGGACAACGGCGGGCTCGCCACGGCGGAGGGTTCGCCGACCACGAACCGCCCGCTCTCTGAGGGGAAAGGCTGGATGCAGGAGGGAGGCAACCGCGTGCCGTTGCTCCTCCGGTGGCCGGGCGTGACGGACGCCAGCGACGCGCCCGATCTCGTCGAGACACCCGTGAGTAGCCCCGACGTGTATCCGACTGTCCTCGAGGCGGCGGACCTCCCGGTACCCGATGGCCAGGCGCTCGACGGGGAGAGTCTCAGAGCGGCGGTCGACGGCGACGGGTTCGACCGGGACGCAGTCTTCTGGCACTACCCACACTACGGCAACCAGGGCGGGACCCCGGCGGCAGCCGTCCGATCGGGTCGGTGGAAACTGGTCGAGTTCTTCGAAACCGGAGGCGTCGAATTGTACGACCTCGAGAGAGACGTCCGCGAGGACCACGACGTCAGCGAGTACCGGCCGGAGAAGGCCGACGAACTGCTCGACGCCCTGCGCGAGTGGCGCGAAGCGGTCGGTGCGCGTCTTCCCGAGGACAACCCCGCGTACGATCCCTGGCCGGACAGGGCCGGACCGGACTGACGCCGGCCCGCGTGGCGTGAGGGTGCCTTCGTGTTGACGTCGGCCGTCCAGAACCTGGCCAGGGAGACGCGTGAACCGACAATGGTGAGGGGTGTGGAACTACTGGCGGCTGAATCACTGCACATGTCAATCTACGTCGGCCACCACGACCGGCAACTCCGGGACGACCCCGAGGCGTTCCGGCTCGAGCGGTGGGCCAACAGTGCCTCGCGGGCCGATGACTCGTATTTTCCGTTCGGGAGCGGGCCGCGGGTCTGTATCGCGCGCCAGGTCGCACCTGCCGTGACGTTCCGCCCCTCTCACCCGGTGCGGGCGCGAGTGACCGAGCACTGACCGTCGCGGGATGCGTTACGCGACAGCGACGAACCCGCTCACGAGAGCCGTGGCGGCGACGAGGTAGGCGGTCGCCGACAGGGCCCAGTCGCGTCTGACCGTACTGACTCGACTGCCGGGAACCCGACCGTAGGTCGGGACGACGACGAACGAAAAAAACCAGTTCATCAGGACGGACAGGCCGACGGCGACGAGCGGGACGACGAGGAGGCCGGCGCCCAGCAACCAGTCGGCGACGGCGACGCCGGCGACGAAGAGGACGCCGGTACCGACGCCGGCGCCGTAGTGGGCGGCCGTCGCGACGCCGGCGGGCGCGCGGTCGAGTGGCCGGTCGCTGAGCATTCCGGCGGCGACGTTCGGCGCCGTGGGGCCCTCCGGGAGGCGATTCATGGGCAAATCCATCACCAGCGTCGAGACGAGTCCGACCGCCGCGCCGACGAGGACGCCGACGGGCAACCACGACAGCGAGAGCGTTCCCGTGACCATACCCGTCTCCAGGCACCGACCGCTCATGCAGTGTGACGGCAACTACGTGGGTACGGGCCGTGGTGGCGTGGATACGCGGCCGCCGTGGCGTGGGTACGTCACTGTGGTGGCAGAACTCGTCGGCCTCACCCGTTCTGAACGACCGCCGCGAGGATGCCCGCGGTCTGGCCGAGGCCGACGAGCGCGAGACCGGCGACGACGGCTGTCTCGCCCGCGATACCGGCGGGTTCGAGTGCGTAGACGACCGCGCCGGCGAGCGAGAGGATACCTCCAGCGAGATACACCCGGCGGTACGTCGGCGTCTCGACGGCCCGGCCGGTCTGGAGGTACGCGACTCCCGGGACGACCATCCAGACGAGGAGGGTTCCGAGCGCGAGCAGGTCGCCGGTCGACCCGAGAGCCAGGTCGACCGTCCCGGCGACGGTGGCGACGAGGCCGACGAGCAGGACGCGCTGCCAGACCCCCAGGACCGGGCCGGTCATCTCCTCGCGCGAGGCGACGGCGAACGCGACCAGGAGTACGTCCATGACGACGAGGGCGATCAGGAGCGTCCGGCGGGAGACGGTCCCGAGGTGGGCGAGCAGCGTCACGGTCCATGCCGCGGGGACGAGCAGTCCCGGGCCGACGTCTGTCAGCGAGCGACTCACGTCCGGAGTAGACGGCCGGGCGGGTCATCGTCGTTTCGGTGGTCCGGGCCGGCGGG
>Ga0207770_100148_pt1 | contig 58624 bp, 56 predicted proteins | sample A23E2SouthBayCA_FD_187729 | JGI IMG/M metagenome (GOLD analysis project Ga0207770, IMG submission 187729) | Aerobic enrichment media microbial communities from Eden Landing Ponds, California, USA - A23 E2 (SPAdes) | ecosystem: Environmental > Aquatic > Marine > Unclassified | place: Emeryville...
CACACGAGGGCTGCGCTCTTGTCGGCTGGGTGGCCCCAGACGACTGTCTGGGGTACGCCCAGACATTTTTGTTCACGCCGCCGTAGCCACGCCCGATGACGGGAACAGCCGCAGCCGAGCCCACTGTGACGACCTTCACGTCGAACGTCGACCGTATCGATACGACTGCTGTCGTGCTAACGGAGACGTACTTCTACGCCGAAGGCGGCGGCCAGCCGGCGGATCGGGGAACTCTCGGTGGCGTCGAAGTCGTCGATGTCCAGCATCGAAACGGCGATATTGTCCACGAACTGGCCGAACCGCCGGCCTTCGACCCGGGCGAGACAGTCGAAGGTCAGGTTGACACGGCGTTTCGGACGTACTGCATGCGTGCACACACCGCCAGCCACGTCCTCTACGGCGCTGGTCGGCGGCTGCTGTCGGACCTCGGCTACGGCGGCTTCGACATCAGCGCGAGAGTCCCCGACGAAGCCGATGACGACGACTTTGGGCCGGCTATCACCGGAAAGGTGCGGGTAGATTTCGAAACGACGACCGAAATCGGCGACGAGACACTCACCGAACTTGAGCGGCTGACTAACCGCGCCGTCTGGGAATCCTACGACGTGACCTGGGAAGAAATTCCGCGTGACGAGGCACTGGGCCGCGACGATATCGCGTTCAATACGAAGACCGAAGAGGGAATCGAGGGCGAGACAGTCCGGGTCGTCACCATCGACGGCTGGGACGTGGCAGCCTGTGGTGGGACACACGTCGGGAACACCCGCGAAATCGGGCCCGTGACGGTACTCGGTCGGTCCAATCCCGGAGAGGGATTGACTCGTGTCGAGTTCGCCGTCGGCCCGCGTGCTATCCGCCGGCGGGCGACCGAACACGAGCGGGCGATGGCTGCCGCCCAGTCGCTGGATACGAACGTTGCGGAGCTCCCGGCCGCTGTGGACGGACTCCAGTCAGAATGCGACGACCTCCGGGAGACGGTGTCGTCCCTCCGAGAGCGCCTCGTCGATTCCCGTCTCGCTGACCTGCGTGACGACGCCATCGAAGTGGACGGGCAGCGGTGGCTCGTCGGCACCGTGGCAGGGCTCGACGCAAACGCACTGGCCGACCGAGCGGAGTCCGCTGTCGGTGACGACGTCGACGTGGCCGCGCTGGTGGACGCCGACGGCCAGTACCTGGGCGTCGGGACGACCGGCGGCGTCGACGCCGGTGAAGTGGTCGATCAGGTGACTACAGAGTTCGGTGGCGGCGGTGGCGGGCGACCGACAGTCGCTCAGGGCGGGGGACTCGGTGCCGACGGGGACGAAATCGTCGCGTTCCTCCGGGACGAGTCAGTGACGGCAGACAGCGGCGACTGAGCTTACTCCCCGCGGTTCGGCGTCCCGCTGAACCGCGCAACCTCGTTTCGTAGCGCGTCCCGTTTCAGCAGTCCGAACCCGACGAGGATACAGGCGAATCCGACACCTGTGTAGACCGTCGGCGTCTCGCTGAGAAACAGCAGTCCAGTGGCGGCGGCGACGACTGGCGCGGCGTAGGAGACGAGGTTGATTTCGATGGGTCCGAGCCGTTCTAACAGGTCGAAGTAGATGAGGAAGCCGAGGGCGCTGGCGACGACAACCAGATACAGCAGGGCCAGCACGGCCTCAGTAGTCCACTGAACGTCGGCAACCGATTCGGAGACACCGAAACTGATGCCGTGCATGAGCACCGCACCGAGCAGCATCGACCACGCTTCCATCGTCTCTATCTCCAAGTCGTCGTCGAACCGACGGGTCAACACGCTCCCGAGAGCAAAGGACGTGGTCGCGAGGAATACAAGAAACAGCGACACGGTCCGGGGGTTGAGAAGGTTCCCCGGGTCGGGGTTGCTGAGAACGCCGACACCGAGGAACCCGACAAGGAGGCCGACGATGCCCAGCGTCGTGAGCCGTTCGTCCGGGAGAAACGCACGCGCGAACCCGGTGGTAAGAATCGGCGAGAGGCTCACGACGATAGCGGCGGCGGCACTGGTGGTTCCTTGCTCGCCGACGAACAGGAAGATGTGGTATGCGGCGATCAGGAGTGAGCCGCCGATACCCACGACAATCCAGTCGGTCCGACTCTTCGGGACCCACTGGTCGGTAGCGTACACCGCGTAGCCGAGCATCAACAGGCCGGCGAGGTCGTACCGGAACGCCGCAAACAGGATTGGTGGGAAGTACTCCAGCCCAGCCTTGATCGCGGTGAAGGCGCTGCCCCAGGCGATTGCGAGCGCGACGAAGAGGATGGCGTTGCGGAACCGCATCGTCTGCTCAGTCGGCCGCCTCGCCGCCGTCGTCCGGCTCGTACGTCTCCGCAATCGCGTCGAGGGCCTCGTGATGCTCCGTCGTGTGCGGCGCGGTCAGCGGCGAGACGCTGACCTTTCCGTCGACGACGGCGCGACGGTCGGTCCCCTCAGGGTCGGGGATGTCGCCGTCGGCCATGTGCTCCCAGATGCGGTCGTGGAGCGTCACAGCGTCGCCATCCTGTTCGGCGTCCATCTCGTAGAGGTGGGACGGTCGGGTGACCGTCATCTGTGCGTCGCCCCACTCGGCGACGGGGGCGTTGATATTCAGGTAGTCGCACTGCTCGAACACGCCGGCGTCGACGGCGTGGTCGGCAAGGTAGGTTGTCGCTTTCGCCGCCTCGCGGTAACTGTCGCCGTTGGCCTCGATGTCCGCGAAGGCGGCGTCTTCGCGGACCGGGATGTACATCGAGACGGCCATCGCCGGCACGTCAAAGAAGGTGGCCTCGACGGCGGCGCTGACGGTCCCCGAGCGGCCGAGAACGTACGCGCCGAGGTTCGCCCCGCGGTTACAGCCCGCGACGACGAGGTCGGTGTCGGTGACGAGCGCTTCCAGCCCCGCCACGACGCAGTCTGAGGGCGTCCCCTCGACAGCATAGCCGAGTTCGTGCTCGTGGACGGTTACTTCGTGGGAAATAGCCCGACCGACCGCGCTCTGGTCCTCCGCCGGGGCGACCGCGGTCACGTCGCCGACCGTCGAGAGACCATCGTACACTGCCCGGAGGCCGGCGCTCTCGATGCCGTCGTCGTTCGTCAGCAGAATCGTCGGCTCGTCCATACGCTCCGTGGGGCCGTCCCCGAGAAAAGCCCACCGCTAGCGGGCCCGGTCGATGACCGTCTCGCCGTCGACGACAACGTTGTACGCCTCCTCGTCGTCGTTCCACAGCACCAGCGCGTTTTCGAAGGACAGCAGGTCGCCGTAGTCGGCTTTCCGGAGGTCCTCGTTCAGTATCGACGCCTCGGTGAGCACGGCGAAGTGGTCGACCTGCTGACTTCCATCGCCCAGCAGATACAGCGGATTTGCGCCCTCCCGCTCGGCGAGGTCGTGGCTGAGTTTCACACCCAGAAAATTCACCCGGTCGGTGACGTAGTTCTCGGCGTCGGCCATCGGCGCGTGGATGCCCCGGTCCGGTGTTACATCGTGCACTCGCTTGCCGTCGGTTCGCAGGACGCTGTAGGCGAACTGCACGTCCGTATTGACGAACTCGCCCGTCCCGCCGGCAGGGTCGTCGAGGCGCTGTTGCATGGTTGGCACCTCGATGTCCGGCTTGCGGTCGAACGACCACGACTCGCTGTTGGGGGACTGGTGAGGCCAGAGTCGCACGGTCGGCCCATACACCGTCGCCGGGCCGCCGTCGGCCACCTCGCGCTCGACAGTTCGGAGCTGTATGGCCGTGTTCCGGTCGGCGGGGGCCAGCGCCAGCAACGTCCCGTCGTCGGCAAGCGCCTCGACGTACCGGTAGAGGGTCGCCGCCGCGTCGTCGAGTTCGCTGAGGACGTTGCCGAAGATGATGAGGTCGTATCCCTCGGCGTCGGTGTCGCCGTTGTCGGTCCCTCGACCGCTGTCGTCGCCGACAAACGGCGACGACGGGTCGAATTCCTCGGCGAGCGCTCGGTGAATCTCCCAGCGGACGTTCTGGCCGCTATCTGCCAGTAGACTCTCCAGCACATCCGCAGCGGCGCTCGGCTCGACGGCGTGGTAGTCCAGCAGGGCGTCGTCGGGGAGCAGGTCACGCAGGGCGAGCGCCGGGCCACCGACGCCGGCCCCCACGTCCAGCACTCGAAGCTGTGACGGGAGCAGGCCGTCGGCGGCGAGGTCCGCAAGGACGTACTTCGCCACGGCGTAGTAGTCCGGCAGGTGGTAGACGGCGTAGCCAAGCGCCGTCAGTTCGTCGTATTCGACGGCCTGGCCCTGCAGATACCGCTCTTTGATGTCGCGGATGCGCTCCCTGAGTTCGTCACCGCTGTCGCCGCTGTGCCACTCCAGCCCGCCCCACTCTGTCAGCAGGTCGATGACCTGCTGTTCGTAGCTGTCGGGGAACCGCTCGACGCCGTCGAAATCTACTGACAGCCGGCCCTCTGGTGCCGGCACGAAGGTCCCGTCATCCTGCTCGACGATGCCAAGGTCGAATGCCTCCTCTCGGAGCACCTGCTTGACGACGGCGGGGTGGGGCTGGCCCTCGACGTATTCGTGTAGCTCCTCGGGGTCCAGCGGTCGGACGTTCCGGAGGTACTGGGCGTTGTCGCGTATCTGCTGGCGTGTGTCCTGGTTCATGAGAGTTGCTCGTAGAGCCGCTCAAAAGTATCTGCGTCGGCGTCGGCGAGTTCGCTAGCGGCGTCGGCGACCGCGTCCGCGCCGTCGAATGTCCGCTGGATATCGGCGTACACCCGCGAGTCGCCGCCGGTCACCTGCTCGACAAGGTCGAACAGGCCGGCCGAAATCGGCGTCTGAAACTGGTCGGGCACGTCCGCGGCGGCCATCGCGAACGCGAGTACGGCGGCGTGAGCGCTGGCCTGTACCGTTTCCATGGCTTCGTCGTGTTCCGACACCGTCGTCTCGAAGCAGTTGTTTCCGGCTGCAGCGATTGCGTCGACGACGGCAGTAGCATCGGGTCCCAACGCGTCAGCGACGACAGCGACGTTGCCGGGCGCGTTCTCGGGGGCAAACAGTGGGTGCAGGCTGAGTCGCTGGCCATCGGGCATCGCGTCCCGCATTGCTGCGATGGGGCCTGCCATGCTCCCCGTTACGTCAACGATTGCGTCCGTGGCACACGGCGCGAACTCGTCGATAGCCGTCTCGGCGACGGGCATCGGCACTGCGATACAGACAACATCGAAAGTCTCGGCCGCGTCGCTGGCGACAGCACGCCCGCCGACCGCGTTTGCAGCAGCTTCAGCAGCCGACTGGTCGAGGTCGGTAAAGGCGACGGCCGCGTCGGCGTGGGTCCGGACTGTGCGTGCGAACCACTGGCCCATCGCGCCGGCACCAACGACGAGGACGTTCATCGGCCCAGCGTAGCCCGTCCCGTCTCAAAAGCCGTTCGGTCACACGCCTGCTCGCCGCGACACCGCAGGTGACGATGGCCGGGTAGACAACCGTCGAATAGCCCGCTGTAGTCCGGTTTCCCCCTCCTAAACGCTTATCCGTCGGCCCTGAGAGAACGGTGACATGAAGCGCGTTCGATTCCGTGATACCGCGGGGAACGTCCGGGGAGGCCGCTGGACCGTCGAGGACGGCGACCCCGTCGTCACCGCCGCCGCCGGACCGTACGGCCGTATCGCCTTTGGCGACGAGTCCTACGACCCCGACGAGGTGGACATCCTCCCGCCCTGCGAGCCGACGAAAGTCGTCTGTATCGGGCGCAACTACGCCGACCACGCCGAGGAGATGGACTCGGACCTCCCGGACAGGCCGATGCTGTTCCTCAAAGCCCCGAACGCCGTCGCGTCCCACGGCAAGCACCTCACGATGCCCTCGGGGAAAGAGCGCATCGACTACGAGGCCGAACTCGGCGTCGTCATCGGCGAGCAGTGCCGGAACGTCAGTGAATCGGGCGCGATGGACGTCGTCGCGGGCTACACCTGCGTCAACGATATCTCGAACCGCGACGACCAGCGACAGGAACAGAACTGGGTCCGCGGGAAGGCCTTCGACAACGCCTGTCCCATCGGCCCGCTCGTGGCCACGCCGGAACACGTCCCGGAGGACGCCAGCATTGAACTCCGACTGAACGGCGAGACGAAGCAGTCCTCCTCCCGCGAGCACCTCATCTTCTCAATCCCGGAACTGATCGCGGAGATAACGTCGTACATGACCCTAGAGCCCGGCGACGTCATCGCCACGGGGACGCCCGAAGGCGTCGGACCGATGGAGGACGGCGACGAAGTCGAAGTCGAAATCGAAGGTATCGGCACGCTCAAACACAGCGTCAAGATTCCGTAGGCGGCTGCCACACTAGTTCGGTAGTTATTCCACGACGACCGCGCCTCTCATCCCCAGGCCCTTATGCGGTTTACAGGAGTACAGGTAGGTCCCGGTTTCCGCGAAGGTGTGCTCGTAGGTGTTTCCTTCCTCGGCGACGAGTTCCGAGTTGAGCGGGCCATCGCCTTTTGAGACGATGTTGTGTGGCCCTCCCTCGCCGGTCCACTCCCAGCGGACGGTCGTCTCGGTCGAGATCTTCAGCGCCGGGGGGCCGAACGCGAACTTCCCACCGTTCCCTTCCACACCGGCGGTAACAGTTGCAGTGTCAGTGTCGGTGCGGTCGACAATGGTGCCGTCGAAGTTACTCGCCGCTGCGAGCCATTCATCAACAGTGTCGTTACCCGAGGACGGTGGCTCTTTCACAATAATCGCACCTTTCATGCCACCGTCACGATTGGGTTCGGAGACGTAGCGATGCTCGCCGGTCTCCTCGAAAAAGTAGTGATACATTGTTCCGGCCTGCGCGTTTGTTCGGCCGCTGTCGAAGGTATCATCGAGGGCGACCACGTTCTGCTGGCCGCCGTGCCCAGTCCAGTCCCACCGAACTGTCGTCATCGGTGGGATTTCAATGACAGGCGGGTCGAACGCCAGTCCGCCGTCCATCTCCTGCCCAACCCAGACCGTTGGCCGAGACTCGGGGCCGAACCTGCGGGGCTCGCCGTCGTAGCCGTTGGCATCATCAAGCCAGTCGTCAAGCGACTCGGGCGTCGATTCAGGCGTCGCGGTTGGGGTCGCAGTTTCCGTCGCGGTTTCAGTTCCGGTTCCGGTTTCGGCCGCTGGTTCTGAACTACTTCCCGAGGACACGCACCCGGTGGTAATGGCAAGCGCTGCTACCCCTGTGCCTGCGAGAAACTGTCTGCGAGTGGAGGGCCGTTGCATAGCAAGCTAGTTGTTGTCTTTCGATGATACAAAAGGGAATGCCCCCTTTCCAGATTCTGGAAATGAGGTACCGGCTGCTGCGTTATTCGACGACGACCGCACCTTTCATACCGAGGCCCTGGTGCGGTTGACAGGTGTACAGAGATACTCCGGTTTCCTCGAAGGTATGCTTGTAGGTACTGTCTTCCTCTGAAACGAGTTCTGAATCAAGCGGACTACCGTCGTCCGAAATAACGCTATCCGACTCCATCTGACTACCGTCAGTCGAGAATACATTGTGTGCTGCGCCAGCGCCGGTCCACTCCCAGATGACCGTCGTCCCTGTTGAAATCTTGATCGTGGGCGGGTCAAACGCGTACTGACCGCCATTGCCTTCTGCGCCAACGGCAACTGTGGCTTCAGACTTACCGGTGCGGTCAGTAATGGTCCCGTCGAAGTTGCCCGTTGACCCGAGCCACTGATCGATGGCAGGGTATCCTGAGGACTCCCGTTCTTTGACGATGACCGCCCCTTTCATTCCCTCATCGCGGTGGGGCTCGGAGACGTAGGGGTACTCGCCGACCTCGTCAAAGATGTAGTTGTAGCTCGTCCCGATCTGGGCGTTCGTCCGACCACTGTCGAAGGTACCATCAAGCGCGACGACGTTCCGTTGACCACCATGGGAAGTCCAGTCCCATGTAACGTTTGTCATCGGCGACACTTCGATGACTGGCGGATCGAATGCCAGGCCCCCGTCGGTTGTCTCACCGACCATGATCACTGGCTGTGAGAGGGGGCCGTACTTGACGGGCTCGCCATCGTAGCCGTTGGAGTCGTCAAACCAAGTGTCAAGGGATTCTGGTGTCGATGTAGCGGCTTCGGTCTCATTGTCAGTCGGGCCTGTGCCGCTTGAGGAAACGCACCCGGCGGTAACGGCGAGCGCTGTCAACCCCGTGCCTGCGAGAAACTGTCTACGCGTGGAGGGCCGTTGCATAGCAAACTAGTCGTTGATATTCGATGATAGAAAAAGGGGTGCCCCTTTCCAGATTCTGGAAACAAACAGTCGCCCTTTATCTGAGGGTGGTTTATATTCCCGACACTGACTGGGAGCGGCTGCCGGGGTACCGCAGGACACCGTGGGAACAATATCCCACAGGTTTCACGTCGATGCCCCGTCATATCGAGACCGAACCGTCCGCAGAACCACTTCCACCCGTCCCCTGAGAGGGCCCCTCCGTGGCATACAACGACGCGAGCGAGACACAGGCGCTGTTCGACGCCCTCGCCGACCCTGACTGTCGCGACATCCTCAGGGTGCTCGACGAGCCGTTGCCAGCCAAAGAGGTTGCCTCGGTCTGTGACCTGCCCCAGACAAGCACCTACCGGAAGCTCGAGCAGTTGAGCGAGGCCGAGCTGGTCGCTGAGGAAACAGAGGTGCGTGCCGACGGTCATCACGCGACGGCGTACATTCGGGACTGTGACGGGGTGTTCGTCGGGATCGACGCCGACGGCGCGTTCGAGGTCGACGTGCTGCCTGCCGAGGAGCGGCCAAGCGACCGGCTCGCACTCCTGTGGTCGCGCATCAGCGAGGAACTATGAACGGAGATATCCCACTCATCGTCATCGGATTCAAGACGGTAACAGTGTTACTTGGCGGGCTCATCACCTACTTCGCTGCTCGCGCAGCGTTGACAACGAGGGCGACCGGGCTCACGTATCTCGCCGTCGGATTCGCGACCATTACTGTCGGGTCGCTCATCGCTGGCGTCGCGGACCAGCTGTTCGGTTTACCCACCGATGCCGCACTGATTTTCGAGAACGCGCTCACCGCGGTCGGCTTCGCCGTCATCGCGTATTCGCTGTACGTCACCAGTCGCTCCACGCTGGTAACACGATAAAATCTGCCAGACAGCTATCCGTTATTCGACGACGACTGCGCCGACCATCCCGAGCGCCTTGTGCGGGACACAGTTGTAGAGGTAGGTGCCGGTTTCCTCAAACGTGTACTCGTAGGTGGTTCCTTCCTCTGCGACAGCCGAACCCGAGTCAAGCGGCCCGTCGCCTTCGGACTTGACGTTGTGGCCGGCCCCCTGGCCGGTCCACTCCCAGACGACCGTCGTTCCGGTCGAGACGTTTATCGCCGGCGGGTCGAAGGCGAACGCGCCGCCGTTGCCTTCGGCCCCGACGGAGACGGAAACCTCGTCTTGGTCCGTCATCACGACCATGGAGCCATCGAAATTCGACGACTCGCCAACGTAGTCTGCGACCTCGCTCGGCGCTTCGGCGGTTTCCATCCCACCGCTGCTCTCGGTGTCCATTTCCTCAGTTTCAGTGGATTCCATCTCCTCGGCTTCGGTGGTCTCCATTTCTTCGGCTTCCGTCTCGTCGCTGCCACCGTCGCCGCCGGACCCGCCACAGCCAGCGAGGAGTCCAGCGCCTGATACGGCCGCCGTCGTGCGAATGAACGTCCGTCTGTCGAGGTCGTTTGTCATGCATTTAAAGTTATGACTGTGTACTTATAAGGAAGTCGCTTCTGTCGTTTGTAAAGAAACAATAATTGAGGTTTTGACCACCCCGCTGTCCCGGGATACCAACACAGTTCGGACGGGGATTGATGCGGATACAGGCATATACTGTAACTAATGGGAGTGTCCGTTTGCCGATGACTGTCTGGCTTCGCGGTGACCACCTCATCCGGCGGTCCGGACCCGTCGCTCGACGACCTGACGAACCAGTGCTTCTGATAGAATCGGAGTCGTTCGCCCGCAAGCTGCCGTACCACCCACACAAGCTGATTCTGCTGTTCAGCGCGATGCGACATTTCCGCGACAATCTCCGGGACGACGGCCGAACGGTCCGATACCAGCAGACAGAGACCTTTGAGGACGGACTGGCGGCACACTTTGAGGCCAACCCTGACGACACACTCGTGACTCACCGACCGCAGACTGAGTCCGCACAGGCGCGCCTCGAATCGCTGGTCGCCGAGGCAGGCGGAGCCGTCGAGTTTGTCGCCGACGACCGCTTCCTCTGCGCACCGTCCCAGTTCGACGAGTGGCGCGGCGACGGCCGCTACCGCCACGAGGACTTCTACCGGTTCATGCGCCGGGAGACGGGCTACCTGATGGCGGATGGCGACCCAGTTGGCGGCGAGTGGAACTACGACGACCAGAACCGTGAGACGCCACCCGACGGGTGGACGCCACCGGAGCCACCGCAGTTCGAGCCGGACGACGTGACCGAAGACGTTATCGAGTGGGTCTATTCGACGTTCGATGGAAGCTACGACGAGCAGCCATTCGGCGGTGATTGGACCGACCCGGAGCCGTTCCGCTGGCCCGTCACTCGCCGCCAGGCCGTCCAAGCACTGGACCATTTCGTCACGGACCGGTTGACTGAGTTCGGCTCGTATCAGGACGCGATGCTGGAAGATGAGTGGGCGATGAGCCACAGCCTGCTTTCCACGTCGCTCAATCTGGGACTCCTCGGCCCTGCGGAGGTCATCGAGCGCGCTATCACCGCCTACGAGGACGGCGATGCGCCACTGAACAGCGTTGAAGGGTTCATCCGGCAGGTGCTCGGCTGGCGGGAGTTTCTTCGGCACGTGTACCGCCGGGAGATGCCCAGTCTGGCCGAAGCGAACCAGCTTGGCGCGAACGAGGCCTTGCCCGACTTCTACTGGAACGGCGACACCGACATGGCGTGTCTCTCCGACGTGGTCGACGGGGTCCGGGAGCGCGGGTATTCACACCACATCGAGCGGCTGATGATTCTCGCGAACTTCGGCCTCATCTATGGCGTCGAGCCAGCGCAACTGAACCGCTGGTTCCACGCTGGCTACGTCGATGCCTTCCACTGGGTGACCACGCCGAACGTCGTCGAGATGGGGCTGTACGGCGCGGGCGTGTTCGCCACCAAACCCTACGCCTCCTCGGCGAACTACGTGGACAAGATGAGCGACTACTGCTCGGGCTGTCCGTACTACAAAACGAAGACCACGGGTGACGGAGCCTGCCCGTTCAACGCGCTGTACTGGGACTTCCTCGACCGCAACGAGGAGACGCTCCGATCGAACCACCGGATGGGACTGATGTACAGCCACGTCGACAACAAAAGCGACGAGGAACTCGGAGAGATACGCGAACGGGCCGCAGAAATCCGTGAAATGGCGACCAAGGGCGAACTCTGAGCGCCGCTGTCTTGTGGGAAACCGTTGGCGCTTGCCTACTCGTCTCCGTCCGCAGCGTCGGTCGCCTGCCGCTGTTGCATCTCATGGCGGGTGAACTGTGGCGTCGACAGCGCTGGTCCGCGCCGTCGGCGGAACGACCACGCGAGAATTCCGAGCACCGCCGCGCTCCCGCCCAGTGCGAGGCCTGCTGGCTGAAGCCCGCTCACGGTGTAGAGGTAGGCACTCACCGGCACGCCGGCACTGGCGACGATACCGAGCAGGAGTCGCTTGGCGAGCACCCGGCTTAGCCCATCAGAGTCTTCGAGCACGGTCTTGACGAGCAGTTCTTCGCGCTCGACTCTGTCGAGTGCGTCCTCCACCTTCGGGGCTGCCCGCACTGCTGACCGGGTCGAGCCAGTCACTGCCTCTTGGATTTCCGTCTTGATCTGCTCTCGAACGTCGTCCCCAGCGCCCTGCTCCATGACGTACTCGGAGATGATCTCGATGAAGTCGAACTCGGGGTCGAGCGTGCGACAGACGCCTTCAAGGACCGTCGTTACCCGGACCACCAGCGCCAGATCCTGTGGCAGCCGCATCGGGAACTCGTACAGTTGCGTCTCGAACTGGCCGACGAGCTGTTCGATGCGGTACTCACTGATGTCCTCGCCGCGGAACTGCTCGATAACGATGTCGAACGCTTCCCGCATTACGTCACGGTCTGCCATCGGGTCAAGCGCACCCATCTCGACGAAGGCGTCCATCACGCGGTCTACATCATCAGTCGCCAGTCCGACGTAGAACTCAAGCAGCTGGTCCTGTGTTCGGGGACCGAGGTAGCCGGTCATCCCGAAATCGTAGAAGACGAGCGTCCCGTCGGGCTGGACCGCCAGATTGCCGGGATGGGGGTCAGCGTGGAAGAGGCCGTCCTCGACGATCATCTGGATGTACACCTCTTCGAGCCGCCGGACGAGTGCCGGTCTGTCGATGCCGAGTTCGTCCAGCCGCTCTACGTCGTCGATTTTCACGCCGTCGAGGTACGTCATCGTCAGCACGCGGTCCGTCGAGTGGCTCCCGACGACGTCCGGGATGGCGATGTCGTCGTCGTTTGCGAAGTTGTCGCCGATTTCACGGAGCATTCGCGCCTCGTGGCCGTAGTCCATCTCCCGGCGGACCGTCGTTGCGAACTCTTCGGTGAGATTTTCCAGCGTAAATGCCTGGCCCGGGTCCGCGCCGTAGGTGAGCACGGGCAGCAGCGTCGACAGCACGCGCAGGTCGGATTCGACGCGCGTTCTGATGTTGGGTCGAAGCACTTTCACGGCGACCCGCTGGCCGTCGATCTGTGCCTCGTACACCTGGCCCAGCGAGGCTCCCGAAATGGCTGTCGTGTCGAATGCCTCGAACAGCGTATCGATATCGTCGCCCAGTTCGCGTTCGATAACTGGCTCGATGGTCGCCCACGCGTCAGGTGGGACGTTGTCCTGTAGCTCTGAGAGGACGCCGACGTACGCCCGTGGCAGGGCGTCAGGCCGAGTCGAGAGCATCTGTCCGAGTTTAATGAACGCCGGGCCGAGGTCGACGAACGTATCCTTCAGGTAGCGGGCGCGCCGCGTCCGCGTCTCGGGGGCCACTGACCGGGACCGGCCGAACAGGAGGAACCGCTTCCGGTCCCGGCCCCACTGCCAGAGCAGCGGGACGAACTGCCAGACGATGACGAGCGCCCGCCAGAGCGCGCGGAGCCGAACGCCGAGGCCGCCCGGCTGTGACACTGTCTCTCCTGTCGGCTCGTCGGCGACACGCTCCTCAGCAGTCACTGTTCGTATGTGTGGCCCGGCGACAAATGAGTCTGCTGGAGACGGCTCAGCGACGGAGGAACCCGAGCAGCCGGTACGCCGAATCAGGTGTGTACCGGCGGAACGCGAGGCTGTTTGCGAGCACCGACACGGACGAGGCGGCCATCGCCGCGGCGGCAAGCACCGGCTGGAGGAGTCCCAGCGAGGCCAGCGGAATCATCACCGTGTTGTACCCGAGTGCCCAGAAGAGGTTCTGCTTGATCTTCTGGAGCGTGGCCTCGGAGATCCGGATGGCCTTCATCACGTCGGCGGGGTCGTCCCGGAGCAGTGTCACGTCTCCGGCCTCGATTGCCACGTCGGTCCCCGAACCGATAGCACAGCCGACGCTCGCGGCGGCCAGCGCTGGCGCATCGTTGACGCCGTCGCCGACCATCATCGCCTGGTCGCCGTCGCTCTGGAGTTCATCGACGGCGTCGGCTTTGTCCTCCGGGAGCACGTCGGCCATCACATTGTCGGGGTCGATTCCGACTTCCTCAGCGACAGCGCGGGCAGTCCGCCCGTTGTCGCCGGTAATGAGCCAGACGCCAAGCCCGCGCTCTCGCAGCCCACTGACGGCGGCCTTCGCCGATTCTTTGACCGTGTCCGCGTCGGCGACGATGCCAATGAGCCGATAGTCCGGGTCGCTGTCGTCATCGTCTGCATCTTCGGCCAGCGCGACCAGCATCGCCGTCTTGCCCTCGCGTTCGAGCGCGTCCATCCGCTCCTCCGCCGGCGCGGTGTCGACGCCGGCCTCGGACAGCAGTTTCCGGTTGCCGACGAGGACGCGACCGTGGCGCGTCGTCGCCTTCACGCCCTGTCCGGGAACGTTCTCGAATTCGTCGGGATCATCGACTTCGATACCGCGCTCGCGTGCGCCGTCGACAATGGCCTCAGCCAGCGGGTGTTCGCTGGCGTGTTCGGCGCTTGCCGCGACTTCGAGGACGAACGCCTCGGTCCGTTCGCGCTCGGGCTTGAGCGCCCCGCCGTCCGTCGCGGGACCGACAACCTCCACATCCGTGAGTTCCATCTCGCCCTTCGTCAGCGTCCCTGTCTTGTCGAAGACGACGGTGTCGACCTCGTGGACGCGTTCGAGCACGTCGCCCCCCTTGAACAGGACGCCGTTGCGCGCGCCAATAGCCGTCCCGACCATCGTCGCCGCGGGCGTCGCCAGCCCCAGCGCGCAGGGACAGGCAATCAGGACGGCAGACGCGAACACGACGATAGCGAACTCGCTCACGCCAACGCCGGCCGGGCCGCCCGCGGCCAGCCCCCACAGCGGGAGCGCGTCGACGACTGCAGCCAGCGTCTCCGGCGCGACCGCCCACAGCACCGCCCAGAGGACGGCGTTGCCGATGACCGCCGGGACGAAGTACGCCGAGATGCGGTCGGCGACGTTCTGGATGTCCGGCTGGCGCGACTGGGCCTGCCGGACCCGCTCTGCTATCTGCTGGATAGCCGTCTCCGAGCCGATTTTCGTCGCCTCGACTTTGAGGACGCCGTTCTGGTTCACCGTCGAGCCGATGACTTCGTCGCCCTCACCTTTCTCGACCGGGACCGACTCGCCGGTCACCATCGACTCGTCGACCGCCGAATCGCCGTCAACGACGACGCCGTCCGTCGGAATCTTCTCCCCGGGCCGGACTTTCAGCCGGTCGCCGACCCCGACCTCGTCGATGGGAATCTCTTCCTCGCTGCCGTCCTCGCGGACGACCGTCGCCGTGTCAGCCTCCATCTCAAGCAGTTGCTGGATGGCGGCTCCGGCCTGGCTCTTCGAGCGGGCTTCGAGGTAGTTTCCGAGCGTGATGAACACGAGGATCAGCGCGGCCGTGTCGAAGTACAGCCCCGTGCTCGCGATGAGACCGGACAGCGCAGCCACCGAGTAGACGTACGCTGTCGAGGAACCCAGTGCGATGAGCACGTCCATGTTCGCCCGCCCGTTGTTGACCAGCGCCTTGTAGGAATTCTCGTAGAACGGCTTGCCCAGCAGTATCTGGACCGGCGTCGCCAGCGCGAAGGCAACCCAGCCCTGTGGCACTCCCAGCACCGTCTCGCCGACGAGGCCGAGCGAGAACAGGTGGTCCGCCATGAACAGCAAGAGCGGGGCCGACAGCACCGCTCCGAACAGCGTGAGCCGGAGCTGTCTGCGCGTCTCCTCGTTGCGCGCGGCGGCACGGCGGTCAGCGCCGGACTGCTCACCATCGTCGCCGTCGCCGTTTGCACTCCCACTGTCCTCCCTTACGGGTGTATAGCCGGCGGATTCGATAGCGTCGTAGAGGTCCGCACGCGACACGTCGGCCGGGTTGTAGGTGACCTGGGCCTCGTCGGTGGCGTAGTTCACGCTGGCGTCGATGACGCCCGCGGTCCCTTCCAGCGCCTCCTCGTTGGCGTCTGCACAGTTCGCACACGACATGTCGGTGATGCCGACGGTCACCGTCTCCGTCGCCACACCGTAGCCAGCGTCTTCGACGGCGGCGACGATATCAGCCAGTGACACCACGTCAGGGTCGTACTCGACGCTCCCCCCGTCGGTAGCGTAGTTCGCGTCGACGGACGAGACCCCGTCCAGCTCGCCCACCGACTCCTCGATAGTGCCCGCGCAGTTGGCACAGCTCATCCCCGTCAGTTCGAGCCGGGTGGTTCGGTCACTCATCTTGTTTCATTGTACGTCCTCCGTATTCATGCGGTTTGTCCCTTTGATTCGAATCTCAAAGCAGACTATTAGGTTGGTATCCAAACTCCAACCGCCGGAAAGTCAGCAATCAAAAGAGACTATCGTCGTTTAGGCACCGTCTTTCAGCGACTTGTACTGGTCGACAAATCGCCCTGCACAGGACCCACAGCAGAAGTAGTATCGCTCTCCGTCGAGTGTGCGCTGCTCGCCTTCTTCATCGACGGTGTTGCCACACTCCGCACAGTCGGGCGCGAACTCCGCCGCACCTAGCCCGGCGGTCCACTCGCTGTCCGCAATCATCCGCACCTCGTAGCGGTCCACGTCCCCGAGGTCGACGTGTTCGGCGAGGAGTTCGCTCGCGTCGGCCTGAGGAACGGTCGCCGCGAGCACGACTCGGCCGCCGGCAGTTCGATAGACTCGCTCGATGGTGTCGGCGTCGCTGACCGACTCGGCGATATCGGCGGCCCGACCCGGCTTTGCATCTATCTCGATCAGGACCGGTACGCCGGCCTGTAACAGCGAGCGGTCGACATCAACAGTAAACCCCTGTATCAGTCCCATTTCGACGAGTCGGTCGACGCGGTCGGAGACCGCAGGGGCCGAGAGATCCACTCGCTCGGCGATGTCGCTGTAGGGCCGTCTGGCGTCTTCCAGCAGCAACCGGAGGATTTCGTGGTCCGTGTCGTCGAGTCCGGGCATATCGGACCAACTTCGAGCGCCGGTTTATGTGTTGTGTCCGCTCGTGTCTGTGACACCGAGTAGATTTCAGCCACGAGTGACCTGCTTCATTAGATTAGTCTAATACTCTAATTAGAGGAGAACTATTATACCCTTTCCCGACAGCAAGCAACACATGGAAACTAACCAACCCTGTGACGATAAGTCGTGTAGGGTCACCCGCAGGCAGGCACTCAGTGCCGGGGCGGGGGTCCTTGCGTCCGGCTTTGCCGGCTGTCTGACCGGCGGCGGGACGGAAGCGGCAACGAATAGCAGCGACAGCACCAGTGGTGCGGACGGACCGGTCGCGGTTGCGTCGTTTTTCAGTTTCTATGACTTTGCTCGAAAGGTCGCCCGCGGGACGCCGATAACGGTCAAGAACCTCATTCCGACTGGACTGCACGGCCACGGCTGGGAACCGGACGCTGGGATCACGCGAGATATCATCGACGCGGACGCGTTCATTCACGTCGGCCCGGACTTCCAGCCATGGGCTGACCGCGCGATTCAGACCCTCGAAGACGACAACGTCGATACCGAACTCATCAACGTCCGTGAGGGTATCGAACTCGAATCGCTCGCGGCGAGTCTCGACCGCGACGAAGAGGGTGTCGGACAGAACAGAGCCAGCGACCCCCACTTCTGGCTTGACCCCCAACGCGCGAAACAGTCGGTCAACAATATTACCGAGGGGCTGGTCGCGCTCGCACCGGACGCCGAAGATACGCTCCGGGACAACGCCGAGACGTACAACGCGGACGTTCTCGACCGCATCGACGCGGACTACGCCGATATTTTCGACCGGGCCGACAGGAACGTGGTCCAGCTCGCGTCGCACAACGCCTTCCAGTACATCGGCTCGCGTTACGGCGTCGAGATGCGCCCGCTCGTGGTCAACCTCGCTGCCAGCGGTGACGTGAAGCCCTCGGACATCACCGAAGCGAAAGCGGTCATCGAGGACAATGACATCCGGTACATCGGGGCCGGTGTCTTCGAGACGCGCAAGCCTGCAAAGCAGCTCCTCGCCGAGACACCGGTCGAAGCCTACTACCCCGTGACGCCGTATGCTGGCGTCCGTGAGGAGTGGGTCGAAAACGGCTGGGGGTACGAGGAAATCGCCTACCAAATAAATATGCCGACGTTCGAGGTCGTTCTGGGCAACACGGCACCTGCAGACGCGGGCCCCGACGGCTGGAGCGAGAAGTGGCGGAACTTCGAATAAGGATGACCATGCGCTCACACCATCGAGACGATGCCGACGAAGCGACGACCGAATCGAGCGAGAGCAGGCCAGCCGTTGTCGAACTCACAGACGTGTCGTTCGGGTACACGTCTACGCCCGTCGTTGAAGACATCAGTGTCAGTATCGACGCCGGGGAGTACGTCGCCGTGGTCGGCCCGAACGGCTCCGGCAAGTCGACGCTCATGCAGTTGCTGCTCGGGCTTCTGGAACCGGATAGCGGAACTGCGGAGTTGTTTGGCGTCGACGCGACGGCGTTCGACGACGGCGCCAGAGTCGGCTACGTCGCACAGCGTGCTGGGACGAGCCGGGAAATGCCGATAACGGTCCGCGAAGTGGTGCAGATGGGCCGGTTCCCACACGTCGGGTTCGGCCGTCTCTCCGCGGCCGATTGGCGTATCGTCGACAGAGCCATCGACACAGTCGGGATGTCGTCGTTCGCCGACCGGCGAATCACCCAGCTCTCCGGCGGGCAGCGCCAGCGGGCATTCATCGCCCGGGCGCTCGCAGGTGAGGCTGACCTGCTCGTTCTGGATGAACCGACCGTCGGCGTGGATACCGAATCGGTCGACGCCTTCTACGGACTGCTCGAATCGCTCCACGCCGAGGGCATCACCGTCCTGCTCATCGAACACGACCTGCAGGCCGTCATCGAACACGCGGAGCGCGTTATCTGCCTGAACCGCGAGATATACTTCGACGGGCCATCGGCAGAATTCACCGACAGTGCGGCGCTGGCCAGAGCGTTCGGGACGGGTGCGCAGTCGCTGACCGGAGGTAACCGATGACGCTTGCGTTTGCTGCTGGCGGCGTCTACGAGGCGTTCCTCCCGATTCTCGAAGTGTGGTACTGGCTTCTGGCACTACTCTACCAGCTGACCGGACTGGACCTCATCAATCCAGAGTACACGTTCATGTACCGGGCGATACTGGTTGGGCTGTGTGTCGGCGTCATCGCACCGTTAATCGGGACTTTTCTCGTCCACCGCCAGCTCGCCCTCATCGGGGACGCACTCGCCCACACAGCCTTCGCTGGCGTCGCTGTCGGGCTGTTTCTCAACGCCGTCCTCGAACTGAGCGTTTCGCCGTATCTCACCGCCGTCGTCGTGGCTGTCATCGCGGCGTTGCTCATCGAACTCATCTCCGAGGCGACCGACGCCTACAACGACGTGTCGATGGCGATTGTCCTCTCGACGGGGTTCGCGCTGGGGACGGTCCTCATCAGCCTCAACGCGGGTGGACTGGCTGTCGGTATCAATCAGTACCTCTTTGGCAACCTCTCGACGGTGTCCGCCGAGAACGCGGTCATCATGCTCGGGCTGTTCAGCGTCATCGTCGGGACGGTCGCGCTCACCCGCAACCAGTTGCTGTACGTCACGTTCGACGAGACTGCCGCCGCCGTCGCCGGGATCCCGGTCGTCTGGTACAACCGGATTATGGTGATGCTGACGGCGCTCGTCGTCGTCGGCGCGATGCAGATAATGGGCGTCATCCTCGTCGCGGCCATGCTGGTCGTCCCGGTCGCCGGCGCGACGCAGGTGTCCCGGAGCTTCTCGGAATCACTGCTGGTCTCGATTGTACTGGCCGAACTGGCCGTCTTGCTCGGTATCGGTATCTCGTACTACGCCGGTGCGACAGCCGGCGGCGTCATCGTTCTCGTCGCAGTGGGAATCTACGTCCTCTCGGTCTTTGCCGGGAAAGTCCGACAGACAGGCGCGCCGGATGAAACACGAGAACTCGACACTATCAGCCAGGACTGAACGACTTTCTCGACTGAAGTTGATGATTGCAACCGGGAGCCACGGCTGGCGACGAAACGCTGGCCGATGAGCGAGTCACTGGAATGCGTCACAGTCGCTGCGCCCGCTCTGCCAGTGGACGACGTTGTCACCGGTGTACTCGACAATGACATCGTAACAGTTGTTATCATCAAACGTTGTCTCCTCTGAAATATCGGTCCCGGCGATGGCCGTCGCTATCGTTATCTTGCCCTGTCTGTCCGGCAGCGTATCGTCCAGCTCTACGGTTGCACCGTCCACCGCGGCCCTCACAGTATGTGTCTCCTCGTACACCGTCTCACTGTCGACCGTGACCGTGAATTCGAACGTACGTGTCGCCGACCCGGTGTTCGTTAGCCGTACGCCAGCGAGTCGAGCGCTCGCAGGACTGAGTGCTGCACAGCCCGAGAGTGCAACGAGTGTTCCTGCTGTGAGAACGCTACGTCTGGAGGGCATTACTCGGAACTGTTCAGCCGTTCTCGAAAAGTCTTCTGTCGCTCAAATCAGCCGTTCGTCTCAGGCGCCCACCTGCGCCGCGATGGATGAGACCATCGTTTCCCACAGCGAGACCCCCATCGTCACGCTCAGGGCGAAGTCCGCGGCGAAAAACAGGAACAGCCCTGCGCCGACGAAGTGAGCTTTCCGCAGGTTGAACCGATGGGCGAACCGGTGGAAAAACAGCGCATTGGCGAGGCTCACCGGAATGATGGCGAGCATCTCACCGGTCCAGATAGCGCTGGCGTGGGCGCTGTACTGGGCGGCGAGCGTGATTGTAATGAGCTGAGTCTTGTCGCCGAACTCGCCGAAGGCCATCATCGCAAAGATTGGGAGGAAGCCGCCGAGCTTGTTCGGTACTTGCCAGTCGACGACGGGAACGCGAACGTCTAGCTGTCCGCCGTCAGTGGTGAAGCCGGACGCAGGCTCCTGTTGCTCTGCGCCGGCTGCCGGGGCACTGCGGAGCAGTAGTATCGCGAACAGCAGGAACATCCCGGCGGTGAGGCTTTCGAGAACGATTCCCGGCAGTACCGACGTGATCGCGGAGCCGAACCAGATCTCCAGTGCCGTCCAGCCGGCGAAGGCGGTGCCCGCGGCACTGACGACGAGGAACGGGTTGAACCGCGTCGACAGGCCGGCGATGATGAACTGGACCTTCTCGCCGGGGAGGACCGCCAACTGCGCACCGGCCGCTATCGCGACCACTGTCAGCCACGTCGCGTCGCTCACGCCTGGCTCACTCCGTCTTCGCCCTGCGTATCCGGTGCGCGGACCTGAATCGCATCGGCGATGTGGTCCGGGAGCGACACCGACGACCCGCTCTCCAGCTGGACTGTCACCATCCCGATGGGGGCGACCTCCTCGATAGTCAGCACGGTCCCCGGCGTGATGCCGGCGTCGGAGAGATACGTGAGTTCGTCGGGGTCACGGTCCCGGACCCGTGCAACTTCAAGTCGCCCCCCTTCGCCGTGTTCTGACAGCGCCGTCGCGGACTCGTCGTCGATGGGGTCCAGCGAGTCGCTGGGAATCGGGTCCCCGTGGGGGTCGAACTCCGGTTCGTCGAGGACTGCCGCGACCCGTCGCTCGAACTCCTCGCTGATGTGGTGTTCGAGCACCTCCGCTTCCTCGTGGACCTCGGCCCAGTCGTACCCCAGCTGCTCGGTGAGAAACGTCTCAAGCAGGCGGTGGTGGCGGATAATCTCCAGCGCCACCGTCTCGCCTTCCGGCGTTGTCTGCACGCCCTTGTACTTCTCGCGTTCGACCAGCCCGCGGTCAGCCAGCTTCTCGACCATACTGGTGACCGTCGGTGCCGTAACGTCCAGCATCTCGGCGATAGTAGACGGAGCAATCGGCGGGTCGCCGTCCCGCTCAAGGCGATAGATAGCCTTCAGATAATCCTCCATCTTGGCACTCAGCATACACCAAATTAGACGAATCTAACCCAAAAGATTGGCGGTTCCAACAACATTGTGCGCCGTCCACATTTGGCTGCCCGCTGTCACTCGTCGGCAGCGTACGTTTCGCGTCGGTTCCGGGTCAGCAGCCACAGGAACAGATAGCCGATGGCACCCAGAACGAACAGCGTTGCGGGGATGAGAAACGGTCCGAACGTCTGAACAAGCGTCTCAATCCCCGGCAAGCCGACCATACATTGACTAGGGACGTTGCCCTGATAAACCTCAAGGGTACGCCGGAACGGCTAGCGACTCGTTCGTCCGGGACTCTCGCGAGTTATCGCGTGAAACCGGTAAAACGGCCGAGAGCCAGTGTGGCCCGTCAGATGAGGTCCTGGTCTTCGAGCGAAGCCATGACGTCGTCGACGAAGTCGTCGACACTCTCGTACGGGAACTCCCCGTTGAGCTTCGTGTTCAGTTCCATCGCTGTCATCGAGAAATCGCCGGACTCGAACTTCGTCGACGGACCGCCCGGAAGTGCCGGGACGAGGTCCATCGGACTGGATATCGGGTAGTCTGCTTCCTCGAACGCCTCAACGAACTGTGAGCGGAGGTCTTCTCTGTCAACCATGGTCGGACGTTGTGGGAGTATTATGATAAAAGGTTCGACATCGGTACACTTTCCCATTGTTTGGAGTTTATTCGTGGCCTGCGACGTTCTGGACCCTCGTGGTACAGTCCCGATGTCTGAACAACCCACGCCTACAGTCGATGGGATATCCCGAGTACTCACCGGACGCGACTTTCGTCGTCTGTATCGCGCCGAGCAAGCCGTTCGGCGGTCTCACGGTCCGTCTCGACGCGTTGGTCGTGCTCGCTTCGAACCAGCGCGTACAGGGCCAGCGGTGCGGCCACCGCGAGCAACACGACCACGAGGAACAGCCCGGTCATGGCAGGCATCGTTAGCCGAGGAAGATGTCTGCCAGGTCGCTCCCGCCAGACCCGGTGTCACGGTACAGCTCCGAGTAGCCGCAGTTTGTACACGTGACGACCTGAAACTGGTTGGTCTGAATATCGAACATCTTCGAGAGGCCGCCGCCCGTGGTCGAGATGCTACCCACGTCAGTGCCGGTGTGACCACACTTCGGACAGCCGCGGTCATCAGTGGAATGCGTGTCGGAGGGCATTACACGCAACTGTTCTCTCCCCAGCATAACAAATCTGGTGCCACTGTGACACGTCCGTGGCTCCCTGCCGGTCGTCACAACCAGTTACTAGTATCTATCACATTCTATAGGGGCTGAAAACGAGGCGGGCGAACGTAATGGTGCACTATGCCAGTTCCCACCCGCCTCAACGGAGGGAAACGCCCACGTTATTTGTTTGTTATGAATCCCACCAAACTTCTGTGGCCTCAGTCGTCAGCGGGAATCGGCTCGCCGTGGGACACGTCGTCGCCAAGGAGCGTCATGAACTGTGCGAGCCACTCGGGATGGTCGGGCCAGGCCTGCCCGGTGACGAGGTTGCCGTCGGTGACCACTTCGTCGACCCACGAACACCCGGCGGCCTCACACTCGGCGCGACAGGCCGGGTACGACGTCATCTCGTAGCCGTCGAGCACGTCGGCGGCGGCGAGAATCTGCGGACCGTGACACAGCGCTGCGACCGGCTTGTCCTCCTCGAAGAAGTGCTGTACTGCATCCAGCACCTCGTCGTACGTCCGGAGATATTCGGGGGCACGCCCGCCGGGAACGACGAGTGCGTCGTAGTCACTGGGATTTACGTCGGCCATCGTCGCGTTCAGGACGAAGTCGTGGCCGCGGGACTCCATGTAGGTCTGGTCGCCGCGGAAATCGTGTATCGCTGTCTTGACTGTCTCCTCGGCCGCTTTGTCGGGACACACTGCGTCGACCTCGTGGCCAACCATCTGTAGTGCCTGAAACGGCACCATTATTTCGTAGTCTTCGACGAAGTCACCGGCGATCATGAGGATGTCTTTGCCCATTGGAAACACCACTGCAAGGTACGGCCGCCGTCAAAATAAAGTCGCAGGTGAATTACCAGCTCTGTGTCACACGTCGAGCGACGTCAGCACTTCTTCGATGTCTCCCAGCGAGTCGATGACGTAGTCGGGCGTTACGGCGCTCCGTTCCAGTGACCGCTCGTTGGACACGCCGGTCCGGACGAGAACGGTCGTCATGCCGTTCCGCTCGCCCATCGCGATGTCTGTCTCCAGTCGGTCGCCGATAATAACACACTCTGTTGGGGCACAGTCCAGCCGTTCCAGCGCCGCCTGAACGGCAATCTCCGATGGCTTGCCGAGTATCCGGTCCGGATCCCGCTCGATGACGCCGGCAACGGCGTTGATTATCGCCCCGGAACCGGGGACCGGGTCGCCGTCCTCGCCGGGGAACGTCCGGTCCGGGTCAGTCCCGAGGAAGACGGTTTCCTCGTCGATGGCCCGGAGCGCGTCAACCATGTCGTGGTAGTGGAAGCCATCCGTCCAGGAGGCCAGCAACACGTCGGTCTCAGCGGGGTCCTCGACCAGCCGTGCCTCTGTCCCCGTGACCATACTGCGGAGCGGCTCACTCCCGATGACGAACACGTCGTCACCCGCATGGGACCCGTTGAGGTACTCGCGGGTGACGACGCCAGAGGAACAGGCCTCACCCTCACGGGCGTCGACACCCAGTCCACGCAATCGCTCGACGTACTCGCTTCCGTCGTGGATGGGGTTGTTCGAAAAAAAGCAGATTCCCAGGCCACGCTCTCTGAACACATCAATTGCCGACGCCGCGCCCGGCAACAGCGTGTCTCCGTGGTACACCGTTCCGTCTAGGTCGATGATAGCCCCCGCAACTGTCATTACCACTACTGGGGACCCGGCAGTAAAAAGTCCGTCTCAGTCGTGTAGTTCGACGCTCGACACCTCAAAACGCGCCCCGCCGCTGTCGCTCTCGGTCAGTGACACTTCCCAGCCGTGGGCCTCAGCGACCTGTTCGACGATAGCCAGGCCGAACCCGGTTCCGTCCTTCGTCGAGGAATAGCCCATCTCGAACACGTCCTCGGCGTCGCCTTCGACACCTTCGCCGTTGTCTGCGATGTAGAAGCCGTCGTTGGACTCCAGTAATCCGATCTCGATTTCGACGTCGCCGTCGTTGTGTTCGATGGCGTTCCGGAACAGGTTCGCCAGCAGGTCCTGCGCACGCCCACTGTCGGCGGCGAGTTTCGTGCTCGACGCGACCGACATGGATGCCTGTTCGGCCTCGATCCAGGTCCACGCGGTCGACGCCAGCGTCGATAGCTCCGTCTCCTGTGGATCACTGACGGTCTGGCCTTGCCGCGCCAGTGTGAGTACGTCCTCGATGATACAGCCCATCCGGTCCAGCGACCGGTCGATCTTGGCGACCAGTTCGGCCTCCTCGCTATCGGCGGGCTCTCCGAGCAAGTCGACCGCGCCCTGAGCGACATTCAGCGGGTTCCGCAGGTCGTGGCTGACGACGCTGGCGAACTCCTCGAGTCGGTCGTTCTGGCGCTCCAGTTCGCGCTGACGCTCGACACGTTCAGTGATATCGCGTGAGACCAGCTGGAAGGTATCTGACTTGCGATGGCTGTCGACAGGGATATACTGGTTGTGGTAATGTCGGCCTCCGACAGCGTCCTCGGAGCGTGTCGCAGTCCCGTTTTCGACCGCGCTTTTCCCGGCTTCGAGACGCTGGTTGGCCGCCTCGCTGTCCATCACCGCACTCAGTTGCTGGCCGACGAGCGTGTCGGGGTCAGCACCCAGCCTGCCTGCCATCGAAGGGTTCACTGAGAGGATGGTTCCGTTAGTCGTCAGGTGGACAATACCGTCTGGTGAGTCCGACACAAGCGATTCGAACTTCTTGCGGGTTCGCTCCTGTGAGACGACGTTCTCGATCCGGTTTGCCAGCCGACCGTACTGTTTGTCTTCGACGACTTCGAGTTTCAGGAGGTAGTCGGCGACGCCCGCCGCGATAGCCGCGCTCGCTGTCTCCTCGTCTCCTCGCCCGGTCAGGAGAATGAACGGGATAGACGGGTTTGTCTCTCTGATCGCCTCAAGGAGCTCCAGCCCGTCCATTTCGGGCATTTCGTAGTCACTGACGACGCAGTCGAACCCGCCCCCCTCGAGCCGTTCCAGCGCTTCCGCGGCGCTGTTTGCAGCGACGGACTCAATGTCGTGTTGTTGCGTGAGCGTATCAGCGGTCATCTCTGCGAAAAAATCGCTATCGTCAACAACAAGCGTCCGTATATTAGTTTCAGATGTCATATGGGCGGCAAGGTCCTTATCCCCCCAACGGTCTGTCCGTACTTATATTTCAAGGGAGCTAGGTTGCCCGCTGGTCCCGGCTATGGCGGTACCGGTGGGGCAATTGACACTCGAAGCGCAGGACTGTGATGAACCAGTGGGTCCGAGTTACGGGCCGATATGTCAACTAGTGAGAGTACAGACCCGGTCACAGTGGCGTCAACGCGGTCGAGTCGCCACGGGTCGTGGCCGACGCTGCCGACGAGCCGTGTCCCAAAGCGTCCCGTTGTGAAGTAACGCTGCCGGTCGACGAGGAACGAGGCCAGCGAGTCCGGCGGGATAGCCACTGGGTCACCACCGGCTGTGTACCGGCACTCGAACAGCCGCCTGTTGCCGGCATCAAGGACCCGGCGACGGTCAGCCGTTGAGAGCATCCGCGGGACGGCATCTCCCACTGTGATACGAAACAGTTCGGAGACCGCTGTCGCCGTCCGCCTGTCGTCACCGAACAGCCCGAGCACGCAGACCCCGCGCTGACCGGTTGGGCCGCGGACGTAGGTCCGAACCGTGAGCAACTCAGACGGCCCGGCGACCTCGATACCAAACGTCTCGACGCGGTCGACAGTCGCCACGACGGCCGACACCCAGGCGTCGCCATCGGCCGTCTCGACGGTGAGCCAGTCGGGAACTGCCGCTCGTACCGCTGCCTCGGAGACCGGCCAGTGACAGAAGCACACGTCGTCTAACGTGACCTGCAGCGGACGGAGGGCGACCACACAGTCACTGGGGGCGACACGCTAATCAGTGTACTGGGCGACCCCGTCGAGCCGGTGGAGCCGCCCCGCAGTCACCGGTATCTCGGCGCAGTAGTGAACGAGCGGGTCGCCGTCGGGCCTGTCGAACCCCGACGCGGCGAACAGCCCGTTCGTCCGAATATCTGCCTGCCCGCGCTGAAGCGGCCACGGGTCGTGGTCGATGTCGGCGTAGTACACCGTCCCGTTGTCGCTCGCGGCATAGAAGCGGTACCGCTCCACCAGGAACGACTCCACCGAGCCCGGTTCGGGTGTCGACGGCGGCTCAGTCGGCTCGTAGGTGGCGTGGAAATCCGCCGGTGGGGCCCGCGAACTGGTCCGCCGGCTCCGGAACTCGACGCTGTCGCCGTCGGTCCGGACCTGCATCGACGCCTGATAATAGGACAGCTGGAACAGCTGTCGGGCCAGCGTCACGCTGAGCCGGTCGTCGGCGTCGAGGTTGTAGAAGTACACCCCTGGCGTCCCGTCGGCGACCACGTAGGTCCGGAGGTTTAGCTCGCCGAAGGACCGCCCGATTGGACTGCCGCGCGGTCTGATGTCCGCCATCTGGAACGGGACCACACTGAGCCATGCCTGCCCGTCGTACGTGTCGACATCGAGCCCGTCCGGCAGTGTCGTCTGGACACTGTCAGGCTCGACCGGCCAGTGCATGAACCCCACGTCCCGCCACGTCATCGTCAGCAGGTCCATACCTGTCCGTAGGAACTAGACGGGTTTCTGCCTGTTGTGGGGCGCGGTGACAGACACCATAAGAGCGCCCGGTCGTGTCAGCACTAAAACTTTGTCAGTGCCGCTCCCAGCATCGCATATGGAGTTCGAGGTAATCCAGGGCGACATCGCTGCACAGTCGGCGGACGCACTGGTCAACGCGGCGAACACGAGTCTGCGGATGGGCTCCGGCGTCGCGGGGGCGCTCAAGCGTGCGGCCGGGTCGGGCCTGAACGACGAGGCCGTCGCGAAAGGCCCGGTCGACCTCGGCGGTGTCGCCACGACCGATGCCTACGACCTCGACGCTGAGTACGTCATCCACGCCGCCGCGATGCCACCGGGTGGTCAGTCAACCGCTGAAAGCATCCGCGACGCAACCCGAAACGCACTGGCTGAAGCAGACGCGCTAAACTGCGAATCAGTCGTTTTCCCGGCCATTGGGTGTGGCATCGCTGGGTTCGATTTCGAGGAGGGTATCAGAATCATCTGCGCTGTCATCGAGGAGTATCAGCCCAAATCCTTGACAGACGTGCGACTCATCGCCTACTCCGACGACGACTTCGAAGGGATGCAGCGCGCCGCGGCTGGCGTTCGCAACTGACTGTCTGTCACAACAGGTGGACGCGCCCAGCACGCCACTCCCAGGCGACTTCCAGTGCGATCCAGCAGACGAGCCATATCGCGGCGAAGCTAAACACCAGCCACGTCGGCCCGAGATACGACGTGGTATCGGCGACAGACTGTAGCCACGGATAGGCCTGCAGACCGACGATGAGCGTCGCGACGAGCCCCAGTATCCCGGTCATGTAGTGTTCGGCTGCATTGCCTATCGAGCAAACGCAGGCGTCACCGCCCGCCGTCTCCTCGAGTGTCTCGCTGCTCGGTCCCCGAGCGTTGGTCATTGTTACCTTTCCTCATGCTAGGTTTGATTTTACTGTGTCTTAACAATTTCGCCGGGATAAACCGCTGTCTGTACCCGTTTCAGGACACTCGCTCGGGGCGGCGAAACTCCCACGGGCGGACAGCCGACAGTATTATTCGTGGCCTGACACCCGAACCGGCTCGTAGGGGGCCTCCAGCCACTCCACGTCGCTCTCTGAGAGGTCGATTTCGAGCGCTGCAACCGCTTCTTCGAGGTGTTCGAGGCTACTTGTCCCGATAATCGGTGCGTCGACCCACTCCTTGTCGAGCACCCAGGCCAGCGCTATCTGTGCCATCGAGGCGTCGTACTCGTCGGCCAACTCTTGTACGCGCTCGTTGACCTCGCGGCCGTTGCCCTCGTAGTAGGGGTGTTCGCGGGCGTAGTCGTCCGTCTCGCCCCGGACCGTCTCCTCGACCTGCTCGTGCGGCCGGGTGAGATAGCCCCGGGCCAGCGGACTCCACGGGATGACGCCGACGTTCTCTTTGTCACACAGCGGCAGCATCTCGCGTTCTTCCTCGCGGTACAGCAGATTGTAGTGGTTCTGCATCGTCTCGAACCGCTCCAGCCCCTCGCGCTCGCTCGTCCGGAGCGCATCCGCGAACTGGTGGGTCCACATCGACGACGCGCCGACGTGCCGCGCCTGTCCCCGCCGGACGGCGTCATCCAGCGCCCGGAGCGTCTGCTCGATGGGTGTGTCGTAATCCCAGCGGTGGGTCTGATAGAGGTCGACGGTGTCCATCCCGAGCCGGGAAAGCGAGTTCGACAGTTCCTGCTCGATGGCCTTCCGCGAGAGCCCGCCGGAGTTAGGGTTGTCCTCGTCCATCTGGAAGTACCCCTTCGTCGCCACGACCTGCCCGTCGCGGTCGTAGTCATCGAGAACGGTCCCGAGGACGCGCTCGGACTCGCCCATCGAATACATATTGGCCGTATCGAAGAAGTTGATGCCGAGGTCGATGGCCCGCTCGATGACCTCGCGGCTCTCGTCCTCGTCGAGCACCCAGTCGCGCCACTCTGAGGTGCCGAAGCTCATACAGCCCAGACAGAGCCGACTGACCTCCATGCCCGTCGACCCGAGTGTCGTGTACTCCATGCTCGGACTCGCGTCCGCGCTGGCGAAAAAAGTTCGCCGTCGGTTACAGTGATTCGGCTGCGACTCGCCCGATGTACACTCTGGCGACGGCGTAGCCGGCAACTGCCAGCAGGACCGCCCCGCCGACGTGGCTGTAGGTCAGTAGGGTTGGACTATCGACCGCAAGCTTCGCCACCGTCGTTGCCGGGTGTTCCGGGAGGAGTACGGCTCCGCCAAAGAGCACGAGGGTAAGCACGGAGAACAGTAACTGCGCCGGGCGACGGTTCTGGAGCGTGATGCCCAGCACGACCCCGAGCGTCACGACAACGACGGTGACTGCCGTGATGAATAGCAGAATCGCCGCCGGGTTCGAAACGGCGATGCCGTTCGTCGACAGCAGCGCAAGCCACATGAGAGCCTGTGCAGGGGCAAGCAACACCATCCCGAGCGCCTTTCCGTCAATGATGTCGAGCAGCGACACCGGGGCCACACGGAGCAGTTCCATCGTCCCACGTTCGAGTTCCTCGGTAACGGTGTCGACGGCCACCGAGCCGCTGATGAACGGCGGGAGGAACAGGAGCAGCGGAATCAGAATGGTGTAGGTGAACCCGAAGTACTGGCTCGCGCTGACGGTGTCCGGGAGCGGCACGGGCGGCTGGTCGAGATACGGCGTCCGCTCCAGTCGCTCCTGACGCTCTAGGGCGCTCAGGACCCGACGCACTTCGACGACAATAAGCGTCGACCGGATGCTCCCTTCGGGGACGATGGCAGTGACTGCTATCTGCTCCCCCGGCCCGCTCGTCGACGGCACGTACTGGCCGCGCAATATCGCATCTACCCGTCGCTGGTCGAACGCCCGCTGTGCGGCGGCCTCGTTCTCGAAGGCGGTGACGCTGGTCCCGTCCTGTTCAGCGGCCGCGGCCTCCAGCTCCTCGCGGGCGTCGCCGGTGACGGCCATCTCCACCTCGCCGGCTGCGACCGAGCTGGGGTCGTACAGCGACGTGAGGCCGACGACGAGGAACGAGGAGAACCCCGCGACGAACAGCTGAATGAGCAACGCCAGCACGATAGTCTTCTCGCGGGAGAGCGACCGGATGTCCCGCCGGGCTATGACGACCCGCGGGTCGCGCCAGAGGGGGCGGTCCTCAGACAAGGGTGCTCACCACCGTGAAGTTGTAGGCGAAGTGGACGACGATAGCCACAGTTAGCGCAGCGACGTAGGCCCGTCGCCCGCGGCTCGCGCCAACCGATGAGATGGCTGCTGTCACCGTGTGCAGCGCCAGCGGGAGCAAGAACAGGAGCCCTGCAACCCACAGCGGCAGGCCGGCGGGCAACGTTGCGCCCTGCAGGGCAGCTTCGCCGATAGGCAGGCTCTCAAGGTCTGACAGCCTGGCGATAAGCAGCCCTTTCTCCCCGATAAAGAAGCCGAGTCCGGAGAGCGCACCGATGCCGAGCGCCGACCGGAGCGTCCGCTCGTAGCGGGCGTGCTCGTAGCCGGCGTAGACGTGCAGGCTCTTTGCCAGTTCCTCGATGACGACGATGACGCCGAGCACGAGCACGATGCCGAGCGACTGGTTCGTCCCGAAGACGTTCAGCGATACTGAGTCGAGGACGAACAGGAACGCGATGGCCGCCAGTTCGGCGACGATGACCAGCGGTAACAGGACGATACTCATCTTTAATGCGCTCCGGCGGGAGTTGATACCACCAGCCAGCGCATCGAGCACCTTCAGCGGAATCGGCCGCTGAGTGAACATATCTTCTTCTCGGTAGAGACCGGCCCCCAGACCGAACAGCACCAGTCCGGTCAGGAGCGGCGGTGTCGTCGAGAAGACGAACGACGAGAGCCCGACGGACTGGCCAGTCAGGTCGAGCACGACCAGCGTCAGCGGCGAGATGAGCGCAATCGGCGTCACGTCGGTGAAGATGGCCGGAACGAACGCGTAGGAGGTCAGCGTCACCGTAATGGTCACCGTCACGAAGGTGAGTTCCTTGAACGAGCGGGCGAACATCGCCCCGCAGAACGTCGCCGAGAGGAAGAGGACGACGAGCGGGACCACCGCCAGCACCGCGACGTAACTCCCCGCTGGCGCGATGTTCCCGAACCGTAGCGCCGCGGTGATGAGCGCCGCCACGCCGACAGCGCCCGCGAGGTACGGGAGCGTCTTGCCGCCGATGATGTCGCCCCGCGAGGCCGGCGTCACCAGCAGGAGTTCACCGCGGCGGTTCAACCGTTCCGAGAGCATCGACGAGCCGTAGGCCTGAATAACGAAGTTCATCGGCACGATGTAGAGGAAGGCGAGCACGAGCGACTCGAAGGGGAACGGCGGCGAGATATCGGAGGGAGTGCCACCCTGCACGTCGCCGGTCAACCGTGCGCCGATAGCGCCGAGGTTTGCGCCGCTGCCACCGGTGGTTCCGCCGTCACCGCCGCCGCTCGCGACCGAGTCGCTGGTGCTCACATTGCTGTCGACGGTCTCTTGGCTGCTACCGCTGCTATCGCTGTCATCGCCCGTTGCCGAGCTATCGCCATTGCTTCCGTCGCTATCATCGCTGCTGCCGTCGCCCGTTCCAGTACTGCCACTGGTGTCCGAATCGCTCCCGCTCGAAGCACTCGTCTCTCCCTCATCGGCGACACTGGTGCCGCCGTCCGAGGAGCCAGACCCGTCACTGCTGTCGCCGCTCCGGGGGTCGAGCTGGCTGCTCCCCGACTGTTGCTCGTAGACAAGCGTCACAGAAACGGGGAACGCGGCGGTCTGGTTGTCGTCCCGAGCGAGCGTCCGGTCGTTGTACTGCGCCGTGCTGTCGCGGAGTTCGGTAAGCGCAGCCCGCTCTTTGGCTGTCTGTGGCACGTTCTGAAGCCGTATCCCCCGATACAGGAGTTCCTGCTGGCGTCGTTCGATGGCTGCTGGGTCCGGCTCACGGATATCGAAGGTCGAATCATCGGCCGCGACGCCGTAGTATGGACTGTCGTCGTCAACGCCGATCCGGTAGATGCCGTCGTCCATCCCCGCACCGGTGCCGCCACTGACGGCTATCGCGGCGACCGCGCCCATCGCAACGAGGGACAGCGCCATCACGACGATGGTCCGCTTGTCGACACCGCCGGCGTTTTTTGTCACCTCCCACTTCGCGACGCGCAGGAGCTTATCCAGTTGCATCTACTCCGCGCCCTCCTCGACGTACCGCGTGCCGCGAGTGCCGGCCTCAGCGACGTTGAGGAACACCTCCTCCAGGCTGGACTCCTCCGTCCGTATGTCGACCACGTCACCACCATTTGACTCCGCCTGTTCTCGCGTCGCTTCGACGGCGTCCATGCTCTCGACGACCCGCTTGTACGACCCGTTCTCCTGTACTGCGTCGGGCACGTCGACTGTCGTGTAGACGTGATACCGCGTGTGGCCGTACTCGGCCTGGAGTTCTTCGAGGTCGCCGCGGGCGACGATTTCGCCCTCGTTCATGATGACGACCCGGTCACAAATAGATTCGACGTGAAAGAGGTTGTGCGCCGAGAAGACGATGGTCTTGCCTTCCTTTGCTAACTGCTCAGTGAACTCGATGACGTAGTTCGTCGTCAACGGGTCCAGCCCCGACGCCGGCTCGTCGTAGATGAGCACGTCAGGGTCATTGATAAGGGAGCGAGCGATGGCGACCTTCCGTTTCATCCCCTTGGACATATCGCCGAGCTTTCGGTCGCGGTGTTCGAGTTCGAGTTCGTCCAGCGTGTCGTGCATCCGTTCCTCGGCCACGTCCGGGTCCACGTCGTAGAGGTCGGCGAAGAATTTCAGGTAGGAGATCGGCGTCATCTCCTCGTACAGCGGCGATTCCTCGGGCAGAAAGCCCAGCTGCTGGCGCATCTCCGCGGTTTCGGTATCGAGTCCCGCTATCTCGGCGGAGCCGCTCGTCGGCTCCAGCAGGCCCGCAAGCATCTTTAGCGTCGTTGTCTTGCCGGCCCCGTTTGGCCCGATGATACCGAACACTTCGCCGCGGTCGACTGAAAACGAACTGCCCTGTACAGCGACGAAACCGCCGTACTCCTTCCGAATATCACGGGCGTCAATCATCTGCCGATTGATTACGAGTGAACTAACCTATACCTTGGCTCCGGCCTATTGCTTCTGATAATGGCACTCGAACTGGGAACGAGCAGCGTTTCGCTTGAAAAAACACCGGACGGACGGCGGCTGGTCGTCCGGCACGACGCCGACACGTCGGGCGACACCGTGTGGAATATCCTGACCGACACCGACTGCTGGGCAGACTGGGGGCCGTCTGTCACAGCCGTCGAAACAGCGACTCGGTATATCGACGACGGGACGACCGGCCGCGTTTGCGTTGCTGGTGCGGTGTGGCTCCCGTTTGAAGTGACAGCATGTACGCCGTACCGCTGGACGTGGACCGTCGCACGGCTTCCGGCGACTGGACACTTCGTCGAAGAACGGGCCGGTGGCTCCGTCGTCGGGTTCGAAATTCCCCCGCTGGCAACTGGCTACGCCCCAGTGTGTGCCCGAGCGTGCCAGCGGATCGCCACTCTGGCACAACAACGCGACGCGTAAGCAGCGACCGCGCCGAGCATCAGGGCTGAATCGGTGTCTTCGAGCGCGTGTCGGTGTCTTCGTCGGAGCGAGGTGTTTTCGTGACGTTCGTGATTTCAAAGCGTGTCCCGCCCTCGTCGCTTTCAGTTATGTCGATTTCCCAGCCGTGGGCTTCGACAATGCGCTGGACGATTGCCAGTCCGAGCCCGCCTTCGCCGTCAGTGGTGGTGTAGCCGTCGTCAAGCACTGCATCACGCTTGGCGGGCGGGATTCCGGAGCCGTTATCGGCGACGTAAAACCCACCAGCCATCTCGCCGACACGGACCGTCAGGTCAACACTGCCACGTTCGAGAGTGTCCGCTGACGGTGACTGCCTGCCCGTGGACCCGTGCTCGACACTGTCGTCGGACTCCGTCTGACTGCCTGTGGAACCATGTTCCACGGCGTTCCGAAACAGGTTCTCGAACAGGTGACGGAGCCGATCCGGGTCAGCGTCGATGACGGCTGTTACCTCGTTTTCTAGCGTCCCATCCATCGTCGGCACGGCCTCCCAGCAGCCGTCGACCAGTTCTGCGAGAGCAACGGTCTCCGTATCGCTGATGACGTGCCCGCTCCGGGCCAGCGTTAGCGTCCGGTCAATGAGCGTTTCCATCCGGTCCATCGCTGTTGCAGCCGCCTGCAGGTGCTTCGAGTCGCGGTCCATTCGTTCGAGTTCGACCTGCCCAGACGCGACGTTGAGCGGGTTCCGGAGGTCGTGTGCCACAACGGCGGCGAATTCGTCGAGCAGTTCGTTGCGCTGCTCGATGGCCTCCCGTTGGAGTCGCTGCCGCTCGGCCTCGACAGCCCGGGATATCGCACGTGCCTCGAAGATACCCATCACAAGGCCGCCAGCGCCGCCGACGACAGCCGCGAACAGTGCCCAGCCGATGTCTTCACCCAGCGACCCCGTCGGCCAGGTGAAAATCATCACCACATTCAACAACAAAAAAGCGACCAGTCCGCCAGCGAACCAGACCCCGATACGCCGATACTGGTCCGTGTCAATCTTCGAGTTGTCGAGCCAGAACCCGCCGACGATGATCGCTGCTGCAAACGGCACAACTGCCAGCATACTGACCACGAAATCTGCCGTCAAAAGGGCCGGCAGTCCAGCGTCAGAAAAATAAAAATAGTTACCCACACCTCCGAGGAGGAGGAAAAACCCGACTCCCTGAATAAGGGCTGGCAGGCGGTCTGAGCGGCGATCTGGGTGTGTCACTTCCGCATTTGTTTGTGAGACGCGCATTTACCGCTACTGGCCAACTGAACAGGCGAGCGACATATGTCCAATCGTTGTCGTCCGACAGCTACCGTCCCGGCCTGTTCTTTCTACCAGCTACTGCTTGGTTACGCGTGCGTCCGATACTTTGTGGATGTCGTCGTCAATGCCGGTGCCGTCGCAGTCATCGTTCGGACATCGATAGTGCCAGCCGTCTTCCGTGGCCGCTCGTTCGGTAAACCGGTCGCCACATTCGTCACAGTAGAGCTGCCCGTCCGAACACGTGTCGCGGTGGAGTTCGAGTTCGAGCTCTGTGCCAAAGGTCCGCTTGCAGTTCCGACAAATATGAGGCATATTCGAAAATACAGATTCATCCCTTATAGCGATACCGGAACGTTCACGGCCGCTTCTTTCCGTTGACGGAAGGTACCGGTCGGCTGCCGTCCGTCGGTTTTCGGCGTCACATACATCTCACATCTCGGACAGTAAAGCGTGGCAGAGCTGACTATCCATGTACACATCCCGGCAAAGGCCAGTTCGGGGCCAGATACTTCGGCCACTGTGTCACCGACTCACCACTCTGCTATATGTGACAAAACCGCTAGCCCGTCGTCACGTCGATCCGCGTGCCGCCAGATTCGCTGTCCCGGACTGACACAGTCCACCTGTGGGCTCTCGCCGCGGTGTCGACAAGGAACAGTCCGTACCCCTCACCCTCCCGCGTTGTCCCAAAGCCCTGTTCAAACACCTTGTCGCGGTCCGCTTCGGGAATTCCCGGGCCGTCATCGGCCACGTAGAATCCCGAATCAGTGGCACCGATGGTGACGGTCACCGGTCCCTCGCTGTGTGCGACCGCGTTGTCGAACAGTTCGCGAAGCAGCAACTGCAGGCGGTCGTGTTCGGCATCAATAGCTGCGTCTGTCGCCACTTCGAGTGTCGCGTTCTCGTAGCTTGCTGCGGCCCAGACCGTAGTCGCTACGTCAGCCAGTGCGAGCGACTCAGTCTCCGAGACGGGGCACGCGATGGTTCCGATGCGAGAGAGGTCGGTAAGCAGTGATTCGACTCGGTTGACGGACCGAAACAGGGCGTCTTCGTGGGGCTCACCGATGTCCAGTAGCTCTAACCGGCCCATGACGACGTTCAGCGGGTTCTTCGCGTCGTGGGAGACGCCGCTCGAAATCTCGTCCCACTGTCTGGCACCGACCCGCCAGTCAGTCGGCCACCGGGTCGCGTACGCGTCGAGTTTCGCGGCCAGCAGGGATGCCGGCGTTTCTGCGGTCACATACTCGGTGACGCCGGCCCGGAGCGCCTCGGTGACCCGGTCCGGTTCGGGGTTGGTCCCGACAAGCACAATCGGAATCTCAGTCCCGCCTGCCCGCAGTTCCTCGAATGCCGCAACCCCGTTGTACTCACCGTCGTCACCGAGAACGACACCCCTGACGTCCCCGTCGTTCAGCCGGTCCTGTACGGTGCTCGTGTCTGGGACTGCCTCGGCGGTTGTCTCGTCCGTCGTCAGTGCTTCGGAGAGTGCCTTAGCCAAGTCAGTCGCTTCGGTACCGGCCACGAGATAGACGGTGCCACGAGCAGGCGTCATCCCGTGCTACTACGAAAACAGGCGGTAAGAAACCGACGGTGCCCTACAGTAGGTCTTCGACGTGGTCGGCGACTTCTTCCGGCGTGTCACCGACAGGGACGCCGTTGTCCTCTAGCGCGGTAATCTTCGACTGCGCGGTCCCGGTACCGGAGCCGGAGACGATAGCGCCGGCGTGGCCCATGCGCTTTCCGGGCGGTGCGGTCCGACCGGCGATGAAGCCGGCGACCGGCGTGTCCATGTGCTCGCCGATGTAGCGGGCGGCCTCTTCCTCGTCTTCACCGCCGATTTCGCCGCACATCACGACGGCGTGGGTGTCAGGGTCGGCCTCGAACTGTTCGAGCGCGCCGATGAAGTCCGTCCCGATGATGGGGTCGCCGCCGATGCCGATGGCCGTCGACTGGCCGATGCCGCGGTTAGTGAGGTTGTCGACGACCTGGTAGGTCAGCGTCCCCGAGCGGGAGACGAGACCGACGTTCCCGGACGAGAAGATGTTCCCCGGGAGGATGCCGAGCTTGGCGACGCCGGGCGTGATGACACCGGGGCAGTTCGGACCGACGAGATGCGTGTCGGTCTCCTGCAGTTTGCGGTAGACCCGGGCCATGTCCTGGGTCGGAATGCCCTCGGTGATGGCGACAACGAGGTCGATACCCTTCGCATCAAGCGCCTCGAAGCAGGCGTCACCAGCGAAGGCCGGCGGCACGAACACGACGGCAGCGTTCGCATCGGCCTCACGGGCCGCGCCCTGCACGGTGTCGAACACCGGCACACCGGCGACTTCCTGCCCGCCGCGGCCGGGCACTGCGCCGGCGACGACGTTCGTGCCGTACTCCAGCATCTGCTCGGTGTGGAACTTCCCTTCACCGCCGGTAATTCCCTGTACAACGACGCGCGTGTCTTCGTCGACTAGAACACTCATGCTTCCACCTCCTTTGCGTACTCAACCGCACGCTGGACGGCGTCCTCCAGCGTGTGCTCGACCGTCACCAGATCCTCGTTCAGGATTTCCATCCCCTCCTCTGCGTTGGTCCCTGCGAGTCGGACGGTGACCGGCTTCGGGATCTCGTCGAACTGCTCCAGCGCCTGATTGATGCCGTTGGCGACCTCGTCACCACGGGTGATACCGCCGAAGATGTTGAACACGACCGAATCAACATTCTCGTCGGAGAACACCATATCGAGCGCGTTTGCGATACGGTCGGCCTTCGCGCCGCCACCGACATCGAGGAAGTTGGCGGGCTCGCCGTCGTAGTAATCAACGAGGTCCAGCGTCGTCATCACGAGGCCCGCACCGTTGCCGATGATGCCGACGTTGCCGTCGAGTCGGACGTAATCGAAGCCGTACTCGTCGGCCTTCTGTTCGAGTTCATCGCCTTCCGCCGCTTCCTCGCCCATCTCCGCGATTTCGGGCTGGCGGAACAGGGCGTCACCGTCGACGTTCATGACGGCGTCGGCCGCGATGACCTCGTCATCGCTGGTAATCATCAGCGGATTGATTTCCGTGTCAGCGCCGTCGCGGTCGTCCCAGAGCTGGTACAGCGTCGTGAGGACGCTCGCCACGTCGTTTGCGACCTCGCGGTCGACACCGGCCTCGTAGACGACTTTCCGGGCCTGGAACGGGTGCATTCCGAAGGCCGGGTCGATGTGCTCGCGGGCGATGGCGTCGGGGTCCTCTTCGGCGACCTCCTCGATGTTGACGCCACCTTTCGTCGAGACCATTGCGACCGGGCGGCCCTCGCCGCGGTCCATCGTCACGCCGACGTACAGCTCGTTGACGAAGTCGACGGCTTCCTCGACGAGCACCTTCGAGACGTGGTAGCCCTTGAGGTCCATCCCGATGATGTCCTCGGCGGCCTCGCGGGCCTCCTCCTTGGACTCGACGAGCTTGATGCCGCCGGCCTTACCGCGGCCGCCCACGTGGACCTGTGCCTTGATGGCGACCGGATATCCGATTTCCTCGGCCGCGTCGACGGCCTCATCTACTGTCTCGGCCAGCTGCGAGGCGGGCGTCGGGATGCCCGCGTCAGCGAAGACTTGCTTCGCCTGGTATTCGTGCAAGCGCATGTCATGCAGAAAGGCGAGCGGTGGCGATTTAAATCCGTCCGTTTCTCTTCTTGCGACCAAGCAGGTAGTCCCAGTTTACTGTGGGTAGCGAGAGCGAGCTATAGTAGCTATTGAAAATCAATGCACACCTGATCGCACGACAGCAGTGCGATTAGTGTGTAAACCGTTTCAATTGTTACTACAGACGCACGCGGTGGTATCCAGTTGCAGTATAGAGGCTCGAAACACGAAGGCGCATCCACGGTCGTCCCTGCTGTCCCGTTCAATCCAATAGACCCACAGCGCTGGACTCCGAAGCAAGCGTATGGCCGACGACAGGCACGGGATCGACGATATTGACGGCGAAACGCTCGATGCGGTTGCCGAGGCGCTTCGCACCGCCGAAACTGCTGTCGCGCTCACCGGCGCGGGCGTCTCGACGGCGTCGGGCATCCCCTCCTTTCGCGGCGACGACAGTATCTGGGAGCGCCACGACCCGGCGGACTTCCACCGCCGTCGGCTCGACGCCGACCCAGCGGGCTTCTGGGCGGACCGACTCTCGCTGCGGGAGGCCATCTACGGCGACATCGACCCCGAGCCCAACGCCGCCCACGAGGCGCTGGCGGCGCTTGAAGCGGACGGCCACCTCGACGCCGTGCTCACGCAGAACATCGACGGGCTGCACGACACCGCCGGGACGGACCGGGTCGTCGAACTGCACGGAACCCATCGGCGCGTGGTCTGTGATGACTGCGGTCACCGCCGGGACGCGGAAGTGGTATTCGAACAGGCCGCCGAAAGCAGCGACTTGCCGCCACGCTGTGACTGCGGCGGCGTCTACCGGCCCGATGTGGTGCTGTTCGGCGAACCAATGCCCGACGTGGCGATGAACGAGGCCCAGCGTCTCGCACGGGACAGTGACGTGTTTCTGGCGGTTGGCTCGTCGTTGTCGGTCCAGCCGGCGTCGCTCCTGCCGAAAATCGCGGCTGAGGGAGACAGTACGCTGGTCGTGGTAAACTACGAGGAGACGCCGCGTGACGCGAGTGCGGCCCATGTGCTCCGTGCGGATGTCACGCAGGTGCTCCCGGCGATTGTCGAGCGGCTGTAGCGGGTTACAACTCGACGCCGCCGGGAATCAGGCTCTGCCCGCGCAGGAGGCTCCCGTCGTGGTCGTAGACGAGCAGCGTCCGTAGCTCGTAGGTTCGTGACTCGCCCTCGCCGTCGGTGAGACGGACTGTAAACTGTGGGTCTTCTTGAGCGTCCGCCGCGGAAACGAGCGCGTCGATGTCCGCCGTCGGTGCTGTCGCCTCGAAAATGTACTCACCGGTGAGGCGGTTCGTCAGCGAAAGCACCCCGTCGCTTTCGGGCTGGCGGCGAAAGGTCACGTCGATCTCCTCGCCATCGAGTGTGCCGCCGTCTACTTTGATGAGGCGCTCACGGAGTTCTCCTGTCGGCCCATCGTATACAATCGCGATCGTCGGGTCGTCGTTGTCGGTGGCCGAAGCCTGGATGTCGACGGTGAAGTAATCACGCCTCATTCCGGTGTTTACAGGTACGTGGCCCGGCCAAATGAACGTAACGGCGCACCGACTGTCGGTATCGGTAGCTTTTACCGGACCGGCCCACCCTCTGACAGTAGCATGGCCTGGGTGAAATCAGAGTACGCCGGCGAGTTCGCGGTGCTTGCGACGTGGCTCGTGGGACTGGCCCCGTGGTCGGTGTCGCTGTTCGAGATTGAGGGGGTAACTGTCGTCGGGCTTCGCTTTCTTCCGTTCCGGTTCCAGTTCATCTTCGGAGCGACGCTCCCCGGAGAGCGGCCGTTTCTCTGGGCGTGGCAGGTCGCCGCGTTCCAGGAGTCGGAGCCGCTTGCGCTCGCCGGGACACTCGGGGTCGCGGCCCTGGTCGGCTTCCTGTTCCCGCTCGGCCTCAGCCTCTATTACTACGCCGCTGAGGACCGTGTTGAAGCGACCTTCCCCGTGGACCCGGTTCGCCTGTTTGGCGGCTTGCTTGGACTCGTCGGCGTCCTCACGCTCGCGGCCAGCGGGCTGTTCATCACGTCGTTTCCCGGCGTCACCGTTCCCGTCGGCGCGCTTGTCGCGCTCGTGTTCGCCTATCTCCTGTTGACCGTCGACCGAGCCTGACGGGCAGTGCCGTCTCGTTCGTTCGACCGCTGGCGATTATACTCCTGATAATTTGGCGAGCGAATTTAAGTAGGTGGATACGATAGCAGAGGTATATTCCGCGGAGCACCGTGTGCTCCCCACTGAACCACCGATGTCGAACCCAGAATCTCCCGAACCCGGTGCCTTCGTTTCGGACCCGCTCGGCCACATCCAGTCGTGGCTCTCGCGGACCGCGACGGTGTTGAGCGGGTCAGCGGTTCCGACGGCAAACTACGACCCCAGCCGCCACGGGACGCTGGTCGAGTTCGACGGCCTGAACGGCTACAACGAGGTCGAACGCTACTGGCTGAACGCCCCCTTCGCCTTCGCCTCTATCAACCACGACCCGGACCGCGACGAGCACCTGTATCAGGTCGTCGAGCCGTCGCTGACCGACATCGAGCGGGAACTGCTCGACCGTCTGTTCGAGGACATCCGCATCCCGCTCATCTACCGCGACGACGTCGACACCGACCCGGAGCGCGTCCTCGCCGAAGAACTCGAAGCCAGGCTTGAGGAGTACGGCGTCGTCATCGAACCCGAGACGTTCTACCGCCTGTTTTATTACCTGCATCGCTCCTTCCAGGGCTACGGTCACATCGACCCTCTGATGCACGACCCGGACATCGAGGACATCTCCTGTGACGGGGCGAACCTCCCCATCTTCGTCTACCACGACGGCTACACGGACATCGAGACGAACATCGTCTACGACGCCGACGAACTGAACGACTTCGTCATCCAGCTAGCCCAGCGTTCCGGTCGGCACGTCTCCGTCTCTGACCCCGTCGTCTCGACGACGCTCCCGGACGGCTCCCGTATCGAACTGGCGCTCGGCGAGGAAGTGACCCCACGCGGCTCCGCGTTCACGATCCGGAAGTACGCCGACGAGCCGTTCACGCCTATCGAACTGCTGGAGTACGGCACGTTCTCCGTCGAGATGCTGGCTTACCTCTGGCTGGCAATCGAGTCCAACAAGTCGCTCATCTTCGCCGGCGGAACGGCGGCCGGCAAGACCACGTCGATGAACGCGCTGGCGATGTTCCTCCCGCCCCGGTCGAAGGTACTCTCAATTGAGGACACCCGCGAGTTATCCCTGTATCACGACAACTGGCTCTCCTCGGTCACCCGTGAACGGCTGGACGATTCGGACATCACGATGTACGACCTGCTGCGGTCCGCGCTCCGGCACCGCCCCGAGTACATCATCGTCGGCGAGGTTCGTGGTGAGGAAGCTATCACGCTGTTCCAGGCGATGAACACCGGGCACACGACGTTCTCGACGATGCACGCGGACTCGGTCCAGACCGTCATTAACCGGCTGGAGAACGAGCCAATCAACGTCCCGCGGCCGATGGTTCAGAGCCTCGATATCCTCTGTGTGCAGGTGCTGGCCCGCTCGGGTGACGAGCGCGTCCGCCGTGCCAAAACGCTCGCCGAAATCGAGGGCATCGACCAGCGAACCGGCGAACTGGACTACTCGACGACATACAACTGGCGGGCCACCGAGGACCGTTTCTCCGAGAACAACAGCGAGCTACTGGACGAAATCCGCGAGGAGCGCGGCTGGAGTCAGTCAGAACTGCTGACCGAACTCCGCAACCGCCAGCGGTTCCTCCGCTATCTCCAGTCCGAGGGCATCACCGACTACCGGAAGTTCACGGCGATGGTCAACAAGTACTACGCGGACAAAGAGCAGGTCATAGCAAACATCGACGACGACGCGATAGCCTGACATGGCGCTGAACCCGCTCGGTCTGGCTCCGCTCGCCGTCGTCGTTGGGATTCTCGGGCTGGTCGGCTACAGCACCGTCAACGAGCGCTTCGACCGCAACGTCACGCGGCTGTCCCGACGGCTCTTCGGCCGGTACGTAGGCCAGTCGCCAAAACGCGAACGACAGCTCGAAGCCGCATACGTCGACGAGACGTACCGCGGCTACGCCGCCAGAACGCTGGTGTACGCCTGTGTGGGGGCTGTCGCCGGCGCTATCACCGGCGCGTACGCCATCGGCGGCTTTCTGCTTGTGTTACCGGCGCTAGTGAACCTTGCACAGGGGCTCCCCTCGACGATGGTGAACGCCTTCGGCCTGCGAACGTTCGAACTCGTGCTGACGCCGACAGGGACTCTCTACATCCTCATCGGCGGCGGCGTGCTCTCGGGCGCGGCGACGGCAGGACTCACGTACCTCTACCGCTGGGAGCGGCTCAAGAATCAGGCGGACGTGCGGAGCCGGAACATCGACGAGGGGATGGCCCGCACCATCGCCTTCATGTACGCGCTGTCCCGCGGTGGGATGTCCTTCCCGGATGTGATGCGTGTCCTGGCCCGGAATCAAGAAATCTACGGTGACACAGCCAGAGAGGTCGGCGTCGCTGTCAGGGAGATGGACCTGTTCGGCCGGGACATGATAACGGCGCTCGAACACGTCTCCCGGCGGACGCCCAGCGAACGGTTCAAGACGTTCACCGAGAACCTCTCTAGCGTCCTCCAGAGCGGCCAGTCGCTGGCCCCGTTCCTCCGCGAGCAGTACGAGCGCCATCAGGAGGAAGCCGCCGAGCGTCAGGAGGACCTGCTGGAACGGCTGGCAACGGTCGCCGAGGCGTACGTCACCGTGTTCGTCGCCGCCGTGCTCTTCTTGATGACGATTCTCCTCGTGTTCGGCCTGACGACGACGGACACGCTCTGGCTGTTACAGATGATGGCATATCTCGTCATCCCGCTGGCTAACGTCGGGTTCATGGTATATCTCGATAGCAAGCTCCAGTCGCTGGGTATCGGGAACGGCGGGACGACGGATATTCTGGACCGGTACGAAACGGCGACGCTGGGGAAACCCAGTCTGGGGTCCGGCCCTCTCGGCCTGCCTGATGGCGGCGTCGTCCCGGCCGACGAGGCGAACTGGGACCGGCTCAGGTTCCACGACCGCGTGGAATCGCTTCGGGAACTGCTCAGCTCCCCGATTCAGACGCTGGTCTGGAACCCGGTGTACGTCCTCTATCTCACCGTGCCCGTCGCGGTAGTGCTGTTGCTCGTCCGTGCCCCACCTGCGTTCCAGGCATCGACGGTCAACATCCGTCTCCTCGACGACCTCGTCATCCAGTCAGTCCTGCTGATTCTGGGGCCGTTCGCGCTGGTTCGGTTCATCTACACGCAGCGGCTGTCCCGCATTGAGGACGCGACGCCGGACCTGCTCGAACGGCTGGCAAGCCTGAACGAGGCCGGGATGACTGTCGTCGAGAGCCTCCGACGGGTCCGCGGCAGCGACATCGGTGTACTCACGCAGGAGATGCACCGCATCTGGGCCGACATCAGGATGGGCGCGAACGTCGATGACGCGCTCGTCCGGTTTGGCCGCCGGGTCCAGACGACGGCGATAACGCGCATCGTGACGCTGCTGACCCACGCGATGCACGCCTCGGGCCAGCTTGGTCCGGTGTTCCGCATCGCAGCCACCCAGTCACGGGCCGACCTCCGGCTGAAACGGCGGCGACGCCAGCAGATGCTTACCTATCTCGTCGTCATCTACGTCGCCTTCCTGGTGTTTCTGGTCATCATCGTCGCCGTGCAGGAAGTGCTCGTCCCGAGCCTGCCCTCCAGCGTACCGACGCCGGCCGGAGAGTCGAACCGCCTCGGTGTCGGCGTCGACCAGTTCGCTCGCTTCGGGCGCGTCGACAAGGCCGCGTACACGCTGGTCTTCTTCCACACTGCGCTGATTCAGGCGGTCCTGACCGGCTTCATCGGCGGCCAACTCGGGGAAGGAACGCTCAAGGACGGCGCGAAACACGCTGCGATTCTGCTGGGCGTCGCGTACGTCGCGTTCATCTTGCTGTCCTCGCCGGTCGCGTCGATGACGGTCACCAGCCCCGCCGTGTCCGGCGACCAGATAACGGTCGAATCAGCGTCTCTTTCGGAGGGAGGGTTCATTGTTGTCCGGGAGTTCGAGGAGGACGGCAGAGTGCTCGGGACCTCCGAGTACCTTTCTTCAGGGTCCCACGGCGACGTACAGATAACGCTTGACAGGCCGCCGTCGACTGGCCAGTCGCTCGTACTCGTCGCCCATCAGGACACCAACGGGAACCAGCAACTCGACTACCCCTTCGACAGTAATTCAGGGACCCCGGACCAGCCGTATTCGTCGTCGACGGCCGGCGAGAACGTCACCGTCGAGTACACGGTCGAGTGACGCTGGATTTACGGTGCCCAATCGGGTAGGAGGCGCTGATGGAGTTCGCCGCCTTCGCCGACCGGGCCGAGAAAATCGAAGCTGAGAGTGCCGATACCGCGATTACGGAGGCGGTGACCGACCTGTTCCGAGCATCCGGTTCGGACCTCTCGACGCTTGCTCGCTTCGTTCAGGGTCGAGTGTTTCCGGCCTATGAATCCCGCACGCTCGACATCGGGCCGCGGCTCTGCTACGAGGCGATTGCCCGGGCGGCCGGCCAGAACGTCAGCGCCGACGACGTAGAGCAGCGCCTCGCCGACATGGGCGAAATCGGGGCCGTCGCGGCCAGCTACGACCTCGGTGGTCAGCAGGGCCTCGCCGCGTTCGGTGCTGGTGGTGGAGGGGACGACGCGCTGACCGTCGCGGAACTCGACGACGAGCTACGGAACCTGGCGGCTGTCGACGGCAGTGGGAGCCAAGGGACGAAAGTCGATATCCTCTTTGGCCTGTTCTCGCGGTGTTCGTCGACGGAAGCCGGCTACCTCGCCCGCCTCGTCCTCTCAGAGATGCGTATCGGCGTCGGCGAGGGGACGGTCCGGGGCGCTGTGGCGGCCGCTTTCGACGTGCCGGTCGAGGCCGTCGAACGGGCCGTGCAGGTGTCGAACGACTACGGTATGGTTGCTGAAGTGGCCCGCGACGAAGGGGAGTCCGGACTGGAGACCGTCACCCTCGAAATCGGTCGCCCCGTTCAGGCGATGCTGGCACAGGCGGGCACGGTCGCTGGCGCGCTCGAAGACTGGGACCGCGCCGCGGTCGAGTGGAAGTACGACGGCGCTCGCGTGCAGGTCCACTTCGACGGCGAGGACGCGCGGCTGTTCTCCCGGAACATGGAGGAAGTCACCGACCCGCTCCCGGAGGTTGTCGAGACCGTGGAGTCGACGCTGGACGCACCGGCAATCCTCGACGGTGAGGTGGTCGCGGTCGACGACGGCGGCGACCCGCTCCCGTTTCAGGAGGTCTTGCGGCGCTTCCGCCGGAAACACGACGTGGCCGCGGCACGCGAGGACGTGGCCGTCCGGCTACACGCCTTCGACTGTCTGCACGCCGCCGGTGAGGACCTGCTCGACGCCGCGCTGGAGACGCGCCACGACCGCCTCGAATCGCTGTTCCCGGCTGACAGCGACGTTGTCTCGCAGATGTGGCTCTCGGACGACCCCGACGAGATTGAAGACCTGGAAACGGCGGCCCTCGACGCGGGACAGGAGGGCATCATGCTGAAAGACCCGACAGCGGCGTACTCGCCCGGCAAGCGGGGCAAGCACTGGCGCAAGCGCAAACCCGACGTGGAGACGCTCGACTGTGTCGTCACCGGCGCGGAATGGGGCGAAGGCCGCCGGGCGAACGTGCTTGGCTCGTTCGAGCTTTCTGTCCGAACTGACGACGGCTACGCCACCGTCGGGAACGTCGCGACTGGCATCACCGACGAGGAACTGGACGACCTGACCGAGCGGTTCGAACCGTACATCCGGAGCGAGGACGGCCGCGACGTAGTGCTCGACCCGGCCGTTGTCTTCGAGGTCGGCTACGAGGAGATTCAGGCCTCCCAGTCCTACGACTCGGGCTATGCGCTCCGGTTCCCACGGTTTCTCTCCGTCCGCGAGGACAAGACGCCTGACGAAGCCGACTCGCTGGAGCGTGTCGAGCGGCTGGCTGAGTCACAGTAACGCCGTCGGTGCTGGTTCGAGACGGACCGACACGCGTAATGGGCGTCTCCGAGAACACCTGCACATGACAGTCAGACACGACGGCATCACCGCGGAGTGGCTCGGCTACGCGACGCTCCGACTGGAAGGCGAGGACACAGTCGTCTACTTTGACCCCGGCCGCTACGGCGTCCTGACCGGCGAGTGGGAACCGGACACGCCCGGCATCGGCCATCCGCCGACGCAGGACTACGCCCCGAAGGACGGCGATATCGTCTGCGTGACCCACATCCACCACTACGACCCCGACGGCATCCGCCGCGTCGCAAGCGAGGACGCCACCGTCGTCGCGTTCGAAGGTATCAACGTCCACGCGACCGACCGCGACCTCGACCGCCTCGCCGACCTCGACTACGAGGTCCGCAAGGTGTCGATGGAGGCCGACGTGCTGGTCGACGATGTCCCGATCTGGACCATGCCGGCCTACAACCACGAGGACGGCCGGAACGTGAAAGACGACGGCAGCCCCATCCACCCGAGAGGCATCGGCTGTGGCTTCCTCGTCTCGCTGGACGACACCCGCGTGTTCTGGCCGGGCGACACCGATGTGCTGGACGGCCACGCCGAACTCGACGTCTCGCTGCTCGTCCCCTCTATCGCCAAGAACTACACGATGAACCGCCACGAGGCCGCCGATCTGGCCGAGGAGATGGACCCGGACCTCGTGCTCCCAATGCACTACAACACGTTCGAGTCGCTGGAAGCGGACTCCGGTGCGTTCGCCGAAGACGTCGCGAAACGCGGCGTTCCGGTCGTGCTGGACGAGAACTAGTTAGAGAATACCCATCTCGTCCAGCCGCTCGGGCAGGTACGTCTCCGTCACGAAGTCAAGCCCCCGAGACGCGAGCGCCTGCTGCTCGGCCTTCTTGTTGATATCGAGCTGGAGTTCGATCTGCTCCTCCCAGAAGTCGGTCTGGAAGCGTGGGTCCTCCAGTTCGCTCTCTAAGGCGTTGACGTCGGAGTCCGACAGGGGGTCCGTCGGCAGTTCGTACTCCACGATGTCTTCCGGGCGGATGCCGATGAACTGCGCTTCAGGCGTCGCCAGATACTCCGAGAGGTGTGCGCTCTTGATGGAGCCGTAGGAGACCGACCCGAAGATACGGTACGACCACGGGTCACCGTCAGTAAACACCGTGACCGGGAGGTCGAGTTCGTCGTGGAGGCGCTTGATGAGCCGCCGAGTCGCCCGCGCGGGCTGGCCGCCGAGGTGGACCACCAGCGCGTCGTACTCGTCGTCGAAGCCGTTCTCGACGAGTCGGTCCCGCATCCCGCCGGTCTCCACGCAGAGGACGAACTTCGCGTCGTTGTCGAGGAACTCGATGGTGTCGGGGTTGTTCGGAATCTGGTAGCCGCCCTGGCCCACGTCGTCCTGACAGTGGATTTCGCGGTCCCCGCGGTTGGTCTGCTCGCGGAGGAGCAGCGGCCCCATTACCTTTGCCCCAGACTCCTCCGGACGCATGTGGAAGTCCTCGCGCTTGACATCGGAGACGATTTCCAGATCTTCGATGAGGTTGTTCGACTCGTCCTGCGTGTTGAACTGGGCCTCGTCGAGGTCCCAGGATTCCGAGAGGTAGTACAGTTCACGCAGGGTCGAGGAGCGGTCTTCCTCCAGTTGCTGGGAGAGGAAGTCGATGGTATAGACGGCCTTCAGGATCTTTTCGGCCCCGGATATCGTCTTGGCCGACCGCGTGGAGTTCCGGTCGCCGTACACCCAGACCTGCTCGTCCTCGTCGAAGACGATGTTGGACTTGGTCCGGGTCGGGATGGTCATCGTCGGCACCTCGCCGTCGGCGAACTGGTCGTAGAAGTCCGCCGCGAGGTCGATGAGTTGCTCGCGCGCTTCCTCGGTGTCGGGTGTGGTGTCTGAGTCGGTGCTCATATCAGGCGTTCACCGTGAGTTTCTCCTCTTCGATGCCGTCGACCGAGACGGTGAACTCGGCCTCGCCAGTCACGCTGTATTCGAGGACGGCGGTCTCGCCGGCCGCCACTGTCGGGGACCACTTGACGAACCACTCGCCGTCCATCTCGACGACCGTCGCGCCGTTGGTGACCTGCGGTTCGGCGGTGACGATGTCGGTCAGTTCCACGTCCGCGTTCGTGTCGTCGTTGTTCTCGATACGGACCCGGACCGTGTCGTCCTCGACCTCGCGCTCGACGAGGACGTTGTTCATGATGCGGGCCAGCGAGTCATCAATGTGTAGCTCGTCGTTGTCCGTGACTTCGGTGAGCTTTTCGGCCATCTCGGGCAGGATAGTCGCCAGCTTGTCCTGCTTCTCGCGGCGCTGTTGCATCGAGCGACGCTTGTTCAGGTAGCTCTTGAGTTCGCGAGCAGCCTCCCGGATGGCGAGTTCGATTTCGTCTTCCATCTCGGGGACGTTGGCGATGGCGTCCTTGGACTCGCTGGTGAAGGGCACGTTCGTCGAGGCGACGTGGACCATGATGACGGCCGGCCCCTTCGGGATGCCCGAGCCGCCGGGCTGGTCGAGGTTGTAGTTGCGCCAGCGGATGGACTTCACCACGTCCGTCGTCGCACAGGCCCCGCGCTGGTACACCAGCGGGACCCGGTTGGCGAATCGCATCACGTCGACTGTCCCCTCGCTTTCGAGTTCACCGCCGTAGGCGATACCGGCCTCGACGATGAACGGGTCGCCGCCGTGGACCGACGCGTCTCGCGTTGACGCGGCGTAGAAGTCCGCATCGAACTCTTTCCGGAGTCCTTCCTCGACGAGTTCCGCGCTGATGGGGGAGAGACAGTCCGTCGGCGGCGCGATGATGTCCGTCTCGCGCATCGCCGACAGCAACTGACTCGCCGTATCGCGGTCGTCGGCGATGTCGGAGACCTTCGGCGGCTCCTCCGGGACGCCCTCGGCGGCCGTCCAGAGCGCCTCTAGCACGTTCTCACGGGCCGTCTCGCCGAAGGTGGCGTCGTCTTGTTCCTCGGTCATGTCGGCCGCGCGGTCGATGTAGCCCCGGAGTTCGTCGCGGGTCAGCCGGTGGCGGCCGTCGTCGTCGAACTTGTCGGCCAGTCGGCTCGCCAGCCCCTCGACTGCGGCGTCGTCCTTGCGTTTCGTCGTCACGTCGTCGACGAGGGCGTAGAGGTCACTCGACAAGTTGTCGCTGACGGCGTTCCAGGCCGCGTCGACGGCGTTTTCTCGAACTGTCGCGCCGAACGTCGTGTCGCCGTCCGCTTCGGCGTCTTCGGCCGCCGAATCGACGATGGATTCGACCTCGTGGTACGCGACCCGGTCGCGGTCGTGGATAGCATCGGAGACGGCGGCTGCGAACGTCGCAGTGGTTTCAGCGCCCTTGTTCGCCACGGCGTCCTCGACAGCGCGCTCGATATCGGCGTCCTCGTTGACTTTCGGCGGCTGCCAGGCCATGCCGCGGCCGTAGTGCCGGTCGTTGAAGTTCGCGATGACGCTGTCGGCGGTCTTCCCGCCGACGCGGGTGAACTCCTCCTGCATGAAGCCGGATACGGAGTACGAATCCGTCGCTTCGAGCATCTTCAGGAGCGTCCCCAACTCGACGCCGTGGGGGTGCGGGCGGATCTCTTCGGTCTCGTCGGGGAGTTCCGCGCGCTCGGCCCGCTCGAACTTCAGGGACTCGTCCAGCCCCGGTTCGTCGAACTCGACGCGGGCGTGAGGGTTGACAACAGCGGTGTCCTGAATGTAGTCCCGCAGCGTCGACCGGGCCCGCATGTTGGCCTCCATCTCCAGTTCGATTCGCGTCCCGTGGGGTCGCTCCCACGTCGTTGTCTCGTCGACGCTAATCTCGGGTTCGTTAGTGTCCGTGTCGACGATGAGTTCGAAGTACTGCGCCTCGTCCTGACCCTTCGGCCGGGACGTTATTTTTGCGGGCTTGCCGGAAGTCAGCTGTGAGTAGAGCACGGCCGCGGAGATACCGATCCCCTGCTGGCCGCGGTTCTGCTCTCTGGCGTGGAATCGGGACCCGTAGAGGAGCTTCCCGAAGATCTTCGGCGCTTGTTCCTTCGTAATCCCGGGGCCGTTGTCCTCAACGACCAGCTTGTAGTAGTCCCCGGACTCCTGAATCTCGACGTAGATATCGGGGAGAATACCGGCTTCCTCGCAGGCGTCGAGCGCGTTGTCAACGGCTTCTTTGACGGCCGTAACGAGCGCCCGGGCCTCCGAGTCGAAGCCCAGCATATGCTTGTTCTTCTCAAAGAACTCGGCGATGGAGATGGCCCGCTGGGATTCGGCCAACTCCTCGGCGATCCCCTCACCCTCGCCGAGTTGCGACTGATACGAGGTCATTGTCGTGCGGTACGTACCCGCGTCGGGGTTAAAAGGTAATCGCCACCGGAGTGAAAGTAAACCCTCGCTTCAAAATCGCAGTCCCGCGCGCGTGCGGGAGCTTTATACGTCCCCCTCTATTAGGACGGGTAAGTTCCTATGTCAGGAGAGTCTGATGAGTACGGCGCAAAGTCGATCCAGACCCTTGAAGGGCTGGAAGCCGTCCAGAAGCGACCCGCGATGTATATCGGGTCGACGGACGCTCGTGGCCTCCACCATCTTGTCTACGAGGTGGTCGACAACGCGATCGACGAGGCGCTCGCCGGCTACTGTGACAACATCGACGTAACGATTCACGACGACGGCTCCGTCTCTGTCAGCGACGACGGCCGGGGAATCCCCGTCGATACCCACGAAGAGCACGGCCGCCCGGCCGTTGAGGTCGTGATGACGATCCTCCACGCGGGTGGCAAATTCGACAACAAGTCCTACCAGGTCTCCGGCGGACTCCACGGGGTCGGGGTGAGCGTGGTTAATGCGCTTTCGAAGTGGCTCGAAGTCGAAGTCAGGCGCGACGGCGCGCTCTGGAAGCAGCGCTTCGACCACGGCAAACCGGAGTACGACCTGAAGAAGGTCCGCGACCTCAAGCCCGACGAAGAGACGGGGACCACGGTCCGGTTCTGGCCCGACGACGAGATCTTCGAGACCGGCGAGTTCAAGTTCTCGACGCTATCGTCCCGACTGCGTGAACTCGCCTTCCTCAACTCCGGTGTCGCCATCTCTATCGACGATGAGCGCGACGGCGAAACTGAGACGTTTGCTTACGACGGCGGCATCCGCGAGTTCGTCGAGTACCTGAACGAGACCAAGGACCCGCTCCACCGGGATATCATCTACTTCGAGGACGAAGAGGAGATAGCGGAAGGGCCGGTACAGGTCGAGATTGCCATGCAGGGGACCGACGACCTGCAGGGCTCGATCCACGCCTTCGCAAATAACATCAACACACGCGAGGGCGGGACACACCTCACAGGATTCAAGACATCACTCACACGGGTCATTAACGACTACGCGACCGACAATAATCTGCTGAAAGATCTGGACGATACACTCAAAGGCGACGACATCCGGGAAGGACTGACGGCCGTCATTTCTGTCAAACATCCCGACCCACAGTTTGAGGGCCAAACCAAGACAAAACTCGGCAACAGCGAGGTCCGTGGCATCGTCGAATCGGCGATGCACGACGGACTGGCGACTTTCTTCGAGGAGAACCCCGACACGGCCGAAGCCATCGTCGGGAAGGCCGTTGAGGCCGCAAAGGCGCGGAAGGCCGCACAGAAGGCCGAAGAGCTCACCCGGCGGAAGTCGGCACTCGACTCGACCGCACTGCCCGGAAAGCTGGCCGACTGCCAGACCCGGGACCCCGAGGAAGCCGAACTGTTCATCGCCGAGGGTGACTCCGCGGGCGGCAGCGCCAAACAGGGCCGCAACCCGGATTTCCAGGCGATCCTCCCCATCAAAGGAAAGATCCTGAACGTCGAGAAACACCGGCTGGACCGGATTCTGGAGAACAACGAGATACGGAACCTCATCACTGCGCTCGGGACCGGTATCGGCGACGAATTCGATATTGAGGACCTGCGGTACGAGAAGATCATCCTGATGACCGACGCAGATGTCGATGGGGCACACATCCGGACGCTCCTGCTGACGCTGTTCTACCGGCACATGAAGCCGTTACTGGAAGCCGGCTACGTCTACGCCTCCCAGCCGCCGCTGTACCGGATTCGCTACCGCGGTAACACCTACGACGCGATGACGGACGCGGAGCGCGACCAGATCATCGAAGAGAAGTGTGACGGCAACCCCACCCATGTCCAGCGGTTCAAGGGCCTCGGTGAGATGAACCCCGAACAGCTCTGGGAGACGACGATGAACCCCGACAACCGGATTCTCAAACAGATCACCATCGAGGACGCCGCGGCCGCCGACAAGATGTTCAATATCCTGATGGGCGACGCCGTCGAACCGCGCAAGGAGTTCATCAAGGAGCACTCGCCTGAAGCGGAGTGGGTCGATATATGAGTTCTGACGCTAACGACGCCAACGCCCCGGCAGAGCGGATCGAGCACGTCCGCATCGAGGACGAGATGGAGCAGTCCTACATCGACTACGCGATGTCGGTCATCGCGGGTCGGGCGCTCCCGGACGTTCGGGACGGTCTCAAACCCGTTCATCGACGCATCCTCTATGCGATGCACGAGATGGGCGTCTCCTCGAACACCGCCCACCGGAAGTCCTCCTCGATTGTCGGCGACACCATGGGTGATTACCACCCACACGGCGGCTCAGCCATCTACGACACGCTCGTCCGGATGGCACAGGACTTCTCGATGCGGTATCCGCTGATAGACGGACAGGGGAACTTCGGCTCGATGGACGGCGACCCCGCGGCCGCCATGCGATACACAGAGGCCCGGATGGACCCCCTTGCCGAGGAACTGCTCGAAGATATCGAGAAAGACACCGTCGACTTCTCCAGTAACTACGACGACCGCCTGCAGGAACCCGACGTGCTGCCGTCGAAGGTCCCGAACCTCCTGTTGAACGGGTCGTCCGGGATTGCTGTCGGCATGTCGACCAACATCCCGCCGCACAACCTCGGCGAGCTGGTCGACGCGACGGTCCACCTGCTCGGAAACCCCGACTGTACGGTCGAGGACCTGATGGAGCACATCAAGGGGCCGGACTTCCCGACCGGCGGCAACATCGTCGGGCGCGACGCCATCTACTCGGCGTACGCGACCGGCCGCGGCCGCTTACGGGTCCGCGCCGAATACGAAGTCGACCCCGAAGAGGGGCGCATCGTCATCAGCGAACTCCCCTATCAAGAGAACAAGGCCCGCGTCGTCGAGCGTATCGCCGACGACGTGAACGAGGGGAAAATCGAGGGGATCTCGGACCTCCGCGACGAGTCCGACCGCAACGGCGTCCGTATCGTCGTCGAACTCAAGCGCGGGGCAAACATCGATGTGGTCGAAAACCGACTGCTCGACCATCACCTCGAATCCACGTTCGGCGTGATCAACCTCGCGCTGGTCGATGGCCAGCCCAAGGTCCTCTCGCTGAAAGAGAGCCTGCAGCACTACATCGACCACCGCCGCGAGGTCGTCCGCCGACGCTCCGAGTACGACCTCGCCGAAGCCGAGGACCGTGCCCACATCCTCGAAGGTCGGCTGAAGGCACTCGAAAACGTTGAGGACGTAGTTGAGCTTATCCGTAACAGGGAAGACCGCGACGCCGCTCGTACCGGGCTGCAGGAGTCCTTTGATTTCTCCGAGGAGCAGGCCGCCCATATCGTCCGGATGCAACTCGGTTCTCTCACCTCGATGGAAGCGGCCGAAATCGAAGACGAGTACGAGGACGTGCAGAACACTATTGAGTACCTCGAATCCGTCCTCAACAGCCGCGAAAAGCTCGACAGCGTCATCGCCGACGAACTTCAGGAAGTCAAGGACGACTACGACGACGACCGCCGGACAAGCATCATCGAGGACGAGGGGCAGGTCACTCACGAGGACCTCATCCCTGAAGAAGACTGCGTCGTCGTCATCACCGAGGACGACTACATCAAGCGGATGCCGGTCGAGAACTTCGATCCCCAGAACCGCGGCGGCAAGGGAATCATCGGGGCCGACCCCAAGGAGAACGACCGCGTCTCGAAGGTGTTCCGGGCCAACAGCCACGACTACCTGCTCTGTTTCACCAATCAGGGACAGGTCTACCGGCTCAAGACCTACGAGATCCCGGAAATGTCCCGAACCGCACGGGGCAAGTCCGCTATCAACCTCATCGACCTGGACGACGGCGAGGAACTGACCGCCGTCGTCTCGACCGACGAGTTCGGCGACGACGAGTGCATCACGATGGTGACCCGGAACGGCTACGTCAAGCGGACCTGCTGTTCGGAGTTCGAGAACATCCTCTCGACGGGTATCATCGCGGCCAAACTCGAAGACAGCGACGAACTCATCGACGTGGATGTCACCGACGGCACCGGCGACCTCGTCATCGCCACGGAGGCGGGGATGACCATCCGCTTCAGCGAGAGCGAAGTCAGCGAGATGGGCCGTTCCGCACGCGGTGTCAACGGCATCAAACTGCAGGACGATGATAAGGTCGCGGCGATGGTCGCCACTGACGACGACGACCCCCGGTCGCTGTTGACCGTCACAGAACACGGCTTCGGGAAGCGGACCAAACTCGACGAGTATCGCACCCAGTCACGCTACGGCAAGGGCCTCATCGACATCAAGACCGACGACCGCAACGGTCGCGTGTCGACGGCCAAGGCCGTCACCGACGAGGACCATCTGGTCATCATGTCCGAACAGGGCCAGATCATGCGCATCCGCGCCGGCGACGTGTCCCAGGTCGGTCGGAACACAAAGGGTGTGACGATTATGGGACTCGAAGAGGATGACCGCGTGGCGAGTGTGACAGTTGTGCCGGCAGAAACTGAATAGCGGCCGCGAGCGAAGCGAGCGGCCTTTTTCGCCACCGAAAGACTCGCGTCGCTCGTCTTTCGAGCCTTGCTTCACTTCGTTCAGCAAGACCACGTTTTTGCCGCGAGTGGTGGCCTCCGGCCACCCGAGGGAAAAAAAGGTGGAAGCGGGGTGACGATTATGGGACTCGAAGACGACGATCGCGTGGCGAGCGTGACAGTCGTGCCAGCCGTCACCGACGAATACGGCCCGATTCCCGGTCGCGCGGTTTGGATTGCCTTCTTGCCGTCTAAACAGTTACAGTACGCGCTTGCCGAAGGCACTGGCGACGAGTTCACAGGCCAGTTCGGCAGTGCGGTTGTGCTCGTCGAGAATCGGGTTCACTTCGACCAGTTCCATAGAGCGCAGTTGGTCGTGCTGTTCGGCGACGTACTCCATTGCGATGTGGGCCTCGCGGTAGGAGACGCCGCCACGAACCGGTGTCCCGACGCCGGGGGCCTCCGTCGGGTCGAGCCAGTCGAGGTCGAGCGAGACGTGTATCCCGTCCGTCCCGTCTGTTGCGATATCCAGCGCCTCATCGACGACTGCCGGCGCGCTCCGGGCGTCGATATCTGACATCGTGTATGCCGTGATATCGCTTTCTTCGATCAGCCGGCGTTCCCCGTCGTCCACGTCTCGCAGCCCAACGATGACGACGTTTTCTTCGCTTACCGCTGGTGTGTGCGCCCACGCATGGTCGGAGAACGCACCGAGACCGAGGACAGCCGCCAGCGACATCCCGTGGATGTTCCCGCTGGGTGTCGTCGCCGGCGTGTTGAAATCGCCGTGCGCGTCGAACCAGATGACGCCCAGCTCTTCGTCCTTGCGGGCTGCACCGGCGACGGTTCCAATGCCGATAGAGTGGTCGCCACCCAGAACGAGCGGGAACCGTCCCTCCCGGAGGGTCGCGTCGACCGCCGTCGTCACGTCCTCACAGACCTCTTTTGTCTCTCTGAAGAACTTCGCGCGCCCACTGTCCAGACCACCGGCATCGGGGTCGCGCTCCTCCGGTCGCGGCACAGCGATGTCGCCGCCGTCGATGCAGTCGATACCAATATCCGACAACTGGTCGGCGAGGCCGCCGTACCGTATTGCTGACGGTCCCATGTCGACGCCGCGCCGGTCAGCGCCGAGGTCCATCGGCACGCCGAGAACACGAACCTGTTCTTGCATACTGTCGCCTCCACGGGCGGCGAATAAAGACCCAGCGTTGAGCCGACGGCAGTCAGTTATCGCCTACGTATACGGCGCACAGACCAGCTCGATGCCCTCTTCGAAGCTGGTCTCCGGTTCCCAGCCCGTCGCCTCGTGCATCTTCGAGAAGTCGGCACAGGTGTCGTGGACGTACACGTCCTCGGGGATCGGGTTCTCGATGTACTCCGGCTCGATGTCCGTTCCGAGCTCGTCGTTCAGCATCTCCACGACGGTGTTGAAGTCGTAGGCCTCGCCGGTACCGAGGTTGTACACGTCGTTCAGTTCGTGTTCGGCGGCCAGGATGAGCCCGCGGACGATGTCGTCGACGTGGGTGAAATCGCGGGTCTGCTCGCCGTTGCCGTACAGCTTCGGTGCGTCGCCGCTGGCAAGGTCGTCGGCGAACTGGGCGATGACGTTAGCGTACTCGCCTTTGTGTTCCTCCGCGCCGCCGTAGCCCTGATACACCGAAAAGAAGCGCATCCCGGCCAGCGTAAGGTCGTAGTGGTTCTGGAAGTACTCCGCGTACGTCTCCCGGGCCATCTTCGAGGCCTCGTAGCCGGTGTTGACCGTCACGTCCATGTCTTCCGGCGAGGGCTCGGTCCGACTGCCGTAGATTGAGGACGTCGAGGCGTAGACGATGGTGTCACAGCCGTCGTCCCGGGCCTGCTCGACCGTGTTGACGAACCCCTCGACGTTCACGCGAGCGCCGTGGGTCGGATTGTCCTCGTGCATCGCGTAGGAGGAGAGTGCCGCGAGGTGAAACACCACGTCCACGTCAGTCGGCAGGTCGTCGTCGAGGACACTCTGTTCGACGTACTCTACGTCTTCTGATACGTTCTCAGGCGTGCCAAGATAGCCGTCATCTAGGGCGACGACATCGTTGTTCTCGGCCAGTTTGTTTGCGAGGTTTGCCCCGATAAACCCCCCACCGCCAGTCACCAGAACGCGCTGATTTTCCATATCTGTGTCAGGTCAGCGCTGGAATAAAGTACTAACGTTTTCCGCGATTCTAAGACGGTTCCAGACGGTTTACCGTCGCATTTAAGGACGGCTGTACCGAACAAGAGATTATGTCATCTATCGAACTGACACCCAGTCAAAAGAACATTCTGCAGGAACTGGTAAATCTCTATCGGGAAAGTGAAAGTGCTGTCAAAGGCGAGGACATTGCCGAGAAAGTCGACCGGAACCCCGGCACGATTCGAAACCAGATGCAGAGCCTCAAAGCCCTGCAGCTGGTCGAGGGCGTCCCTGGCCCCAAAGGTGGGTACAAGCCCACCGCCAACGCCTACGACGCGCTCCAGATTCAGGACATGGACCAGGCCGCCGAAGTCCCGCTACGCCACAACGGCGAGCTTGTCGAACACTCAAATGTCGAGGAGATCGACCTGACCAGCGTCCACCACCCCGAGGAGTGCCGCGCCGAGATTCAGCTTCAGGGCACGATGTCCGAATTCCACGAGGGCGACTCGGTGACAGTCGGACCGACACCGCTGTCGAAGCTCCAGATTATCGGGACCCTCGAAGGCAAGGACGACACCAACAACAAACTCATTCTCGCTATCGATGATATGCGGGCACCGGCGGGCGAGCCGGAACACTAGTACGTCTCACTGGTCTTTTGAATTGTTTTTTGCGGTCACCGGGGCCGCATCGTACCGCTCTGACGATGAGCAGCGCTGGGGAATTGTTCCCCCGCTGAGAGGGATTTCAAAGGGTTTGTATCAGTCGGTTGCGGAGTCTGCGATATGACAGAGAACGTAGTGGTGCTTGGTTCGGGGTATGCTGGTGCGGGGGCAATAAAGAGTTTCGAGGACGAGTTAGATGGCCAGACGGACGTTGATGTGACCTGGATTTCTGAGACGGACTATCATCTGGTCTTGCACGAG
>Ga0207770_100149_pt1 | contig 58007 bp, 59 predicted proteins | sample A23E2SouthBayCA_FD_187729 | JGI IMG/M metagenome (GOLD analysis project Ga0207770, IMG submission 187729) | Aerobic enrichment media microbial communities from Eden Landing Ponds, California, USA - A23 E2 (SPAdes) | ecosystem: Environmental > Aquatic > Marine > Unclassified | place: Emeryville...
CTGCGCTCACGGGTCACTTCGTTCCCCGTTCGCATCGGGGCGCTCCTTCCAGTCGCGCCCCGCCCGCCCCCTGCGTTACTCATCCACTGGAAGACTTACTCTGTTCGTCTTCCAAGCCTTCGTTCGCTCCGCTCACGAAGACCTCGCACGATGCTGTCGCACGACGAGACGCGCGACAGCATCGTGCGCCAGATCGTTGGTCACCCAGCCATCGAACACCTGCGAGACCACACGTCGATTCACTCCCTCGATCCGAACGGACGCCACACCAGCAGGGCCACGGTAGCGACGAACACGAGCGTCGAGAGGCCGTACGAGCCGGTGGTGACGGCGGCGGCGATGCCCGACCCGCTCCCTGCGACACCACTCGCGAGCGACGCGAGGACGGGCCAGCTACAGGAAACACACGAGAGGAGCCCGAGGACGCCCGTCACGGCCGAGCGGGCGGCGTCCAGGACCGTGGCGTAGACGAGGTACGCGAGCGCGAGGGAGCCGACGATCCGGAAGGGGACGAGGGTCAGTGTCAGCGCGCTCCCGGCGTAGGTGACGGCGGGCCCCCACCCCGGTGGGACCGTCCCCCAGACGACGCGGACGACGCCTTCGGCGGCCGGCATCCCGTGGCCGACGATCCCACCGGTGTAGGCGAGGACACCGAGGTAGCCGACCGCGAGGACGCCAGCGAGGGCGCGCTGGCGGGTCGTGACGTCGCGGGCGGCCGGGAACGTCCGGACGACCGCCCAGAGGCCGACGTTGATCCAGACGAACGGGTAGAGCCAGAAGCGCAGGCCGGCGAGTCCGAGGACACTGGAACTGCCGAACAGCGAGTGAGCGGCGAGCACGCCGACTTCGAGCGTGACCAGCACCGACCCCCACAGGAGCGTCTCGCGACGGGGGCGAAAGCGGGCGAGCGCCGACGTCCGGGTATCGGTGGCCATGTCAGAGCGCGAGCGCGTCGACGACGACGGCGACGAGCAGCGCACCCAGATACGCGTTCGAGGCATGGAACGCGCGGAACGCTGCCGATTCGGTCCGCTCACGGTGGAGGCGGAGCACGGCCCAGAGGAACAGAGCGCCGAACGCGCTCGTCGTCGCCGCGTAGAGCCAGCCCAGTTGCGTGACCGCCGAGAGCGCCACCGCCGCGAGCAGCGTCGCCGCGAGATACAGCAGGATGTGTTTCCGGGTTTCGGCCTCGCCACGGACGACGGGCATCATCGGGAACCCGCCGCGAGCGTAGTCCTCCTTGTAGGCCAGTGCGAGGTTGTAGAAGTGCGCCGGCGTCCACAGGAAGATGACGGCGGCCAGCACCACGCCCGAGAGCTCGATGCGTCCCGTCACGGCGGCCGAGCCGATGAGCGCGGGCAGCGCACCGGCAGCACCACCGATGACCGTGTTCTGGACGGTGTTGGGTTTCAGGACGAGCGTGTAGATCACACTGTAGAAGAGGATGGCGAGCAGGCCGAGCGCGGCGGTCAGGAGGTTGACGGCGGCGAAGACGACCAGCGACGCGGCCGCGAGTGCGAGTCCGAAGACGACCGCGTTGCGAACGGGAACCTGGTGGGTGACGGTGGGGCGGTCGTTCGTCCGGGACATCTTCTCGTCGCGGTCGCGTTCGAGGACGTGGTTGAACGTGCCGCTGGCGCCGATCGAGAGGACGCCGCCGCCGAGCGTCAGGACGACGGTACGGACGGCGAGGTCGCCGGGCGCGAGCGCCATCGCCGCAGCGGCGACCAGACAGAGCAGCCACATCAGCCGGGGTTTCATCAGCCGGAAGTACGCGAACAGCGTGGCCTTCGCTCGCGTCCCGAACGGAGCTTCGGCGAGCGGGAGGCCGGGCTCTGGGTCGGGACCGGGCGTCTGCTCATCGCCTCCGGAGTCGTCCGCGGAGTCGACGTCGGGCGTGCCGAGCGAGAACCCGATGCCGGCGTCGCTGTCTTCGGGTTCGAGGTCCCAGGCGAGCGCGAGCGCGAGCGCCGAGAAGATGACCATCCCGACGGCCAGATGGGCGCCCGCGGGAACGGCGGCCGCGCCGCTCGTGACGACGAGCGCCCCCAGCGCGACCTGCAGGGGAAAGGCGAGGACGGCGACCCCGAGCGCGCCCAGCACCCGGGGGCGGGTTTCGGCGCGGTGGACGACTGCGGCGGCGGCCGTCGCGAGCACGAGGACCCCCACGACGAGCGCGGTGATCCGGTGGCCCCAGGCGACGAGCAAGGAGGGGTCCGACAGCGTCACCGGTCCCTGGCAGACGGGCCAGCTCGAACAGGTGCGGGCGGCGTCGGCGATCGCCGCCGTCGCGCCAGCGACGACGAGTACGTAGACGCCGACGGCCGTCGCCGCCAGCAGGGCGGGTAACGGCTGTCGGCGCTCCGTCTCTCTCATTGGCGGGGCTTGGCAACGTCCACACTTAGTTTGCGCGCTTCCCGCGCGGGCGTTCGCGGTCGCCGTCGCCCCGTCTGCACCCACCGCGAGAGGGTCGCATTCCGCCGGTGACCGGCTTTCCGCCCCCTCCAGCGACCGGCTTTAGTCCCCGCGACGCCTGGCCGTATGTATGCGCCAGTTCGAGGACATCTCCGTCGGCGAGACCGACGATTTCGGCAGTTACGACGTCACGGCCGAGGAGATCGTCGAGTTCGCCGAGCAGTACGACCCCCAGCCGTTCCACATGGACCCCGAAGCGGCGGCCGAGACACCCTTCGGCGGGCTCGTCGCGAGCGGGTGGCACACCGCCGCGATGACGATGCGACTCGTGGTGACGAACGTCCTGGCGGACATCGCGACGCGGGGCGCACTCGGCGTGGACGACCTGCGCTGGCGCTCGCCCGTCAGACCGAGACAGACTCTCACAGTCGAGACCGAGGTCCTCGCGAAAGACGACTGGGACGAGTCCACGGGGAAAGTCGCCGTCGAGATTACGACACTGGCCGACGGCGAGGTCTCACTCTCGATGGTCGGACTGGTTCTGGTCGAGCGCCGGGACTGACGGCCACGCCCGCTCCGGTCTATTCCGGCCCGACCGCTCCGGCTCGCTCCGCCGCTACTGGAGTATCGGTCCGGTCGGACGACGGTTCTGACTATCGGTCGGTCGGGTCGCTTCGACGGCAGTGACGACCGGTCGCGACTGCGTCAGTCGTCGGAGACGGCGGCCGTCCGCCGCTCGGTCGCCACGTCGAGACGCGCCTCGCCGCGCTCGGTGATCCGGTAGACGACTTCGTGACTGACCCGCTCGACGAGCCCCCGGTTCGCCAGGTCCTCGGCCTGCTCGGCCGCCACGTCCGCGCTGAACGCCCTGCCGGCCGCGATCACCGCCGGATAGTCGATCCCGCGGTCCGACAGGTGTTCGAGTATCACGGCGTCCGTCGGGCGCGTCCGGTTCTCCTGGTGTGACATCGTTCTCCCGGCCCATCATGTGGATTGTTCACACATAACAGTATCGGTCGTTTCGGGAGGGGAGGTCGAGGGAGACCGGAACACAGGGGACCCTGTCTCTCGAGCCCAGAGGGGAGCATATAACCGCGTTCGGACCCCAGTACGGGTACGTGCCATCGAACGAGGGCGGGAGGGCGACAGTGCTGGTCGTCGACGACGAGCAGAAGGTGGCAGACGTCCAGGCGCTGACGCTCGGACACACCTACGAGACGCGCGTCGCCTACGGCGGTCGCGAGGCCCTGGAGACGTACGACGAGAGCGTCGACGCGGTCGTGCTCGACCGGCGGATGCCCGACGTCCACGGCGACGACGTTCTCGCGGAGATCCGCGAGCGCGGCGACGACACGGTCGTGGTGATGCTGACCGCCGTCGACCCGGACCTGAACATCCTGGAGATGGAGTTCGACGACTACCTCACGAAACCGGTCGACGCCGAGACGCTCGTCGACGCGCTCGAGCGCCACCTCGACACCCGGACCGAGGACGACCCTCGCCTGACGGAGTTTTTCTCGACCGTCTCGAAACTGGACGTCCTCGAATCCGAACTCCCGCGCGGTGAACTCGCCGACAGCGAGGAGTACGCCGCGCTCAAGACGCGAGCGGAGGAACTCGCGACCGAACTCGACGCCGACCACGACGACTTCCAGGAACTGGTCGACACCTTCCGGGATATCGGCCGCGGATCCGGGTGACGTCTGCGGGACGGGCCCCACAGTGACTGCTGTGAGACGACCCCTACAGCGCTTCGAGCGCGCCCTTGACGACGTCCCAGTCGGGTTGTTCGCGTGGGTCGTCGGCGGCCCAGGCGTACCGCACCGTCCGGCTCTCGTCGACGACGAACACCGACCTGTTGGCCACGAGCGCGTGGTCCGCGACGCCCCCACTGCGGACGCCGTAGGCCTCGCTGACGCTCCCGTCACTGTCCGACAGCAGCGGGAACTCGATGTCGAACTCGCGGGCGAACGCGGCGTGACTGAACGCGCTGTCGGTCGAGACCGCGAGCACCGACGCGCCGGGGAACAGTTCGAACCAGCTCAGGTCGCGTATCGAACAGACCTCCTCGGTACAGGCCGGATGAAAGTCGAAGACGTAGAAGGCGACGACGACCGGCCCGGACTCGACCCGGTCTGCGAGCGCGTAGGATTCGACGTCGCTGCCGGTCGTTCCGGGGAGCACGAACGCCGGCGCGGTGTCTCCAGGTGTGAGCATACCCGCGATTCACCGAGAGCAGGAGAAAAGCGATCCGGCGCGCGTATCACCTGCGAGAATCCGGTGCCGGTCGCGAACGCCCCACTGCGGTGGCGCTCGTCTGACGGCGATGAAACTCGTCTCACGGTGGTGGCGAGCGTCCGGCACGGGTAGCCCGCGATCTCGTTCAGGCGACCGGCGAGGTCTCGTCCTCGGCGGGCACGAGGTGAGTCTGGCCCCACTCTGCCATCGCCTCGATCACGTCTTCCAGGTCCTCGCCGCGCTCGGTCAGCGAGTACTGCACCCTGAAGGGTTTCTCGCTGACGACCTCCCGGTCGACCAGCCCCGACTCCTCCAGGTCGTCCAGACTGTCCGAGAGCACCTTGCTCGAGATGCCGTCGACCTCCGCCTCCAGCGCGTTGAATCCCATCGGGCCGTTGTCCAGCAGTCGGTGGACGATCACCGTGTGCCACTTGCGACCGATCAACGACGCCGTCGTCGTCACCGGACACCAGTCGTCGCCCGCACACCACACCTCGAGTTTCTCCGCTTTCTCGGCCATACTGGCGATTCACATCACACTCACTAATAGTTACTTGCTCAACGTACGTTACCCTGTGGACAGGATGTTGGGAACTCTCGCCGGAGCCTCGTCGGACGGGCAGCCCCGACTAGTCGGCGGTCGAGAGTGTAGGATAGAACTATAAACTTGAGTTTAGTTTCTGTACGTTTACAATCGCTTAGGTACTGTGAGCCACAACGAGCGGGTATCCCGCGAAGCCGCCAGTGGTCCCCGGCACGGTGGGAAAGAGACAGCATGCAACGGTCACAGATCCTGGTCGTCACGGTCGTCGCACTGTTACTGGTCGTCCCCGGCGCGTCGGTGGCGGCGAGTTCCGACCACGAGGTGACGGGTCGTCCGAACATCGACGTGTTCCTGCCCGAAAACGAGGTCACACCCGGGACGACGACGGCCGTCACCGTCGTGCTGGTGAACAACGGGAACGTCACGAACGGGTCGACGGCGAACCCGCAACTCGAACAGCAAGTCACGACGGCGCGAGCGGTCAGCGTCAGGTTGCGAGCACCCGACACCGGCGAGCGCGAATCGACCGGCGAGTTCGTCGTCCGCGACGGCGAGATCGTCCCGGTCACCACGCCCGGCGACGGGACGATTTCGGTGAGTACCAGCGAGCAACCGCTCGCGACCCTGCCCGACGGGACGAGCGCGCGCCTCCCGTTCCAGGTCACGGTCGACAGGGACGCCGAACCCGGTCGCTACGACCTCCCGCTGAACGTCTCGTACAACTACACCCAGTCGGTCGACCCGCAGACGGGCGAGGAGAACCGTACGTCCGTCGACAAGACCTACAACGTCACACTGGTCGTCGAGGAGACGGCTCAGTTCTCGGTCGTCGACGTCGACTCCAACGCCCGGGTCGGCGCGACGGGCACCGTCGAGGTCACCATGCGCAACACCGGTTCGGAGGCCGCCCGGAACGCCACGGTGACGCTGAACTCACGCAACAGCGACATGACGTTCGGACAGGCCGCCAGCTCGAGCCGGTTCGTCGGCGGTACCTGGGAATCCGGCGAGAACCGCACCGTCTCCTACCGGGTGCGCGCCGCCCCCTCGGCCAGCCAGCAGCAGTACGCCTTCGACGCGTCGGTCACCTACGACGACGCGAACGGCGTGACGACGCAGGCCCAGCCGGTGTCGCTGGGCGTGACGCCCGCACCCGAGCAGACGTTCTCGATCGTCTCGACCGACCACTCGGTCACCGTCGGCGACGAGGGCACCGTGGCGCTGACGCTGCGCAACGACGGCCCCATCACCGTCCGCGACGCTACCGTCACCGTCCAGTCGACCACCGGCCAGGTCGTCTTCGGTGGCACCGCATCGGCCAGCAGGTACGTGGGCGCGTGGGACCCCGGTGAGACGCGGCGCGTGTTCGTCAACGCCACCGCCCTCCCCGAGGCCGAGACGCGCAACTACTCGATGCAGACCTCCGTCGCCTACGAGGACGCCGAGGGCGACCCCGGCCAGTCCGGGACCCTCCAGTTCGGGCTCCGGCCCGGCCCCGAACAGACCGCCGAGTTCAACGCGAGTGCCGTCACCTCCACACTGCGAGTCGGCGAGGAAGGGGAACTCGCCGGCAGCGTCACCAACACCGGTGAGGAACGCGCCTCGAACGTGGTCGTCGTCTTCGAGAGCCAGAGCGAGAACGTCTCGCCGCTCGAACGGGAGTACTCCGTCGGCTCGCTCGACCCCGGCGAGTCCGCCACCTTCAGCTTCGACGTCGAGGTGAGCGACGCCGCCGACTCGGGACCGCGCCAGTTCACCCTCCGGCCGACCTACCGGACGCCCGACGACGAACAGCGCCGGGGCGAGAGCTTCGACGTCCGCGAGCGGATCCGCCCGGCGCGGGACCTGTTCGACGTCTCCGTCAACGGCGCGGACGTCACCCAGGGCGGGTCGACCGTCCTGAACGTCACCGTCACGAACAACGCCAACGAGACCGTCTCGGACATCTCCGGGCAGCTGTTCGCCGACTCGCCCATCTCGGTCACCGACAGCGACGCGTTCGCCAGCGAACTCGGCCCCGGCGAGTCGACGGTCCTGAAGTTCCAGATCAGCGCCGGCGGGAGCGCCCTCGCCAAGTCCTACCCCGTCGAGATCGACTTCCAGTACGACGAGGCCGACGGCGACCGCAAACTCTCTGACACCTACAAGCTGGCCGTCGACGTGACCGAACGCGAGGGCGGCGGTGGCCTGCCGGTGTCAGTCATCGCCGGTGTCGTGGTCGTCCTGGCGCTCGTCGCCGTCCTCGCCTACCGTACCTACGGGTAATGGACTACCAGCGACTCATCGACCGGACAGACGAGGAGATCGTCGAGAGACCGGGGAGAATCATCCTCGTTTTCCTGGTGGCGACGGGCGTGTTCGCCGTCGGCTTGGGCAACATCTCTACCGAGGCGGGCACCCAGCAGTTCACGACCGGGCTCCCCGCCGAGCAGGCCCTCGAAGACGTCCAGCGCGAGTTCTCGCCGCGATTCGGCACGGACACGGGGAGTACACAGCTCATCCAGTCCGAGCAGAACGTCCTCTCGAAACCCAGTATGCTCCGCATGCTCCGGGCACAGGAGGCCCTCGAAGAGCGCGACGGCCTGCGCGTGACCGGGACCGCAAGCGCCGCCGGCATCGTCGCCCAGCGGGTCGACCCGACAGCCCGGACTCTCGAGGACCAGATCGACGCACTCGAGAGCGCGACCCCCAGCGAGATCGACGCCGCTGTCCGGGCGTCGGCCCGCGAGAACCCCCGCTTCACCGGGCTGCTGAGCAAAGACTTCAACCGCGAGAGCGCGTCGGCCTCGGCGACCATCGGGACCGTCACCCACCAGGTGCCCGGCGGCGTCAGCCAGGGGTCGGGACAGGGCGGGACGAGCCCGCTGACGCCCCTCCAGACCGAGGCCCAGCACGTCATCGCGCCCATCGGCGGGAACATCGAGGTGTTCGGCAACGGACTCTTCGCCCAGGAGTTCAGCTGGGTCATCCTCGATTCGCTGCTGATCGTCGTGCCCGCGGCCGTCGTCCTCATCACGCTGTTCCTCGTCGTCGCCTACCGCGACCCCGTCGACCTTCTCCTCGGTGTGGGGTCGCTCGGCATGACCATCGTCTGGACGTTCGGCTTCATGGGACTGGCCGGGATCCCCTTCAGCCAGATGCTCATCGCCGTCCCGCCACTCCTGCTCGCGGTCGGCATCGACTTCGGCATCCACGCGATCAACCGCTACCGCGAGGAACGCGAGCAAGATCGCGCCATCGGCGAGTCGATGCGGATCACGACCGACCAGTTGCTCGTCGCCTTCTTCATCGTCACCGGCACGACGGTGATCGGGTTCGCCGCCAACTTCGCCAGCGAACTCGCGCCGATCAAGGATTTCGGCCTCGTGGCGGCCATCGGCATCGTCTTCACGTTCCTCGTGTTCGGGATCTTCCTCCCGGCAGCGAAAGTCAAGACCGACTACGTCCGCCAGCGCTACCCCATCCCGACCATCTCCGATCGCCCCCTGGGTTCGGAAGGCTCGTTCCTGGGTCGCGTCCTCCAGGGCGGGGTCGTCGTCTCGCGGTACGCACCCGTCCTCTTTCTGCTCGTGCTCCTCCTCGGGAGCGCCAGTGCCGGCTACTACGCCCGGGACATCGACACGAGCTTCACCCAGGAGGACTTCCTCCCGCCCGAGGAGACCTCCGAGTTCCTGCTCTCGCTGCCCGAACCGTTCCGCCCCCACGACTACACGGTGACCGCTCAGTTGAACTTCCTCGAAGAGAAGTTCGCCTCGACACAGAGCGACCAGGTGACGATCTACGTCGAGGGACCACTGGCGCGTGACAACGCCCTGGAGGCTATCCATCGCGCGAGCGAGAACCCGCCGTCGACGATCGTCGAGGACGGCCGCGTCGCCGACGGCCAGTCGGTCATCAGCGTCATCGACTCCTACGCGGCGCAGAATCCGGAGTTCCGCCGACTCGTCGAACGTAACGACCGTAACGACAACGGCATCCCCGACGACAACCTCGACGAGGTCTACGACGCGTTGCTCTCCTCGCCGGTGCGCGACCAGGCACTGAACTACATCACGGCCGACCGCCGGAGCGCCCGCATCGTCTACTCCGTCGAGGCCGGGAGCGAGCAGTCGGCGGTCGTCGCCGACGCCCAGTTCGTCGCCGACCGCTACCGCGACGACGCCACCGCGACCGGCCAGGTCGTCGTCTTCCAGGTCATCTCCGACCTGATCCTCGAGTCGGCGCTCGTCAGCCTCGGTATCGCGCTCGCGGGCGCCTCGGTGTTCCTGGTGATCGTCTACCGGATCTTCGAGGGGTACGCCTCGCTTGGCGTGGCGAACGTCGTCCCGATCCTCGTGACCGTCGCCCTGGTCGCCGGGTCGATGCGTTTCCTGGGCATCGCCTTCAACGCCATCACCGCGACCATCCTCGCGATTACCATCGGACTGGGCATCGACTACTCCGTCCACGTCACCCACCGTTTCGCCGACGAGCGCGAGCACCACGACCTGATGACCGCCCTGGAACGCACGGTACGGGGAACCGGTGGCGCACTCTTCGGGAGTATGCTCACCACCGTCTCGGGTATCGGCGTCCTCTCGCTGGCGGTGTTCCCTGCGATCGGCCAGTTCGGCGTCCTCACCGGGCTGAGCGTCTTCTACGCGTTCATGGCGTCGGTCGTCGCGCTGCCCTCGACGCTCGTCGTCTGGGACCGCATCGTCAACCAGTCCGGTCCGGTCACCCGCCTGTTCGGCCCCGTCCGGGCGTCCCCCACGGCGACTGCCGAGGTCGCTGCGCCCGGCGCCGCGACGCCCGACACCACGGTGTTCGACGACGAGGCGACGACCGCAGACGTCGAGACGCCCGACACCACGTCGTCCGACGGCCCCAGCGACACCACGACGTCCGACGACACGCTGCCCGACGACGACAGCGACGACGACGCGGAATCGACCGTCGACTGACGGGTCTCGGGTCCCGGTGTCTCGCCCCACGCACGAGCGCCCGGGGACATTTGTACCTCCGCCTCGCAGCCACCGGCATGGTTCACGTCGTCGTCGTCGGCGCGTACGGGAGCGCCGGCGCAGCCGTCGCGAGCGAACTCGCCGAGGAACCGGACGTCGAGCTCACGCTGATAGACGACGGGGATCCGGGTGGCGGCCTCTGTATCCTCCGTGGCTGTATGCCCTCGAAGGAGGTGCTCTCGGCGGCCGCCCACCGCTTCCAGGCGCGCCACGACGAGCGCCTCGTCGGCGATCTCCCCGAGGTCGACCTGGAACACACCGTCACACGTAAAGACGACCACACGCTCGGGTGGGCTGGCCACCGCCGCGAGGCCGTCCACGACCTCGCCGAGCGCGAGAACGTCGAGTTCGTCCACGACACCGCCACGTTCGTCGACGACCACACCGTCCGGGCGGGCGGCCGCGAGTTCGACGCCGACTACGTCGTCGTCGCGACCGGCTCCTCGGTCAATATCCCCGACCTCCCCGGTATGGGCGAGGTCGACTACGCGACCAGTGCCGAGGTCCTCGACGCCACCGAGTTCCCCGACTCGGGGATCGTCATGGGATTCGGCTACATCGGGATGGAACTCGTCCCCTACCTCGCCGAGGCTGGCGGGATGGACCTCACCGTGGTCGAACACGACGACCGCCCGATCGACGAGGGTGACGCCCCCTTCGGCGACGCTGCCCTCGCCCTCTACGAGGACCACTTCGACGTCACGATCCCCACTAACTGCTACGAACGGCGCGTCGAACCCACCGAATCCGGTGGGGTTCGCCTCCACGTCGAGTTCGACGACGGCACGACGGACGCCTACGAGGCCGACCAGCTCTTCCTGTTCACCGGTCGCCGACCCACCCTGGAAGGACTCGGTCTCGAGAACACGCCCATCACCCCCGACGAGTACACCGGCGAGCCACAGGAGTGGGTGCGCGACACGATGCAGGCCCGCGACGACGACCGGGTCTTCGTCGTCGGCGACGTCAACGGCAAGGAACCCATCCTCCACGTCGCCAAGGAACAGGGCTTTACCACCGCCGAGAACATCCTGCGCCACAGTCGGGGCGCCGACCTCCGGGAGTACGAGAACGTCCACCACCACGTCATCTTCTCCGGTCTCGGAGTGTATCCGTTCGCCCGAGTCGGCCACAGCGAGGAGAGCGCTCGCGAGGCCGGCTACGACGTCGCCGTCGCCACCCGCCAGGCCAGCGACGACGGCGTGTTCAAATCGAAGGACGTCCCCGAAGGGCTCGCGAAACTCGTCGTCGACCGCTCCGACGGGACGGTACTGGGCTGGCAGGGCCTGCACTACCACGCCGACGTGATGGCCAAGACGATGCAGGTGGTCGTCGAACTCGGGCTGGACGTCCGCGAGATCCCGGACCGGGCGTACCATCCGACGACGCCCGAAATTCTCGACGGGTTGATCCCCGAGTGTGCGGACGTCGTCGAGAAGTAGACTCGCAACGGTCGATACAGATCCCGACCGCTCACTCGCCCCGCCGCTCGCGGATCGCCTCGGCGAGCGAGTCGGGGTCGTCCAGGTCCTCGAGGACCCGCAGTTCGTCGCCCACGGCCACCGCTCCACCTTCGACCACGTCCGCACAGATCCCGCCGCGCTCCTCACCGAGCGCCCGCGCCACACCCTCCTCGTCGGCGAGTTCCTCGACGTGAGCACACGGCGGGCGGCGTCGCGTCCCCTCGAAGACCGCCTCGCCGACCGAGAACCGCGTGTCGAGCAACTCGACGACGTCGATGTCCACCTCGATGTTCCGGCGGTGGCGACCGTCCGAGAGGTCGATCCCGTACGCCTCCCGAACGTACTCGATGGCGCCACTGTCGACCAGCGTCACCGGACAGACGTCGTAAGGGGAGTAATACCCCCGGTCGTGGCAGTAGCGGTCGCCGCGCAACCCACCGTCTTCGACGGCCCGGACGCGTCCGCGCGACTCCATCGGTGCGCTCCCCTCGGGCGCGGTCCAGATCCGCTGTACCGTCGGCATACTCGCGTTCGGGACCCACAGCGCAAAACGGTTCCGTCGGTTCCCGGCCACCGACTGACTCACCGCAAGAGATTTGCGACGGCCGCCCGCCGTCCCAGACGTGTCTCTCGAACGATAGTTCGGCCTCGGCGTGCTCGCTCTGGGCGTCGGGGAAGCGACGCTCGCCGCGGCGACGCTCCTCGGGCCGGACCCGCTGACCGGCTGGACGATGGCACTTCTGGCTGTCGGGTCGTTCGCGCTCGGTGCGTTCCAGGTGACCGGTCGGATGCCGCTGGAAGTCACGGCCCGACAGGAGCGACTGTTCCGGGAGATCGTGAACGCGACGCTGGTCTGTGGCGTCTTCGTGACGCTCGTGGGTGGTCTCCTCCTGGCCGACGCGTTTCTGTAACGTCCGGATTTCAGTTCCACTCCGGACCCGCAACCGCTTTCCCGACCCTGCCTAACTACCGAATACACGTGGACGAGACGATCCGCTGGTTGCAGAGTCGCCCCTACTACGAGGGACAGGTCCGCGAGCGCCGGACGATCCCCGGCCGCGACCCCGTCTTCGCGGACGTCGCCCTCGATTCACGCCTCGAGAGCGCCCTCGCCGAGGACGGTATCGAACGCCTCTATGCCCACCAGGCCGAGGCGATCGAGGCCACCCGGAACGGGGACGACGTCGTCCTCGCCACCCCCACCGCGAGCGGGAAGACGCTCGCCTACACCGTCCCCGCGTTCGAGCGCGCACTCGACGAGCGTGCGACCACACTCTACGTCGCGCCGCAGGTCGCGCTGATCAACGACCAGGCGGCGACGCTCTCGGAGTACGCCCGCCGACTCGGTTTCGCGTCGGGCGTGCAGGTCGACGTCTACACCGGCCGGCAGGACCGATCGGAGAAGGAAGCGATCCGCGAGCGCCAGCCCACGGTCCTGCTGACGACGCCCGACATGCTCCACTACGGCATCCTGCCCCACGCTCATCGACTCTGGGACTGGTTCTTCGAGCGCCTCGAGACAGTCGTGATAGACGAGGTCCACGAGTACCGGGGCGTGTTCGGCAGTCACGTCTCGCTCGTCTTTCGACGGCTCGCGAGGGTCTGCGAGCGCTTCGCCGAGGACGGCCCCGCGAGCGCGGACGGCGACCCCGAGTACGTCTGCTGTTCGGCGACCATCGGCAACCCCGTCGACCACGCCGCGAACGTCACCGGCCGGGATCCGGACTCGTTCGTCGGTATCGAGGACGACCGGAGCGCCACGGGTCCGCGCCACTGGCTGCTGTGGAACCCGCCCGAGTACGACGACGGCGCGGGGTTCGGGACCGGCAGGCGACGCTCCTCGCACGTCGAGACGAAGAACCTCTTCGTCGACCTGATCGACCGGGGGTTCCAGACGGTGGCCTTCACCCGCTCTCGCCAGACCGCCGAGCGCTACGCGACAGAGAGCGGCCGTGAACTCCGCAGTCGCGGCGAGACGGCGCTCTCCCGGCAGGTCCACGCGTACCAGGCCGCACTCACCGACGAACGTCGCGTCGAGATCGAAGAGGGCCTGAAATCGGGGGACGTCCGGGGAGTGTGGAGCACGAACGCACTGGAACTCGGCGTCGACATCGGCGGCCTCGACGCCGTCCTGCTCGACGGCTATCCCGGGACGCGGATGGCCGCCTTCCAGCAGGCCGGTCGAGCGGGGCGGGGCACGGACCCCTCCCTCGTCGTGATGGTCGGCGGCGAGGACCAGCTCGACCAGTACATCATGCGCCACCCCGGCGACCTCTTCGACGAACCGCCCGAACAGGCGGTCTCGAACCCCCAGAACCGCCGGCTCATGCCGGACCACGTCCGCGCCGCCGCCCGCGAGACGTGGCTCAGGCCCGACGACGACCGGTACTTCGGCGAGGCCTTCCCCGATATCGTCGCCGACCTCACCGAGGCCGGTGACCTCGACCGCCGAACCACAGACGCGGGCCTCCGGTGGCTCTACGACGGCGGCGGCAGTCCCCAGCACGAGATGAGTCTCCGGACCGTCGGCGACCGCGAGGTCCAGCTCAGGGACCGGAGCAGCGGCGACGCCATCGCCTCGCTCGGGTTCGCCGACGCCCTCCGTGACGCTCACCCCGGCGCCGTCTACCACCACCAGGGACAGGACTACGAGGTGGTCGACCTCGACCTGCGCCACGACGTCGCCGACCTGGCGCCCGTCGACCCCGACTACTACACGCAGGTGCTCCACGACAAGACCATCACCGTCGAGGAAGACCACCGGGAGCGAATGCTCCCGGAGAGAAGCGACGTCACAGTCCGCTTCGCCGACGTCACGATGCGCAAGCAGATAACGGGCTTCGAGCGCCGGGAACGGGGGAGCGGCGAACCGATCGGTCGGGAATCACTCGACCTGCCCGAGACCACCCTCGAAACCGAAGCGCTGTACTTCACCGTCCCCGACCCGCTCAGACAGGATCTCGAAGCCAGCGGTGAGAGAGTTGACGCCTTCCCCGGCGCGATCCACGCCGCCGAGCACGGCATGATCTCGCTCTTTCCCCTCTCCTTTCTCTGTGACCGGCGGGACGTCGGCGGGCTGTCGACGCCACACCACCCCCACACCGACCTGAGTACGATCTTCGTCTACGACGGCTACCCCGGTGGTGTGGGACTGAACAGTCGCGCCTACGAGACGGTGACCGACCTGATGCGGCGGACGCTCGGGATGATACGGGACTGTCCCTGCGATTCGGGCTGTCCGGCCTGCGTGCAGTCGCCCCACTGCGGGAACGCCAACGACCCCCTCGAGAAGGCGCTGGCGGCCGACCTGCTCGCCGAGCTGGTGGAGTGAGCGGGACCTGTCCCGACCGGTCCGCGTGGTGTCGCGCGGCGATCACCGCCTATTACGTGATACCGTTCGAACGACCGGTATGGAACGCCGGGACGTCGGATTCGCGCTCGCGGCCGGACTGGCGACCTTCCTCGTCGTCGGCGTCGCCGTCACGGAACTCGCGCTCCCGTTCGTCGCGTTCTCGCTGTTCGTCGGTATCCCGGTGGGGTTCGTCGCCGGCCTCACGGCCACCGCGTTCGTCCTGCTCGGCCTCGCCGACGAGTTACCGACGCGCCGCCGCCGCGCGGCGATCGCCGTCGGGAGCTTCGGCGTCGTCTTCCTGCTCGTGTTCGTCGTCGAAGCCATCGTCCTCTCGACCCGGAACTCCGTCGCACTGCCGGTCGCCGCTATCGTCGGCGGACTCGCCGCCGGGCTGGCGTTCCTCCAGAGTCGGTGAGCCGGGACGAGCGCGGTCGAGTTCACTCGTGGGAGTAGTCACCCGCCACCGCGCTCGCGATACCAGACCCGCTGTCCGACCGCCGATTCGCCCGTTTCGGTCGGGAGACGTCCCAGTACGAGGTCCCGGACGGCGAAGGTCACGACCAGTTCGACCGACTCCCCGTCGGGCGTCTCGACAGTCACGACCCAGTGGCCGTCGCGCTCCTCGGTTGCGAGGATAGTCCCCGCCGTCCACCGGTCACGGTCGTGTGTCGGTTCGCGGGCGTGGATACGGTCGTGTGGCACGGCAGACTCCACGGCCGTCGGTCGTGAGTGTCTTGCGGTGACGACAGCGCGGGCGGGCCGGGCGCGCAGCTCGGGGAAGTACCGCCCGTGGAAATCGAAGGGGCCAGCGCGGGGGAGCGTCACCCGGGCGCGTTCAGTCAGCGTCTCCCCGTCGAGGACGCACAGTCGCGAGCGGTCGGCCCTCCCCGGTAACTACCCGACGTGACCGGCCCACGGGCGCGACACGGCGACGACTTCCGGCACCCACCTCGCGAGTCGCTCGCCCGTCTCACCCGTCGGGCGCCCGGTCGGCGAGGACCGGTATCTCGTCGACTCGCTCCTCGGGAAGCGCCGCCCAGTCGATGCCGTCCGGTCGGTCGTACGGTGTCCCGGTCTCTATCGTCCGCTCGGGCGTGACGACGACATCGAGTGGAACGTCGTGGTCGTCGACTGCGACGGACTCCGCGACCACCTGCCGCTCGTGGACAGTCGTGACCACCGTCGTCACCTCGTCGACCAGCCCCAGTTCGGTCAGGACTGCGAACTCGAGGTCGCTGTAGCCCTCCCCCTTGCCGACGCGGGCGCCGTCTTCCGTGACGGCGACGCTCCCGACGAGGACGAGGTCGATCCGGTCGACACGCCCGGGACCGACCTGTGGGGCGTGGTCGGCGACCCCGGAGACGGTGGCGGCCGAATCCGGGTCTTCCAGTTCGCGGGGATCGAGCCGATAGAAACACCGCTCGTCGCGCAGGCGCGGGACGGCCATGTAGACGGTCTTGCCAGCGGCAAGCGCCGCCCGCCGGGTGGGGAGCTGGGGCGCGTCCGGGTTGGCCTTCAGCGTCTCGGCCTCTACCCAGACGTCCAGTTCCGCCAGGCGGTCGGCCGCGTCGGCCGCCCCGGCGAAGTTGGGGATCCGGTCGTGTGGCGGGAAGGGAAACCGCGCGACTCCGGACTCTTCGAGGTCGTCCCAGACACGCTCGCGGAGCGCCTGCTTGTCCATGCGCCGAGGTCCGGGTCACGGCGGATTAAACGCCCGGTCGACACCCCCGCCATCCGGCCACCGCACAGTTCTGGCATGGTTGACCACCGTATTTTTAAAAACAGAGGGGCGACACGGAGAGTGCCACCGGACAGGTGGTCGGCGCGAGTCGCGTCGGCGTCGGGGAATCGACGTTGTGACGGGGCCGCGTCGCTGCGAGGGGCGGTCACCCACTCACCCGTTTCACCCCACCCCAACCGCCCCTTTCTTCCGGCCTCACACGACGTCGGAGGCGGTCGTGTCGGCGGCGACGTTGGTCTCGACGTCGATCCGTCCGATGAGTCCCACGAGGTCGGCCAGTTGCGGGAAGGTGTAGACGGTGACCTCGACGTCGGCCTCGGCGGCGACGATGGTCGAGTCGACGACGAAGGCGATCTCCTCGTCGGGCCAGCCGCCCATCTCGTCGACGATGGCGCTGGAGGGACCGAAGATGAACGACGGTGTCGACATGTCGATGGTCGTGTCGAGGACGTTCGCCCACCCGTCGATGAAGCCGCTGGTCATGATGTTGCCGATCTCCTGCATCGCCGACCGCTCCATGTCGGTAAACAGGCCGTCGGCCGGTTCGTCCCCGCCCATCCCGCCGACCATCCCCTGTGCGAGTTCCTTGCTCCCCTCGGGTTCGAGCAGGAAGAGGACGTACCCGTAGGGCGGTTCCTCCAGCTGGACGTAGATACCGACCTGCTCGCGGTCGCCGAGGTGCGTCTTGACGTCTCTCATGTCGAGGAAGTTTATCTTCGAGACCTCGATCTCCGTCTGGAGGCCGGACATCTGGTTGAGATGGTCCGAGACTCTGCCGGCACCTTCCTTGGCCATCTCGTTGAAAAGTTCGAGTTTCCGCACGTCGACCCGGTAATCCATACGCGTGGGTCCGACTCGCCGCACTTGACTCTAGCCCGCGCGGAATCGCGACTGATAACGACTGTGTGGAAGCCAATCTTTTTGTGGGTGATAGACACATTCACAGACGACACGAGCGCCCCCTGGGTGGGGGGCCCGTGGGGATGTATGCAAGACCTGGAATCGACAGGCGGTTCGTCGATAGCGGACGCGCTGGACCGCGAGGTCGCGGCGCTCGTCGACGACGTCGCCACCGTGGAAGCACTGCTCTGGCTGGTCGTCCTCGCGTCGGTCGCGCTGGACGTCTACACCACCGGGGTCGGCCTCTCGGCGGGGTTGACCGAGGGGAACCCACTGATGCACGTCGCCATCGACGGCTTCGGCATCGCCGCGCTGGCGGCCGCCAAACTACTCGTCGTCGCCGGGGCGCTGGCTTTCCGGACGCTCCGTCCGGAGTACACGCGCCCGATCGTGCTCGGCCTCGCGCTCCCGTGGGTCGCCACCGTCGTCGTCAACGCGGCGACGCTCGCGACGCTCTAGGGCGGGGTCGACCCGGCCTGCGAGGGGGCGGCCCGACTGCGAGTCACTCTTTTTTCAGTGCCAGCACCGTCCGCTCGAACGAGCAGACGAGGGTGTCTTCGGTCTCCCCGGATTCGACCCGATACGCCTCGACGCGCATCGTGACGACGCCCCGTTCCCCGTCGCTGGTCTCTCGCCTGTCGAGCACGGTGGACTCGGCGCGGATCGTGTCGCCGTGGTAGACGGGTTCGGGGTGCTCGACGTCGTCGTAGGACAGGTTCGCGACGATGGTCCCGTCGGTCGTCTCGGGGATGGAGAGACCGACGGCGAGACTCATCGTGTAGAGGCCGTTGACCAGTCGCTCGCCAAAGTCCGTGTCGGCGGCGAACGCCGCGTCGAGGTGGAGCGGTTGCTGGTTCATCGTCAGGTCACAGAAGCGCTGGTTGTCCGCCTCCGAGATCGTCCGGCGCTTGTCGTGGACGATGGTCTCGCCCACCGCGAACTCCTCGTAGTACTTGCCGGGCATGGGACCGACGTCGGCCGGGTCGCGGTTAACGGTTCTGTCGGTGGTGGGTTCGGGAGGAGAGTCCGCCGGACCGGTCGTGTCGTTTCGGTTCTGGACCCGGCCGTCTCGGTCCGCGAGAGAGTCCGGATTCGACGGGCGGTGGCGCGCGCTGTCGCGGCATTCATGCCGCGACAGCACCGTGCGAGGGACGAGTGAGGGAGCGAAGCGACCGGTGTTCGCGGAGTTCCACAGGGCGCTCCGTTCGGGCGGCGTGCTCGTGTTCTCCGCGGGCCACCCGGTCTCGGGGTGGGTCACGCCAGACGCGGCCGATGACTACTTCCCGGTCGAGCAACTCTCCGACCAGTGGGGCGAGGGGGACCGTCCACACGTATCGCCGACCGCTCGGTGAACACCTGAATCCGCTCCTCGACGCCGGCTTCCGGATCGAGGAGTTTCGTGAACCCACGCCCGAAGAGGAATTCAGGGACGAACGCCCGGAGCGGTACGAACGGCTGACGACCGTCCCCCGGTGGGAGTACGTCCGTGCCCGGAAACCCGAGTGAGCGTCCGCTCGTCCGTACTCGACGGTGCACGTCGAACCCGCTCGACCTGCTCTTTCTGTAGTGACAGCACCGCTACTCGTCGGAGGCGCTGAAAGCCCTCGACCCGCTCGCGGTCGCTACGCGACGTATCCTCGCTTCGCTCGGATAGGGGTCGCGTAGCGACTCAACCGAACGCGAGCGCGCCTCGCCCTTTCATCCGCCAGGGAACCGCACAGCACCGCAAGCCACGCACCTCCCCAACCGACTCGTTCGGTCGCTTCGCTCCCTCACTCGCCCCTCGCGCGCTTCGTCTCGCGGCTTCCCTATCGGTCAGCACGCTCGACGGCGCGCGCCATCCCGAACAGTCAGGATTACCGTCCACACCGAAGGCCACACGCCCCCAACACTTCCCTTGAAATCCCCGCGGGCCGTAGGTCGGGTATGGCACGCCGGAGCGTCCTGTTCTCGCCGGGGGACCGCCCGGAACTCATGCGCAAGGCGCCGACGACCGGCGCCGACGTGGTCGTCTTCGACCTCGAAGACGCCGTCACGCCCGAGAGGAAAGCCGAGGCACGCGATTCCGTCCGCGGCGTCCTGGCCGACCTCGACGCGCCCGACGTGGAGGTGTGCGTGCGCGTCTCGCCCGCCGGCCGGGGCGGTGCGGCGGACCTCGACGTGGTTCTCGACGGCCCGGGGCCGGACGCGCTCGTCCTCCCGAAAGCCGAGGACGCCGACGACGTCCGTGACCTGTCCGACCTGGCGAGGGAGCGGGACGCCGACCTCCCGGTGCTGGCGCTGGTCGAGACCGCCGCGGGGATACTCCACGCCGAGGCCGTCGCCGCGGCCGACCCGACGGACGCGCTGGTCTTCGGGGCCGAGGACCTGGCAGCCGATATCGGCGCGACGCGGACCGACGAGGGAACCGAAGTGCTCCACGCACGCGAACACGTCGTGCTGGCGGCGAGCGCGGCGGGCGTCGACGCCATCGACACCGTCTACACGGACTTCGAGGACACCGCGGGTCTCCGCGAGGAGACCGCCTTCGCGCGGGACCTTGGCTACGACGGCAAACTCGCGATCCACCCGGCGCAGGTCGACCCGATAAACGAGGCGTTCACGCCGGACGCCGAGACGATCGAGTGGGCGCACCGGGTGCTCGACGCTCGCGAAGTGGCCGACAGGGGGGTCTTCGCCGTCGAGGGCGAGATGATCGACGCACCGCTGGTCGCCCGGGCCGAACGGGTCCGCGAGCGGGCGCGGGCCGCCGGCGTCTACGAGTCGTGACACGCCGTCCGGCGGTCAGACCCGGCGGTCGGGCGATTGATGACGCGTCGCCCGGAAGGGGCTGGTGAGATGCACCTGCGAGGACGGTGGCGACGTGAGCGGACCGGGCGCGAGGCATCGAGCGGCGAACGGGGGCCGCCGTGACGGACGAGGGGTTCCGGGCACGGGTCGCCCACGTCGAGCGGGCGGCGAGGGCCGGTGCCGACGTGGCGTCCGAGGGCTACGAGGCGGGGCCGGTCGCGGAGACGAAAGGCGGCGCCGACCGGGTCGTCCACGCGAGCGACGTCGTGACGGCCGCTGACAGGAACGCCCAGCGTGCCGTCACCGATTCGATCCGCGAGCGCTTCCCCGACGACGCCGTCGTCGGTGAGGAGGGCGACGCGGCGAAGACGGTCCCCGATACCGGAATCGCGTGGGTCGTGGACCCGATCGACGGGACCTACAACTTCGTCCGCGGACTCCCGTCGTGGTCGACCGCCGTCGCGCTCACCGTCGACGGAGAGGCCGTCGCGGCGGCGACGGTCGCGCCGGCGATGGACCGGACGTACCTGGTGGCCGACGGCGAGGCGACCCGGGACGGGACGCGGATCCGCGTCGCCGACCGGACCGACCCGGAGACGTTCGCGGTGGCGTACACGTTCGTCCCCGAACTCGCAGAGCGCGAGGACTACGCCGACGGCGTCGCGGCGATGTTGCACCGCTTCGGCGAGGTCCGCCGGGTGGGGAGCCTGCAGGTCGTGCTGGCGCTGGTGGCGAGCGGCGCGCTCGACGGGGCGGTCACCGACGCGCACGTCAACCCCTGGGACAGCGTGGGCGGCGTCGCCCTCGTCAGAGCGGCCGGCGGGGTCGTCACCGACCTGGACGGCGACCCCTGGACGCGTGACAGTGCCGGCCTCGTCGCCTCCACCGGGACTGCACACGACGAACTGCTCGCGGTCGGGCGACGGATGGCCGGTCGACGGTGAACCCCCGGACGAGCGAGACCCCCGGGCGGGTCACCGCCCGGAGTACCGTCGCGGTCCCGAGGGGACGTCGCGACCCGAGTAGAGCATGTCGTTGACCGACGTCTCGACGGTGAGATTGAGGATCTTGACGCCCGCCCCGGCGGTCTGGCGGATACACTCGACGACGGTGCTGTACCAGTAGGCGTCGGGGTGCTCGCGGCGCGCGAGGTCCCGTTCGAGCGCGTCCATCCGGTCACAGAGCTCGTCGTAGGTGTCGATAGCCGTCTCGGAGTCGTCGTTCAGGCCGAGTTCGACGGTCTCGCGTGCGAGCCCGACGAGCTCCGTGAACTCCTCGCCGACCGTCTCCTCGGGGCGCGTCGACTGGACTTCGGTGACGCCGGCGAGCCGTTCGGCCACGTCGGCGACTGCCTCCAGTTGCTGTGCTATCTTGTAGTAGTAGAGTGCGGCCTTCCGGTCGATGTCGAAGCGTGCGAGCTGGTTCACGTCGTTGAGCCCGCAGTGTAACCCCCGGGCGACGAAGGCGAACAGGCGGTCGACGTGGTCGTCGCGCTCGGCGACGTGGCGGGCCAGCATCTCGTCGTTCATCCGGACGGCCTCGACCGCGTCGTCGAGCATCCCGAGGGCGAGCTGACGGATCTGGACGATGGACTGCTCCAGCGAGATAGCGCCGGCGTCGAGCTGGTCGTGGACGACGATCTCGTCGGTCGTGCTCTCGGCGATCTCCATGCCGATGAGCGCGTTGACGGTCTCCGCCGTCGCGCGTCGGAACTCGTCGCTCACGCCGCCCTCGGCCGAGACCATGACTTCCTCGTAGCCCTCGACGTACGCGCCCTTGAGGTGTTTCTCGAGGGCGACCGCCGAGGTGTCGGTGGCGTCGATCCGCGTCGTCCGCACGTGTTCGTCGATGGTAGACGGCGCGACGACGAGCCGGTCGTTCTCACGGTAGAGGTAGATCTCTTCGCCCTTCTCGATGTCGTGGTCGACGGCCCAGTCACGGGGGAGCGAGAGCGTGAACGTCGCACCGCCCGCGAGCTGGACGCGCCGTTTGATCGGGTCTGTGTTCCTGTCGGTCATTCCTTTCGCGGCGGCCGCCGGTGTCGGGCACTCCCGTCCCGCCCGAGCCACCGGGAGCCACTCGTCAGTCCACCTACGGGCGCCCGGATCAAAGCCAATGCTATGAGGGATATATACCCGTACTATCTCTCGGGACGCGTACAGCTAGCTACGCCACCTCTGAACCGACTCTGGGCGGTCGAGACACCTCATAGCAACGCTATTTGGGGTCTCTACCCCAGCGGGAAACGCACATGGAACAGGACAGCGAGCGGTCCGAGCGATCGACGACGAGGCGACGGTTTCTGACGTTCGCGGGCGCCGCGAGCGTCGCCGGCCTGGCCGGCTGTACCGGGGGCGGTCAGGACGGCGACGGCGGTGACAGTTCCGGCAATGACGGGTCGGGTGGCGACGGCGGTGACGGGTCGAGCGACGGCAGCGACGGGTCGAGCGACGGCAGCGACGGGTCGAGCGGCGATGGTGATAGCACCCCCGAACCGGACGAGCCGACGGAGACCGAGGCAGAGACGAGCACCGGCGGTGGGACGCTCAGACTCGCCGACGACCCGGTCGGCGTGATGGACCCGCCAGCGGGCAAGGGCGGCGGCGGCGACGCGACCCAGCTGTTCGAGACGCTGCTGGGCTTCGACGACGGCGACCTCCCGCCCGTCGGCCGCCTGGCGACCGACTACGAGGTGTCCGAGGACGGGACGACGTTCACCTTCACACTCAAGGAGGGCGTGACCTTCCACAACGGCGACGAGTTCACCGCACAGGACGTCGTTTACTCCTGGCGACGTCTCGCGGAGTCGACGAACACGCGCAACTCCGACGACGTCACCGGCGACACGTTCAACATCGCACACGAGACCGACAGCGACGGCAACATCGTGCCGGACAGCCTCGCGATGGAGGCCGTCGACGACTACACCTTCCGGTTCGAACTCTCCCGACCGTTCCACAGCGCCCTCGTCCAGATCGCGGGCCAGGCGTTCTCGGTCGTCCCCGAGGGGATCGTCGGCGACATCGAGGGCTACGACGGCCGGCTGTCCTACGAGGAGTGGACCAACGAGGCACTGTACGGCACCGGCCCCTTCCAGTTCGAGAGCCTCAACCGCGGGTCGAACTACCGCTTTTCGGCCTACGAGGACTACCACGGCGAGGTCCCGTCGATCGACGGCATCGAGTACACCATCCTCGAGGACTCCTCGGCGAAGTACAACCGGGCGATGAACGAGAACCTCGACGTCTTCGAGATCCCCATTTCGGAGTACGACCCCGCGAAGGTCTCCATTGAGGAGGACAACGGGACCTACCAGGAGGGGACCTACGGGGCGGCGCGCAACGGCGCGACGCTCAACTACGGCCAGGTGACGCAGCTGAACACCCAGTACCTGGTCTTCCAGACCGCCCGCGTCGACCGCCCCGCGCGGCGGGCCATCGCCTACGCGATGAACCAGCACACCGTCGCCAACGACATCTTCAAGGGCGTCGGCCAGCCGGCCTACCACGTCACGCCCCCGCCAGTCTACCCCGGCGGGCCCGAGGCCTACACCCAGCACGCCCGGGAGAACTACCCGTGGGGGTACGACGAGTCCCTCGTCGACGAGGGGCGCGCCCTGATGGAAGAGGCGGGCTACGGCCCGGACAACATGTACGAGGTCGAGCTGTTGCACATGCAGACCGGCGCCTACGAGCAGTTCGCCGAGCTGTTGCGCGACCAGGCCCGGGCGATGCACATCGACATGACGATCCAGAGCACGCCGTTCTCGACGATGATCAACCGGGCGGTCGAGGGTAACTTCGACATCTTCACCAACTCCGACGGGATGGAGTGGCCCGAGTCGGACAACTTCCTCCGATATTTCCACTCGACGGCCTCCAAGGAGTCCTCGTTCGCCCGCTGGGGCCAGGAGGGACGGCGCACCGACGCCACCCGCGCGTTCAACGACGCCTGGCAGAAGTACCTCGACAACCCCCGACCGAGCGAGGCCCACCAGGAGGCCCGCAACGAGGCCTACATCGAACTGGAGAAGGCCCACTGGCAGGGCATCGCCCAGCTGCCGACCATCCACGGTCGCGGCCAGCAGTACTGGTACGACGACGTCGAGGACCTGCGGATGTACGGCCCGATGGGCAACCAGCGCTACAACACGCTCTCGCTGAACCGGTGAGAGCGATGACGCGCGACCGGCCGGCCGTCCGACCGAACGCGGTGAGGACAGTGCCACCGAGGCGGGTGCCGCTGCCGCCGAGAGCGACGCTGCCGTCGAGGACGGCGGTGACGCCGCCACGAGGGCCCACAGCGACGGCCACGACTGCGGCGAGTCCCGGAGGGCGTCGTCCGTGAGCGGTCGGCTCCGCTACTTCCTGCGACGGGTCGCCCTCTCGGTGCCGGTCGTGCTGTTCGGGACGACCGTCACGTTCGTGGCGGTCAGACTCGGTCCGGTCGACCCGGTCGCCGCCATCCTCGGGAGCCCCACGAACGCCGCCGAGACCGAGGAGTACGAACGCGTCCAGGAGCGGCTCGGCCTCGACGAACCGCTCTGGGAGCAGTACGTCGAGTTCATCGTCGACCTGTTCACGCTGGATCTCGGCCAGTCCTGGGTGGTCGCACCCAACACCGGAACCCTGAACCTGATCGCCACCTACGCGCCGCGGACGCTCTGGCTCGGCTTCTGGGCGGTCCTGGTCGCCATCTTCGTCGGCGTCCCGCTGGGATTCTACGCCGGCACGCGCGCGAACTCCGGGGCCGACTACGCCGCCTCGATATCGGGGATCGTCTGGCGGGCGATGCCGAACTTCTGGCTCGCCGTGATCCTCGTGTCGGTACTCTCCCAGTCGGCCGAACTGGTCGGCGTCAGCTGGCAGGAACTCGGCCCGACGGTGACGGTGACGGGCGCGCCGGACCTGACGAACCTGGGGAGCCTCGACGGTGTGCTCGCGGCCACGAAGAAGGTACTCCCGGCGGCGCTCGTCCTCGGGTCTGCCTCGATGGGCAACGAGATGCGGATCGGTCGGACGGCGGTCCTGGAGACGCTCTCGAAGCGGTACGTCGAGAACGCGCGGGCCAACGGCGTGCCCGAGCGGGTCGTCGTCTGGAAACACGTCTTCCGGAACGCGCTGGTCCCGCTCGTGCCCGTCATCTCCAGCGAGGCGTTCGTCCTCATCGGCGGGTCGGTACTCGTCGAGACCGTCTTCGGCATCCACGGCATGGGCTGGCTGTTCTTCCGCGCGTCGATACAGGGAGATCTCCCGCTGGTCGGCTCACTCATGTTCGTCTTTATCCTGCTCATCGTCGCCGTCAACATCCTCCAGGACCTGCTGTACGTCCTCATCGACCCGCGGATCGGCTACACGAACGAGTGAACACATGAGACGCTACATCGACTGATGGACGAGGACACACACACGAAAGACGCTACCGACGCCGCCGGTCGACCCGACGCGACCGAACCGGATGACAGGGCGGACCTGTCCGTGGCGGTGTCGAGAGTCCGAGCGAACCCGCGGCCGGCGCTCGTCTGGAGCGCGGTCGCGCTGGCCCTGCTCGCGGTCGAGTTCGGCGCCGTCGCGTCGACGGCCGCCGAGGTCGTCGCCGCCGCCCTCCGGGTGGCCCCGTTCGGCGGGGACGGCGCCGGCCTCGTCGCGACGACCGAGCGGATCCCGACGCTGCTCAGTCGCGAGCGGATCCCCAGCGCCGGCTACTACGACGGCCAGCAGTGGGTGAACACGTTCGCGGGACTCGAACCGCGCGACGCCTGGCTCGTTCGCGTGACGCTCGTCTACGCCTACGCGACGGTCGTCCTTGCGTGGTGCTGGACGGGGTATCGCTGGTTCCGCCGGTACTACCGTCCGGCCGACTGGACGCCCAGGGACGACGTCGTCGACCGATTCCGGGGACACCGTTGGGGCCAGTTCGGCCTCCTCGTCGTCTTCCTTTTCCTGGTGCTGGCGGCCTTTGCCCCGACGCTCGGGACGACCACGGTCGAACAGAACATCGCCAACCCGTTCGGCCACCAGATACAGTACTACGACGCCGACGCCGGGAGCGTCGAGACGACCACAGTCGGCACGGCCAACCGCGACACCCAGTCACGGGGCATCCCAGACCGGAACGTCGGCCCGCTCTCCTACGACCAGTACGGCCGGTATCACCCCTTCGGGACGCTCCCCAGCGGGAAGGACCTCTTCACGTTCCTGGCGGCGGGTGCGCGCGTCTCGCTCGTCATCGGGCTTCTCGCGGTCGGTCTGGCCGGCGGCATCGCGGTGGTCTTCGCGCTCCTGTCGGCTTACTACAAGGGTGCGGTCGACCTCGCGTTCGTCGTCGGCAGCGACTCGGTGACCTCGCTCCCACAGTTGCTGCTCATGCTGTTGCTCTCGGTATTGCTCGCCGATACCTGGCTGGGCCAACTCTACAGTGGTGGGATCGTCCTCGCGCTCATCTACGGCGCGACGTCGTGGCCGTTCCTCTGGCGCGCACTCCGGGGACCGGCGCTGCAGGTCTCAGGCGAGGCGTGGATCGACGCCGCCCGTAGCTACGGTCAGCGTCCCCTGGCGACGATGCGCCGCCACATGTTCCCGTACGTGACCGGGTACCTGCTCGTCTACGGGTCGATGAGTCTCGGCGGGGCGATCATCGCCATCGCCGGCCTCTCGTTTCTGGGACTGGGCATCAGCCCGCCGACCCCCGAGTGGGGTCGCGCGGTCAACGCCGGCCAGCAGTACGTCGCCTCCCAGTCCTGGCACATCTCGCTCGTCCCGGGACTGCTCATCACGCTCGTCGTCACCGGGTTCAACGCGCTTGGTGACGGTATCCGCGACGCCATCGACCCCCAGTCCGACGGCGGCAGCGAAGGCCAGGGTACGGCCGTGGGAGGTGGCGCGTGAGCGACCGTCCGCTCCTCTCGGTCGAGGGGCTCAGTACCGCCTTCTTCACCGACAAGGAGACCGTCCACGCGATCAGCGACGTCCACCTCGACGTCGAGCGCGGTCGGACCCTGGGCCTGGTCGGCGAGTCCGGGTCCGGCAAGAGCGTCACCGCGCGCTCGCTGACGGGTCTCGTCGAGTCACCCGGCCGAATACTCGACGGCCGGATCAAGTACCGGCACCCCGAGACCGTCGACCGGTTCGTCGAAGAGTACCCCGGACGCGTCGTCCGGGGCGAGGAGTCCGGGACCGGTCGAACCGATGAGACGGACGCCTTCGTCTACGACGGCCCCGAGGACAGATACGTCGACCTGGCGGCGGCCCCGGACCGGGCGCTGCGCTCGGTCCGTGGTGACGACATCGCGATGGTGTTCCAGGACCCGCTATCGTGTCTCAACCCCGTCTACACCGTCGGCAACCAGGTCGAAGAACTGCTGGGGATCCACCGCGGACTGTCGGGTCGCGAGCGGACCGAGACGGCCGTCGAGTTGCTCGACGCCGTCGGGATCCCCGACCCGGCACGGCGACTCCGGGAGTACCCACACGAGTTCTCGGGCGGGATGCGCCAGCGCGCCGTCATCGCGATGGGGCTGGCCTGTGACCCGGAGGTGCTCGTCTGTGACGAACCGACGACGGCACTCGACGTGACCATCCAGGCCCAGGTGATCGACCTGCTGGTCGACCTCCAGGAGTCACGTGACCTCGCGCTCCTGTTCATCACCCACGACATGGGCGTCATCGCGCAGGTCGCCGACAGGGTCGGGGTCATGTACGCCGGCGAAGTCGTCGAACGCGCGCCAGTCGAGGGCCTGTTCGCGGACCCCGCCCACCCCTACACGCGGGAGTTGCTGGCGAGCATCCCCGGACAGAGCCCCGACGCGGACCGCCTGCCGACAATCGAGGGCGAGGTACCGACGCCGACGAGCGAACCGACCGACTGCCGATTCGCCCCCCGGTGCCCGGACGCCTTCGACGCCTGTCGCGAGGTGGCCCCCGACCACGTCGCCGTCGGCGAGGACCGGACCGCGGCGTGTCTGCTCTACCCCGGCGACGCGACGAGGGAGACGGCCGTCGGTCACCACCGCGAGCGGTCGGCCGCGCGGGACGGCGACGGACACGAGAGGGCGGGACCGACCCGGGACGACCGCGAGCGAGTCGGGGAGACGACGGCAGGCGTCCGAGACCCATCGCGGGAGGGCGACGAATGACCGTCAACAACCCGCCCGAGGGGGAGGCGGGGACGAGCGACCGCCCCGGGGAGCGCGGGTCGACGGCGGGCGCGGACGCGAGTGCGACGCCGGGGGACCCGCTCGTCGCGACCGAGGGGCTTCGGACCTACTACGACGACGGCGGCGTCCTCGGCGGGCCGCCGGTCAAGGCCGTCGACGGGGTCGACCTGTCGGTCCAGCGGGGCGAGACGCTGGGCCTGGTCGGCGAGTCCGGCTGTGGCAAGACGACACTCGGTCGCACGCTCGTCGGCCTGGAGACGCCCACTGCCGGGACCGTGACCTGGGACGGGACCGACATCGCGGCGCTGGAGGGCGAGGCCCTCTCGGCGTGGCGACGCAACGCGGGGATCGTCTTCCAGGACCCGGAGTCGAGTCTGAACGCACGGATGACCGTCGGCGAGGTGATCGCGGAACCCCTCGAAGTGCAGGGGTGGGGGACGAAACGCGAGCGTCGCGAGCGGGTCTTCGAGTTGCTGGAGACCGTCGGACTGCGCCGCGAGCACTACTACCGCTACCCTCACCAGTTCTCCGGCGGGCAACAGCAACGGATAGCCATCTCGCGAGCGCTCGCGCTCGAACCGGAGTTCGTCGTCCTGGACGAACCCGTCTCGGCGCTCGACGCGTCGGTCCAGGCGAAGGTGTTGAACCTCCTGGCGGACCTCCAGGCGGAGTTCGACCTCACGTACGTCTTCATCGCACACGACCTCGGCGTCGTCCGACACATCTGTGACCGCGTCGCGGTCATGTACCTCGGGCGCGTCATGGAGCGGGGGCCGACCGAGGAGCTGTTCGCCGACCCCGGGAACCCGTACACGAAGGCGCTGCTCTCGGCGATCCCGGAGCCGGACCCGACCGCCGAGCGCGACCGCATCGCACTGCGGGGGGCGCCCCCGAGTCCCCGGCACCCGCCGGAGGGCTGTCCGTTCAGCACTCGCTGTCCGATGAAACTCCGGCCAGACGAGTACGCGGCGCTGGGCGAGGAGGCCTGGCGGGCGCTGGACCGCCTCGCGGACGTGCTCCGGGAGCGACGGCGCGCGGACCCGAGTCTGCGCGACCGACTGCGGTCGCTGCTCGGTCGCTCGGTGCGCTTCGAGTCCGTCGAGACCCTCGCCGCGGACCTCCTGGCCGACGTCGACCTGCCGGCGGGCGCACGTGCGGAGGTGGACCGGGCGGTCGGCCTCGCCGCGTCGGGCGGGGAGGACGAAGCGCTCGAACACCTCGAGACGACGTTCGGCGGCGTCTGTGAGGACGAACTGCCCGAACAGCACGTCGTCTCGGGGAGCGGCCGGGTCAGCCGGTGCCACCGACACCGGTCGGCGTACCCCGACCCGCCGGGGGGTGGTGAGACGTGACGAACGCACCGGGTCGCCGGGACCTCGCTCGGCGCGGCCTCGCGGCCCTCCGCGCGATAGTCCCGTCGGCGGTCGGATTCACGCTCGCGACGGCGGGACTCGCGGCGGTCTCGTCGCTGGCAACAGTGGCGCCCCCGCTCGTCGATGCCAAACGGGCGCTGTTCGTCGTCGGCTGGGTCGCGGTGGGCGTCGTCAGCCTCGCCGCCTGGCGGCGAGCGGATGGGACGGAACTGGCGGACCCGCGAGCGGACAGCCAGGGACGGACCGAGAGGCCACGGACGGACGGGGGACGGACCCGGCGGTTCGACCGGTCGGCGCTCCGGTGGCGAGTGCTGGTCGCCGGTCTGACGGCGCTCGGGGCGTCCGTCCTGCTCGAGGTCGGGTTCGGGGTCGGCGGCTGACGGAGGCCTGAACATGACAGACACTACCGACACGACGGACGAATCGGGCGGGAAACCGACACCCTGGGAACTGACGGTCGGCGAGGCGCGACGCATCGCCGAGGAGCGAGAGGCCGCGGGCTGGGAGACGGTCCTGGCACAGTCGGGCGACACCGCCGTCGTCACGCGCGCGGCCGGCGACGACGACCGCTTCGGCTTCTATCACCTCGTCCCGGGCGAGACGGCCGAGGCGATCGTCGACCTCGACGCCGACCGGTTCCCCGAGTTCCGGGTCTACCGCCGGGAGACGGACACCCGCGCCTACCAGGTGACCGAACTCCGCAATCCCGAGCGCGGGGCGACTGTCGTCGTCACGGGCACGTACCCGGTCGGTGACCTCACGCCGGTCCGCGAGACCGCGACGGCGACCGGCCGGATCTACACGCGACTGTTCACGCTCGACCGGTCACTGGAGTTCGTCTTCGAACACGCCGACCCGACGCCGTTTTTCGTCGAACCCGAGCGCGACGCGGAGTGACAGACGCTCTTGCAGCGACGCCCTCTCAGCGCTCGAACTCGTCGACCAGCGGGAGTCGCGCGAGTCGAACCGCGGCGAACGACGTGTATCCCGCGGACGTCTCCCCACCCGACGCCCGCGCGCGGTGTGCTTCGGTCATGCCGTCGACGTCCGCGACCGGAACGTACCGGACGACGGTGCCCTCGGGCCCGAACTCGAACAGGAGGTACGCCTGGGGATACGAACCCGTCGCGGGGGTCGTCACCTCGCGGACCGGTCCCGCACGGGCGACGCCGACGTTGTGGAGGTGGCCCGTGACGACCAGCGGGACCTCACAGTCGCGCAGCGTCGCCATCAGCGGTTCCGGGTCCCGCATGAGTGGCGGGAGCCCCATCTCGGGGTGAGCCGCGTCTCGGTGGGCCCGGAACTGGTCGTACATCGGCGTCGTGTTGTGGTGCATGAGGACCACAGGCGTCTCCGCCGCTGCGACGGCGTCTTCGAGCCACGCCAGGTCGGCCTCGCCGACGGCCCCGTCGTGGGTTCGTCGGAGTGCCCCGTCCGGCTGGGTCGCCGTGTTCAGGCCAAGGAAGTCGACGCCGCCGACGGACTCGACGAACGGGAACTCGTCGGTCGGGGCGTACTTGCTGGCGAACTCCTCGACCGGTGTCGGTTCGTGGTCGTCGCCGTACTCGTACTCGTCGGCCGGTGCCTTCGGGACGTCGTGGTTCCCGGGGAGGCCGAAAAACGGGAGGTCGAACTCGCCGAGTATCTCGTCGAGCAGGTCGTACTCCCAGGGAGCGCCGTCCTTCGTGAGGTCCCCCGGCGAGACGACCGCGTCGACCCCGCGGCGCTCGGCGTCGGCGAGCGCCGTCCGGAGTCGCTCGGCCGACCGGTGATACACCATCGGCGTGCCCTCGGCGCGAGGGCTGACGTGGGTATCGGAGACGACCGCGACGCGCGTTCGCTCTTCGACCGTCGGTGACGAGAGGCGCGCGAGTACCGCCGTCGACGCTGTGTCTGACATCGGACGCCGATTCACGGAACTCGCTGAAATCGCTGTCGATACGCTCTGAGGCGTGCGAATACATCACTCCGGAGTGGTACTGAGAACAACCGAGACTACGAAACGGTCTCCCGAGACGGTCGCGGGCGGCACCACTCACTGCCCGGGTGTCTCAGACCTGCGGACGGGGCCACTATCCTTTTCACGACTCTGACCGACTGTTGGGGCATGGCAGAGGTCAACCCGTTCGAGAGTCTGCAGGAGCAGGTCGACGACGCGGCGGCGTATCTCGACGTCGACCCGGGGCAGGTGGCGCGGCTGAAACACCCCGAACGCGTCCTGGAGACCAACCTCGCCGTCGAACTGGACGACGGCTCCATCGAGGTGTTCCAGGCCTTCCGCTCGCAGTTCAACGGCGCCGTCGGTCCCTACAAGGGCGGCATCCGCTATCACCCGCACGTGGACCGCGACGAGGTCAAGGCCCTCTCGGGGTGGATGGCGTTCAAGTGTGCCGTCGTCGACATCCCCTACGGCGGCGGCAAGGGCGGCGTCGCCATCGACCCCGACGACTACTCGACGAGCGAACTCGAACGGATCACCCGCGCCTTCGCGACCGAACTGCGTCCCTTTATCGGCGAGGACAAGGACATCCCCGCGCCCGACGTCAACACCGGCCAGCGGGAGATGAACTGGATCAAAGACACCTACGAGACCCTGGAGAACACGACCGAACCGGGCGTCATCACGGGCAAGGCCATCGACAGCGGCGGCTCTGCGGGACGCGTCGAGGCCACCGGTCGCTCGGTCATGCTCGCCGCCCGGGAGGCCTTCGCCTATCTCGGTCGCGACCTCGAGGGTGCGACCGTCGCCGTCCAGGGCTTCGGGAACGTCGGGCACATCGGTGCCCGCCTGCTCGCCGAACAGGGCGCCACCGTCGTCGCCGTCTCGGACTCCTCCGGCGGTGTCTACGACCCCGACGGGCTGGACACGGAAGCGGTCGCGGCGACGAAACGCGAGACCGGCGACGTCGTCGACCACGAGGGCGTCGAGGTCATCTCGAACGAGGAGTTGCTGACGCTGGACGTCGACCTGCTGGTGCCGGCGGCACTGGAAAACGCCATCGACCGCGACCTCGCGAGCGACGTCTCGGCCGCAGTCGTCGTCGAGGGTGCCAACGGCCCGCTGACGCCCGGGGCCGACGAGGTGTTCGCCGACCGTGATACCGTTATCGTCCCCGACATCCTCGCCAACGCCGGCGGCGTCACCGTCTCCTACTTCGAGTGGGTGCAGAACCGCCAGCGCTTCTACTGGTCGGAAGAACGGGTCAACGACGAACTCGAGACGGTGATCGTCGACGCCTTCGACGCGCTCACGACCGCCTACGAGGAACGAGACCTCCCGACCTACCGCATCGCCGCCTACGTCATCGCGATGCAGCGGATCCTGAAAGCGACCGAGCAGGGCGGCACCTGGCCCTGAGTGGACAGGTCAGGATCGTCCTGTCCGGGGCCCGATACCCCCGTGGTATGGCAGGTCAGTTATCCGACTCGCGGTACTACGTCTGGCATGAGCATCTACGAGCGCGAGACAGTCGTGCGGGCGCCGTTCGAGGCGGTCTGGGACTTCCACTCCGACGAGCGCGGCCTCGAGGCGCTCACGCCGGGGTGGATGAACCTCCGCGTCGAGTCGACGACGGGTCCCGACGGCGAACCCGACCCCGAGGTACTCGAAGCGGGATCTATCGTCGAATCGTCGGTCCGACCGTTCGGCGTCGGCCCGCGCCAGCGCTGGGTCTCCCATATCGTCGAACGCCGCGAGGAAGACGGGAGAGCGATGTTCCGGGACGTCATGGCCGAGGGTCCCTTCCCCCACTGGGAGCACACTCACACCTTCGAGGAAGTGGCGGGCGGTACCCGCGTGCGCGACCGCGTCTCCTATCGCCTGCCCGGAGGAGCGCTCGGCCGCGCAGCGAGCCCCTTCGGCTGGATCGGCTTCGAGCCGATGTTTCGCCACCGCCACCGGCGGACGAAGGAACTACTGGAGTGAGTGCTAGGTGTCGGTTCGCCCGGTGACGTGCGTGTAACCGAACCCAACACTTAGGCGAGTCCCAGACGGACGATAGTACATGACAGACGTAGCTGTCGTCGGCGGCGGTGCCGCCGGTCTGAGCGCTGCACTGTTCACGGCGAAAAACGACCTCGACACGGTCGTCTTCGACACCGACGGGACGTGGATGCACTCGGCGCACCTGTTCAACTACCTCGGTATCGAGAGCAAAGACGGAACCGAGTTCGTCGAGGACGCCCGCGAACAGGTCGAGGGTTTCGGCGCCGATATCCACCAGGGCGAGGAAGTGACTGGCGTCGAAGCGACCGACGACGGCTTCACCGTCACCACCGACGAGGACGAGTACGACGCCGACTACGTGGTCCTCGCGACGGGCGCCAAGCGAGACCTCGCCGAAGCACTCGACTGTGCGTTCGACGGTGACATCGTCGACGTGGACGTCACGATGGAGACGAGCGTCGCCGACGCCTACGCCACGGGCGCGATGGTCCGCGAGGAGGAGTGGCAGGCCATCATCTCCGCCGGCGACGGCGCCGCCGCGGCCCTGAACGTCCTCTCGAAGGAGAAAGGCGAACACTTCCACGACTTCGACACGCCCGAGGACGCCGAGTAAGCGCGCTCGCGTTCCGTCGAACGCGCTCGTTTTCAGGTCACGTCGCCACCGGAAGCGACGCCCTCGTAGGCGCCGCCCTCCAGTACCTCCCGCAGCTCGTCGACGAACTCCCAGACGTCGACGAAGCGGGTGTAGAGCGGCGCCGGACAGACCCGGACCACGTTCGGCGGCCGGAAGTCGACGACGGTCCCGCGCTCGCGGAGCGTTGCGCTCACCGCTTCGGCGTCGGGGTGTTCGATGGCGACGTGGCCGCCCCGGCGCTCGGGGTCTCGCGGCGTCCCCACGGCACACCCCAGGTCCGCGAGTCGCTCGTCGACGAGGTCGATCAGGTAGTCGGTGAGCGCCAGCGATTTCTCGCGGATCGCGTCGATCCCCGCCTCGTGGACGATCTCCAGCGAGCCCGCGAGCGGCGCGGCGCTCAGGACGGGAACCGTCCCGACCTGCCAGGCGCCCGCGGAGTCGGCGGGCGTAAACCGGTCGCGCAGCTCGAACTGGGTCGCCTTCTCGTGGCCCCACCAGCCCGCGAGCGCCGGTTCGGTCCCGAAGTGACGCTGTGCGACGTACAGCCCCGCGATCGCGCCGGGGCCGGCGTTGAGGTACTTGTAGCTGCACCAGACGGCGAAGTCGACGCCGTGGCCCGAGAGGTCGTGGGGCACGACCCCCACGGAGTGGGCGAGGTCGAACCCCGCGAGCGCGCCGTGGTCGTGGGCGGCGTCGGTGATCCGCTCGACGTCGAGCAACTGGCCGCTCCGGTAGAGGACGGAGGGCATGAAGGCGATGCCGACGTTCCGAGAGTCGAGGGCCGCGACGATATCGTCCTCCTCGATAGTGCGGCCGTCGCGGCTCTCGACGACGTGGAGGTGCTCGTCGGGATCGAACCCGCGCTGGCGCAACTGCGCGCGGATCGCGTAGTGGTCGGTCGGGAAGTCGAGGTCGTTCACCAGCACCCCGGGCGGGCGGTCGCCCCGCGCGTCGAGGAACGTCCCGACGAGCGTGTGGATGTTCACCGTCGTCGAGTTGGCGACGACGACCTCCTCGGGGGCGGCCCCGACCAGTCCCGCCAGGTCGTCGCCCAGCGACTCCCCGTAGTAGAACCACGGGCGCTCGGCCTCGGTCCAGGCCTCGATACCCAGGTCGCGCCACTCCTCGACCGCCCCCTCGAGGGCGGCCTCGGCGGCGTCCGAGACCGGCCCCAGCGAGTTGCCGTCGAAGTAACGTTCTCCGGGGATATCGAACCGGTCGCGAAACCCCGAGAGCGGGTCGGCGTCGTCGCGTCGTCGGGCGGCCACGCGCCCGTCGCCGTGGTCGGCCTCGGGGTCGGAGTCCGCGGTCATGGACCAGTGTTGGCCGGGACACACTGAAACGTTTCGACGGGCCGGCATCGACGGACGGTCTGGGGTCGACGGACGGCCCGCCGCCGGTCTCGACGACCCCGCTTAACTGTATTCGGGCCCGGGCGAGGGTATGGACGAGCCGGTGGCGAGTACGGACCTGGACCCACAGCTCGCGGCCCTGCTCCGGGACGGTCGCCTCGCCGACCTCCCGCAATGGCACACGCTGTCCGTCGACGAGGCCCGCCGCCTCGAAGACGAGGCGTTCTCGGCGGAGTCGGGTCCGTCCCTCGAGAGTGTCGCGGACCGACGTATCGACGGTGCCAGTGGCGAGATCCCGGTTCGGATCTACCGACCGGAGACACCCGACGACGGTGACGCCCCGCTCCCCGTGCTCGTCTTCTGTCACGGCGGCGGGTGGGTCCTCGGGACGCTCGACTCGGCCGACGACGTCTGTCGGAGTCTCGCCGCTCGTGTCGGGGCCGTCGTCGTCTCTGTCGACTACCGCCTCGCGCCCGAACACCCGTTCCCGGCGGCGGTCGAGGACGCGTGGGCCACGGTCGAGTGGGTCCACGAACACACCGCCGGCCTCGGTGTCGACCCCGACCGCATCGGCGTCGCGGGGACCAGCGCGGGCGGGAACCTCGCCGCCGCGGTGGCGCTTTGCGCTCGTGACGCCGACGTCTCACTCGCGGTGCAGGTGCTCTGTTACCCGATCCTCGACCGAGACTTCGAGACACCTTCCTACGGCGAGCACGCCGACGCACCGCTGCTCTCGCGAGCGGACATGACGTGGTTCTGGGAGCAGTACCTCTCCGACCCCGACGACGCGAGCGACCCGCTGGCCGTGCCGTTCCGGGTGGACAACCTCGCTGGCACGGCACCTGCCGTGGTCGCCACTGCGGGTCACGACGTACTCCGCTCGGAGGGTGTGACCTACGCGGAGCGGTTGCAGGCGGCGGGCGTCGACGTGCGCCACTGCCACTACCCGTCGCTGGCTCACGGCTTCCTGAGTCTCACCGACGAAGTCGACCGTGCGGAGACGGCGGTGGCCGAGGTGGCGGCTGCGGTCCGCGACGTACTGTCGGCGCGGTGAGCTGACCGGGACCACAAGACGAAAGACGCCGCTGTCGAAACGGAGGGTGATGGCCGGCGAGACGTTGGCGGCGCGACTCGAGGCGCGCGTGCCCCCGACCGGAGCGCTCGCCGTCGCGGTACTCGCCGTCTCGACGAGTGCGATACTGCTTCGTTACAGCACCGCCCCGCCCGCCGTCGCCGCCTTCTACCGCGTCCTGTTCACAGTGCTTCTGCTCGCGCCGCTGGCCTTCACCCGACACGGCGAGCAACTCGGGTCACTCGGCCGGCGTGACGCGCTGGCGGCGGGCGCGGGCGGACTCGCCCTCGCGGCACACTTCGCCACCTGGTTCCAGTCTGTGGAGTGGACGAGCGTCGCGGCCTCGGTCACGCTCGTCCAGTCACAGGCGCTGTTCGTGGCGCTGGGCGGGTGGGCGTTCCTGGGCGAGCGTCTCGGCACCCGGAAACTCGCCGGGATCACGCTCGCGCTCGTGGGGATGGTCGCGATGTCCGCGGGCGAACTCGCCAGCGGGGCCCTCGTCGGGCCACGTCCGCTCGCCGGGAACGCGCTCGCCGTCGTCGGGGCCGTGATGATGGCGGCGTACATCCTCGCCGGGCGTTCGCTCCGGTCCAGAGTCGCTCTCGTCCCCTACGTGACCGTCGTCTACGCCGTCTGTGCCGCGGGCCTGCTGGCCGTCGCGCTCGTCCAGGGCGTCCCCCTCCTGGGGTACGAGCGCGTCGAGTGGGTGCTCTTTCTCGCGATGGCCGTCGGCCCGGGCGTATTCGGTCACACCGTGCTCAACTGGGCGCTCGAACACCTCGAGTCGGCCGTCGTGAGCGTCTCGCTGCTGGGCGAACCGGTCTCCAGTACGCTCCTGGCGATGGTCCTGCTCGCCGAGATACCGGGCGTGTGGACGGTCGCCGGCGGTGCCGTGGTGCTCGCCGGGATCGTCGTGACAGCGCGGAGTCGGCAGGTGGCGTGACGGGCTGTCGCACCCGGTTTTCAGCGTCGCTGAGGGTCTTCGGTCGGGTCGGAGGAGTCGGTGTCCTCCTCACCCGTGACCAGTCCGAGAACCAGAAAGACCACTCCGAGCGTGAGGAACGCACTCCAGAAGACGAACTCCCCGAAGACGGCGAACGCGAGTCCGACGACGAGAAACGGGACGGCCACCGCCACGAACGTTCGGTTCATACGACTCAGAGAGCCGATACCGAGGTAACGTTACCGGGGGTGTTCAGGCGGCGTGTTTCTCGATTTCGCCCTTGAGCGCGGCGGCGTCGAAGTCGTGTTCGGGGCGGATCGCGACGAAGTCGAGGAACTCGCGGGCTTCGAGCAGTTCCTCGGCGTCGGAGACTTCCAGCGCGGCGGCGACGGCGTCGCGTGCGCCGACGATGGGTTCGAGCGCTCCGAGGGCACAGGCGGTGTCGTACCAGCGTGCGTCGTCGATGGCCTCGTCGCGCACGTTCGTCGCGTCGATGAAGTAGAGTTCGCCGTCGGCGAAGAGGACGTTCTCGCGCTGGAGGTCGCCGTGGGCGAGGTTGGCGTCGTGCATCACCTCCAGTTGCTCGAAGATTTCGACGGTGTGTTCGCGGGCCTCCTCGGCCGAGAGGTCACCGAGCGTCCGGAAGTCCGGCAGATACTCGAGAACCATGACGGCGACGTCCTCGTACTCGAAGGCCTCCTTCGGTTCGGGTGCGTTGATACCGAGGTCCCGCATCCGCCGGTTGGCGTCGAGTTCGTGCTCGGCCATCTCGATCGGTGTGTCGAAGCGCTCGAAGAATCCCTCGCGCCCGCTGGAGAACGCCCCGAGGTTCCGGCCCGCAGTCAGGAGTGCCTGGACCAGCGAGTTCTGCTCGGTGACGACCTTCACGAACAGGTGGTCGTTGACGACACACGGCGTCGACAGCCAGTTGTCGGCCTCCAGAAACTCCACGCGAGCCTCCTCGACCCCGTAGCGGTCCATCACCTCCCGTACGACTCCCTCCAGCGTCGGCCAGGGCACCGTCCCGCGCATGAGCCGCCTGAACGCCATCCGCTCTATCCGACGCTCCCCACGGGTTTAGTCGTTCTGTCCCCTCGATTCGTGGTCGGGCACTCCCGCCCGAACGCTCAAAGGCGTCGCTGCCGTGGGACCGGGTATGGACCTGACCGGGGACGAACTCGCGGGGGTCGTCGACCTCTTCGGGGGGCTGACGCGGGCAGACCTGGAGCGGGCCGTCGAGGAACTCGCGTTCAAGCGCGGCGAGGGGTTCGACGCCGAGTCGCTGGAGACGGCCGTGGTCGCCGCCCGCGAGCACTACCAGCTAGTCGAGGTCGACACTGACGGCGAGGCGGTACTGGTCGCCGGCCCGGTCGCCTTCCCCACTCTCCCGGACGGCGCGACGGACCTGCCGCACATCCTCGACGCACCCGAACGCCATATCGACCGCGAAACCGCCGGCGAAGCCGCACAGGAACGACTCCGCAGGGAAGCGCTCGCGGCCGCCAAGGCCGAGGACAGCGACCGCGCCGCCGTCCTGCTCGACGTCTGTTACGACCTGGAGGCGTGGGCCCCCGTCGACACCGACGAGTTCCGCGCACGGCTCGACGACGTCTGAGTTCCCACGAGGGAATCGGCCGAGAGCGGCCGGGCGTCGAGCGGGCAAACTAAGACTGTCCGACGTCTTGCCCGTGACATGGACCTGTCGCGGGTGGTCGAACTGGGACACCCCCCGGAGAGTGCCGGCGACGAGGAGCCGTCGTCACCGGACCCGCCGGCTGACGAGGGTATCCGCGACGCAGCAGTCCTGGCCCCGGTGGTCGACCGCGACGGCGCCGACCACGTCCTGTTCACCAAGCGCGCCGAGCACCTCACCGACCACCCCGGACAGATGAGTTTCCCCGGTGGCGGGCGCGAACCGGTGGACACCGACCTGCTGGCGACCGCGCTCCGCGAGGCGAACGAGGAGATCGGCCTCGAACGCGGGGAGGCAGACGTCGTCGGACGACTCGACGACATCACGACGATCACCAACTACCGCGTCCGGCCGTTCGTCGGGCGCGTCCCCGACCGCGAGTACACCCCACAGGACAGCGAGGTCGCCGAGATCGCCGTCCTCCCCGTGGCGGGCCTGGTCGACCCCGACAACTACGAGAGCGAGCGCCGCGACCACCCCCACTACGGGGAGATCCGCCTGCACTTCTTCCACGTCGGCGGCTACACCGTCTGGGGCGCGACCGCCAACATGCTCGTCCAGCTCCTCGAGTGGACGACCGACTGGACGCTCCCGCCCGAGCCAGACAGGACTGTCGACGCCGACGCCGACCTGCCGGGGTGAGCGGGTACTACCCCGAGAGTTCGGTCTCGGACTCGACGACCGACTCGTCGATGGTCACGCCGATACCCGGGCGGTCCGGGACGGTGACGTGCCCGTCCTCTGGCCACACGGTCTCCTCGAAGAAGAACTGGTTGGCGGCGTTGCGCTGGATCAGGAACTCGACGTAGGGGCAGAGCGTCGGCGGCTGGGCGGCGATTATCTGGACGGTCACCGGGGCGGAGTTACCGTGGGGTACCACCGGGACGCCGTGGGTCGAGCCGAGCGTACAGACCCGGTCGGTCTCGGTGATCCCGCCGGTGTAGAACGGTTCGGGCTGGAGCACCTCCAGCGCGCCCGCCTCGAGGACTCGCTGGAAGTCCCACCGAGTCGCGTCGTGTTCGCCTCCCGCGATGGGGAACGGCGCCTCGCGGACGAGTTTCGCGAACCCGTCGAGGTGCTGTTTGTCGAGTGGCTGTTCGAGCCAGCGCGGGTCGTGGGGTGCCAGCCGGTCCAGCATGTCCATCGTGTAGGGCAGTCCCCAGCTCCGCCATGCGTCGAACATCAGGTCGTACTCGTCGCCGACGGCCTCGCGTGCCGCCGAGACCATCGCGGCGTTGGCGTCTTTGCCCGCCTCGCCCGACCCCGGGCCGTGTCTGAGAAACCACTTCTGGGCGGGAAAGCCCCGCTCTGCGTACTCGGCGGCGCGCTCGCGGACCGACCCGGGGTCGGTGGCGAATCCCAGCATCGACGCGTAACAGGGCAGTTCGGTGCGAGTCGGGCCCCCGAGGAGTTCGTGGACCGGCGCGTCGTAGTACTTCCCGCGGGCGTCCCACAGCGCCACGTCGATCGCGCTCGCGCCCCGGAGTCTGACCCCCTCGGTCGCGTCGTCCCAGCGCCCGAAGCAAACGTCCTGGACTTTCTCCGTCGCCAGCGCGTCCAGTCCGACGACCACGTCGGCCATCTCCAGGGCGGCGTAGGCGGGGAGTTTCCCGACCGGACCCGCGATACCCGTGATCCCTGCGTCCGTGTCCACCTCGACGAACACCTGCGAGAGGTCACGGGCCCCGGTCTCGTCGGCGTCGGGTCGCTCCGGGCCGCGGTCGCGGAACTCGGCGTAGACGTCCGTCGGCCGGAGGATCCGTTCCTGGAAGGTCCCTTCGGGATACTCGCGCATCGTCCCCGTACGCCTGACACACCGGACGTCGGTGATCTCCATAGACGAGAGCCTCTCGCGCGACCGTAATGAATCCGGTCGCTGCTCGCCCGAGTGGCCGTCCGGTCGCTGCTCGCCCGAGTGGCCGACCGGACCCGGCCTGGCGTCACCGCGACAGGAGTCCACGAACGGACCGACGGACGCGCCGCCAGGACGGCCCGGCTGCGAGGGCGAACAGTGCCTCGTGGCCGCGGGGTTCCCAGCCGTAGACGTGGTTGAGGAGGACGTAGGTGACGATTCCGAGGAACAGCGAGAGCGACCAGGCGGCGACCGCGACCCGGCCGACGCGGGCGTGGACCGTCTCGCGCAACTCCGCGGGCGAGTGGGTGAGTCCCAGGACGACGGCGTGGAGGACGACCGGCACCGCGAGCGCCGACAGGAGGATGTGGATGGCGAGCATCACGAGGTAGGCGTAGAGGATCGGGCCGGAGGCGACGATCGCCTTCTCGAACCCGCCGCCGACCTTGACCAGGTACATCACGAGAAAGAGCATGATGAGCGAGAACGCGGTCAGCATCGCGGCGCGGTGGCGGCGGACGTCCCCGCGGCGGATGAAGTAGACGCCGACGAGGATCGCCGCGAGCGCGAACGTGTTCACGACCGCGATGGCGTCCCCCAGGAGGATCGTCGTCTCGCGACTGATCGAGGGGAAAGGTGCGTAGGGCGTGAACGCGCCGAGCACGAGGATATAGCCGACGACCGAGAGGACGGCGGTGACACGGCGCGGGTGGGCCTTCGCCCGCGACTGGAGGCTGTCGGCGACTGCCATGTGCGACGGTCAGGACCGCGGCGGTATACCGCCTTCGGAACGCGCCGCCCCCCGTCGGACGCCCACCGTGGGTCTTAACCGACCGCGTCCGTTCGGCCAAGCCAGTCACCGCATGACGAGACGAAGTCCGGGAGGTTCCGGCCTCAGCGAGGCTGGTCCGACGACCACGAGACGAACCGTCCTGCGAGCACTCGGCGTCGCGGCTCTCGGCTCCGGGGTCACGGGGGCAGCGAGCGGCCGCGAATCCTCCGGGTCGAACGACCCCGTGGGGAGCTGGCCCAGTTACGCGGGCACCGCCGCCAACACCGGATGGGTTCCCGGGCCCGACGGGATCGCGACGGCCGTCTCGGAACGGTGGACCGTCGAGTCGACTCCGAAACCGAACGGACTGTCCGTCCACGACGACAGCGTCTACCTCTCGCTGGACAACGGCGAATCCGACCCGTACGTGGGTGCGGTCCGTGCGCTCGACGCCGAAGCGGGCGAGGAACGGTGGCGGTTCGAGACGGACCGCTGGATGCAATCGGTGCCCGTCGTGCGCGACGACGCCGTCTACGCCCTCGCCAACGGCAACGGCGAGGGGTACGTCTACGAACTGGCAGCGAGCGACGGGACCGAACGGTGGTCCACCCGATTCGGCAGAGAGGTCGTCGCCGCGCTGTCGGTCGTCGACGGGACGGTGTACGTCGGCCGGATCGACGGGGGTGTCGCCGCGCTATCGAGAGACGGTGGCGACGAGCAGTGGCGAGCGATACCCGACGCGGACGTCTGGTTCCCGCCTGCGGTGGTCGGGGACACTGTCTACGTGACGGGAGACAAGACCGACGGGAAACGGGAGGATCCGACGGAGGTCACGCGTGTGTACGCGCTCGACGCCCGGACCGGTGAGGAACGCTGGCGATACGAGGTCGGAGAGACCGGCTCGGCCCCGCCCGCCGTGGCCGGGGATTCGGTCTACGTCAGCGGCGACGACGGGACGCTCCGCGTGCTGAACACGCGAGGCGAGGAGCGATGGACCTTCAGCGTCGAGGAGCGGCCCTGGACTCCGACCGTCCACGGCGGGACCGTCTATCTCGCGGGTCCGACGACGCTGTACGCGCTCGACGCAGCCGACGGGAGCGTTCGGTGGCGAGTCGACTGCGAGTCCGACGCCGCCACGCCGCTCGGAACGACCGACGCGCTCTACGCGGTCCTCGACGAGCAGTTGACGGCGATCGACCCATCGACCGGAGAGACGCGCGTTCTGGCGCCCACGTCGGGATGGGTCGACGCCGTCGCCGGCGACACGGTCTACCTGCGGTCGGACCGGACGCTCCGCGCGATGACCGTCACCGAACGCGCGTCTGGACTCCCGGTTCCGACCCCCACATCGTCGCCCACCTCGACACCGTCACCGACGGCGACCGCCACGTCGACGGCAACCCCCACGTCCAGGGCGACTGAGACGTCGACTGGGGACAGTTCGACTGTCCGGTCCTCGGCCACCACGACCTCGGGCACGGGTCCGCTCGGCGTCCTGCCCGCCGTCGGCGGGGCGGTCGGCCTCGGTATCCTCGGCGCGACACGGTCGCGATACGTCGAAGACGAGGACGACCCGTAGACAGCGACCCGCAGGACTGCTCGTAGACAGCGACCCGCAGGACTGCTCGTAGACAGCGACCCGCAGGACGACGTCCGGCGGAATCACTCACCAGCGACCGTGGGCGGCCGATCGGTTCGCAATTTTCACCGCAAACGTGAAACCGCCAGCCCGGGAACCTAGAGGCATGAGCACGGAACAGACCGGCGAGCGGGAGAGACGCCAGATCCGGTGTCTCGTCGCGAAGGTGGGCCTCGACGGCCACGACCGCGGCGCCCACGTCATCGCCCGCGCCTTCCGCGACGCTGGCTTCGAGGTGATCTACTCGGGCCTGCACCGCTCGCCCGACGAGGTCGTCCAGGCCGCCGTCCAGGAGGACGTCGACGTGCTCGGCATCTCCATCCTCTCCGGTGCCCACAACACGCTCGTCCCGAAGATCATGGACGGTCTCCGCGAGTACGGCGCCTTCGAGGACACCCTCGTCCTGGTCGGCGGGATCATCCCCGACGACGACAAGGACACGCTCAGGGAGGAGGGCGTCGCGGAGATATTCGGCCCCGGTGCCTCCATGGACGAGATGATCGAGTACGTCCGCGAGTACGCACCCGAGCGATGACCGGCGGGGACGGGGGAGACACCACGTCGACTGTGGCGTCCGACCAGTCCGAGATCGACCGTCTTGTCGAGGGCGTGCTCGCGGGCGAGCACCGGGCGCTCGCCCGGACGATAACGAAGATCGAGAACCGCGCGCCGGGCTACCGCGACCTCGTCGCGGCACTCCACCCGCACGCGGGTTCGGCCGAGGTTCTCGGGATCACCGGCAGTCCCGGCGCCGGCAAGTCCACGCTGGTCGACAAACTCGCCAAGACCTACCGCGACCAGGGACTGACCGTGGGTGTGATCGCCATCGACCCCGCTTCGCCGTTTACCGGCGGGGCGGTGCTGGGCGACCGCATCCGCATGGCCTCGAACGTCGGCGACATGGACGTGTTCTTCCGGTCGATGTCCGCCCGCGGCACGCTCGGTGGCCTCTCGACAGCGACGACCGACGCCGTCACCGCCCTCGATGCCTTCGGCAAGGACAGGATAATCGTCGAGACGGTCGGTGCGGGACAGAACGAGATCGACATCGTCCGCACCGCGGACACCGTCGCCGTCCTCGTCCCCCCGGGCAGCGGCGACGACGTCCAGATGCTCAAAGCAGGGATCCTCGAGATCGCCGACCTCTTCGTCGTCAACAAGGCCGACCTGGAGGGAGCCGACAGGACCGTCCAGGAACTCCAGGAGATGGTTCAGTTAGGCGGGGGTTCGCCGACCGGTCGCGGTGCCCGGAGCGGCCACCACGGTGCCGGCCACCACGGAACGGGCACGGCCGGTAGCGAGTCGGACGGCAGAGAGACACAAGACCACACCAGCGACGGCGAGGACGACCCGGAATGGAACCCACGGATCGTCGAGACGGTCGCCAACACGGGCGAGGGCGTCGACGACCTCGTCGCGGCGCTCGCCGACCACAGGGAGTACCTCGTCGACTCGGGTGAACTCGACCGACAGGCCCGGGAGCGCTACGCGGCCGAGGTCCGGACGCTCCTGCGCGAGGACGTCCACGAGTTACTCGCCGAGGAGATCGAAAACCAGGGCGGACTCGAAGCCGCCGTCGACCGGATCGTCGCCCGCGAGACTGACCCCTACACCGTCGCCGACGAGGTCGTTGCCCCCGTCGCCGACTGCGTCCGCGGCCGTCGTGACGGGGAGTGAGGGCTACGACTCGTCGTCGGGGTCGGCGTCCGCGTCGTCTTCGTTCGCGTCGTCGATTTCGATCGGTTCGGCCTCGTCGTCCGCGCGTTTCGGCACGCGAACGTGGAGCGTGCCGTTGTCCTGGAGTGTCGCACTGGCCGCGTCGGCGTCGACGTGTGCGTCCCCGGGCAGTTCGACCCGACCGTCCAGCGAGAGACCCCGCCCGGGATAGCGCATGTCGAAGCCCTCGTGGAACCCGCGAAACCGGTCGATGCGCACCTCGACGGCGCCGTCGCGATACTGGACCTGCACGTCCGTGCTCGTCGCGCCCGGTGTGTCGAAGACGGCGAGGTAGGCGTCCTCGCTCTCCAGCAGATCCACGGACAGCGGTGTGCGCTCCTGGGCACGCCCCATCGCCCGCCCGACCCGCTGCATAACGGTGGTACCCACCGACTCGCCGATGTCTCGGAGGTTCTCCATACCGCTACTAGGGCCGTCCGGGACTTCAGTATTTTGCCCGAAGTACGAGGACAGAATCTACAGGACTATCTCTTCGAGACAGTCCGACCCGCCACAGACCGGACACTGGAGGTCGGCGACGGAGTGCTCGTCGGGGACGTCGTAGGTGTAGTGGTTCTCGAACATGTCGAGAAAGCAGTCGTCGTCCGTACAGCGGATCTCCTTCGTCGGTGGCATACGAGCGGGTACGGACGGCACCCGGATACTGGTTTCGGAGGCGGCGAATCACTGGTCGTCGCGTCGGGGGTCGGTCGAGCGCAACGATCGACCGTGTACTTTCATATCGGACGAGCGAAAAGAGGGGGTATGGGAACTGGCGTTCTGGGTGCGGATTTCAGCGGGGCTGAGGACGCGGGCCGGGCGATCTGGGTGACAGAGGCGAGACACACGCCCGACGGCCTCGTCGTCGAGGACTGTTATCGCGCGGCAGACGAGTGGGGCAGCGACCGCGAGAGCGCCCACACGGGGTTGCGCGCTCGCGTCACCGACTTCGACGTCGCGGGGCTGGACTTTCCGTTCAGCCTGCCGCAGCCGGTATTGAGCGACCGCTGTGACGGCGTATGGCTCGGCCTCGTCGACTGGCTGACCGGCGACGGCCCCGACGACCCCGACGCGTTCGCGTCGGCCTGCCGGTCGACCGCCCGCGAGCACACGGGTGACGGCTCGGCGGCGCTCCGGCGCGAGACCGACCTCCGGCGGGCGGCGCTGTGTCCCTACGGCCGGCGCGTCCAGTACCAGACCTTCTACGGCGTCCGGAACGTGCTGGCGTGGCTGACCGAACGCGACGACGCCGCCGTCCGCCCGATGCAGGTGACTCCCGACGACGCCACCCAGGTCGTCGAGACCTACCCCGCCGCGACGTTCGGCTGGCTCGGCCTCTACCGCGAGGGGTACAAGGACGACCGCGAACGCCGACAGACGAACCTCGACGGTATCGAGACCTGTGGCGTGGACCTGGGCGGGTTCCGCGAGACCTACGCCGAACACCACGACGCGCTCGACAGCCTCGCCGCGGCGGTCTCGGCCGGCCGCGTCACCGAGCGCGACCCGCCGCTACACGGGCCCCGCGACGAGGGCCATATCTTCGTCTGAGGCGGGCTATCGCGGGGTCGGGGAGCCAGTTCCGGAGCGTCTTGTGCCGAGCCGCGGATATTTCAGTCCCGAGTCGTACTAGCGGGCATGGCAGACGACCACGGGGGGTTCGAGGACGTCCGCGAGAACCTCGACGGCAACCCGATGTGGCAACTCATGGGGTACGCGAGGCCCTACTGGCCGCGCCTCACGGCGGGCGTGCTCACCTCGTTCGCGACGCGATTCGCCCGGCTGGTCCCGCCGCTCATCGTCGGCGCGGCCATCGACCGCGTCATCCAGGGTAGCGGCGAACCCGGCCTGCTGACGGCGGTCGGGCTCCTCCCCGCAGGTACCATCACGGGCGAGGCCGCCCGGATGGCGCTGCTCCAGCGACTGGTCGCCATCGCCGCGCTCGCCTACCTCGTCCGGTCGGTCACCCGTTTCGCCTCCCGCTATCTCCTCCAGTCGACCGCCCAGAAGATACAGCGTGATCTGCGCGACGACAGTTACGACCACATCCAGCGGCTCTCCATGGACTTCTTCGCCGACCACCAGACCGGCGGCATGATGTCCATCCTCAACAGCGACATCAACAGGCTGGAGTCGTTTCTCAACACCGAGTTCCGCCAGTTCATCCGCATGGTCGCCACGGTGGGCGGGATCGCCGCCGTCCTCTTCTACTACTCCCCCAGGCTCGCCCTGATCGCGCTCGCGCCGGTCCCGTTCATCGGCGTCGCGAGCTGGTATTTCCTCTCGTGGATCGAACCCCGCTACAAGTCGATCCGCGAGACGGTCGCACGCCTCAACACGCGCCTGGAGAACAACCTCAGTGGCGCGGCGGTCATCAAGGCCTTCGACCGCTACGACTTCGAACACGGGCGCGTCGCCGACCAGAGCCAGACCTACCACGACGAGAAGGTCGGCGCGCTCCGTATCCGCCGGGGCTACTTCGCGGCCCTGCGACTGGTGACGGGCGTCGTCTTCGTCGTCGCGCTGTACGTCGCCGGCAGCGACATCATCGCCGGTAACGAGGCCGCCCTCACCGCCGGGTCCGTCGCCATCTTCTTCCTCTACCTCCGGCGACTCTACTCGCCGATGCGCCGCGTCGGCAAGTCCGCCAACAAGTACCAGCTTGCCAAGTCCAGCGCCGAGCGCGTCTTCGGCCTGCTCGCCCAGGAACCGACCGTCACGACGCCCGAGAACCCCCACGACCCCGACTCGCTCGACGGCGACGTCGAGTTCGATTCGGTCACCTTCGCCTACGACGAGCAACCCGTGGTGCGTGACGTCTCGCTGGACGTGCCGGCCGGGTCGACCGTGGGGCTGGCGGGACCGACGGGCGCCGGCAAGTCCACACTGCTCAAACTCGTCCCGCGCTTCCACGACGCCGACGAGGGGACTGTCCGGGTGGACGGCCGCGACGTCCGCGAGTACGACCTGCAGGCGCTGCGCGACCACGTCGCCGTCGTCGAACAGCAACCGTACCTCTTCTCCGGGACCGTCGCCGAGAACATCGCCTACGGCGACCGCGAGGTGCTGGACGGCGAACAGGCCGACGACTCCGACGCTCGCGAGCGGGTCGAACGCGCCGCACGCGCCGCGGAGGCCCACGCGTTCGTGGAGGACCTCCCCGAGGGCTACGACACACAGATCGGCGAGCGCGGCATCAAACTCTCCGGGGGGCAACGCCAGCGCGTCGCCATCGCCCGCGCCCTGCTGAACGACCCGGAGATCATCGTCTTCGACGAGGCGACCTCCGACGTCGACACCGAGACCGAGCGGCGCATCCAGGAGAGCATCGACCGCCTCGTCGAGGACCGCACCGCCTTCGTCATCGCCCACCGCCTCTCGACCATCCGCGACGCCGACCGCATCGTCGTCATGGACGAGGGGGAGATCGCCGAGCGTGGGAGCCACGCCGAGCTGCTGGCGGCCGACGGCGACTACGCCGACCTCTGGCACGCACAGGCCGACGAGCAACCCGTGAGTGCCGACGACTGACGCCGGGGTGGGCATCGTCACCTGTTCGCCCAGTCAGCCCAGGACCTGCCTGAAACTGTACCGGTAGTAGGTCCCGTTGGATTCGAGGTAGTACGGTCCCGTTGCGGTCGCTTCGGGCGTGTAGAAGGCGTTGTCCCAGACCCGTTCCTGGAACGCGAAGACGTAGTCGGGGATCGGACTCTCCGACTCGTAGTGGTTGTCTGCCAGCAGTTCCGTGAAGAACTCCCGCTCGGGTTCCGGCAGGTCGCCGACGTCGACGTGCCAGACGACTTCGGGGACGACCGCGTCCCGGTAGGCCGCGCACGTCGACCCGAGCGACTCGGCGGTGAACTCGTAGGTCTGCTCGGTCACCCCCTCGACCCCCTCGTACGTGACGAGGTAGGTGTGGCCGTCGTATCGGACGAGTGTCGGCGAATCGTCGAGGAACATGGACGCGCGGCGCTGGGCGTCTGTGCAGGTCACCGTCCGACCGGCCGAGAAACAGACCTTGTCCCCGTACTCGTCGCGAAGCCCGCGAAGGAACACCCGTCTATCGGTCGACGACAGATCCGCGAACGCGACCGTCTCCGCCGGGGTCGCGCCCGGCTGCGAGTCCGCCGCACAGGGAGAGACCGCCTCGACCTCGAACGTCTCCGCCGAGACCTCCCGCTCCTCGATCAGCCTCCGGTCGATCCGGTAGTACGTCCCGTCACGCTCCAGGTAGATCCGGTGTGAGAGCGGTTCGAAGTGAAGTACCCCGCGCACGGTGGTGCGGGGCGTCCGTGTTTACTCCGGCACCGCTGAGGCAACGGACGTTAATTCCTCTCGCGCTTCCACTGCTGGTTGCGCCTCCCTCGCGGAGGTAACACCCGAAGCGCAAGCTGCTCCGTGAGAGTCGGGGCCTCCACCAGCCCCCGATGCCGCCCGTCTCACCGTTCGTACTCGTGGAAGGGTTTCGAGAGACGGCACATTCTCATTTTCCTGCTCATCAAACCAATTCTGCACCACGCACACCGCCGCCTTCCTATCACTATGGTCTTGGAACCCACATTGACGGCATGTGAACATTTTCTTGCGGCGATTCGCACGTTCTGTGTGCTGGCACTCCGTCCTTGGACATCGCTGGCTCGTGTACTCTGGGTCAACTTCATCCGAGGGCACCCCGTCCCGCGCGGCCTTGTACGACACCATCTCTTGGAGTGCAGCGAACGGGAGTGAGTGTAGGCGACGGTTCATCCGCGTGCCGTAGTCGATGGAGTCTCGCATGTCTTTGAGGTCTTCAAAGACGATTACCGGGTCGTTGAATTGCGAGACCCATTCAACTACGTTCCGCGATACTTTGTGTAGGCAATTGTGAACGTAGTCGCGTTCTTCAGTCTGCACAACTGCCTCGAACGCGGACTGCTTAGCTTGCTGCATCCGTTTTCGCTTGGTGAAGAACTCGTGGCGCTGTTCTTTCACTGACGGATACTCGAACACCACTGAGTCTTTCACCGAACCGCTCCGATTCATCGCAGCGAGTGCAATACAGTCCTCGTTCACATCCACACCGACAACTGTGTCTGCATCGTGCTTGCTGGCGACTCGATGCGTCTCGTGTGTGACGGTGACGTGGAGTCGCCACTCGTCGTGTTTGTGGACAACTTCCGCCGTGCCAACCCGCCACTCTTCGTCGTTGACTGCGGTTTGTAGTCTGTCGAAGTGGTCGGGACTTCCGCGAAGTTCGCCTTTGACGTGGGTGCCTCTCGTGGCAGTAACGCGGAACCGAACCGTCCCGTCATCTTTGAGGAACAGTCGGTAGCCTTCGCCGTGATTCATCACCATCGGGTACAACTCATCAATGTATGGATAGGGTCGGCCCCACCCGTCGTCTTTGTTGTCGTGATAGGTTTTGAGTTCGCCGAGTGCCTTATCAACGATGAGTTGGCTGGTGTTTTTGACGTGGTCGGCGTTGTCAACGACAGTTGATTTGATGTCGTCCCAACCCCACCGCTGTCGGTCGAGGCGGTTGGCTTCGTTGCGGATGCGTCGTGCTTCGAGACAGCCAGTCAGCAAGTCGTCGCCACTCCCCGTGTGAATGTCTACTCCGAACGACAAGATTTTGGATGAGTGTGGACGACAGCACTGTATTTTAATATGGTTTGTCACCTGTTAAACGTTGGTGTGGTGACGCGCTTCACCCACGGGCACGGTGGCCCGTGGTACTCGCGCTGCTCTCTATTATAGATCGAGGTGTGAGTGACCGTCCCCTCGGCGATCACCCGGTCGATCAGGGTCTCCTCGAACGCGTCCATCCCCGCCGTGCCGCGGCGGACGGTGTTCGCGATGGCCCGCGGCGTCGTCTCGAAGCATTCGATCTCGACGCGTCGGTAGTCCGTACCTGCTGGAGTCGGGGACGATGGCGGTTCGACCGGGGCCGTTTCTTCGGGCGTCCGAGTGACCACCCGCGTCGGGTCGCGCGTCTCCGTGACCGGTCGGGTCGTCCCGTCCGCGGCCGTCGTCCGGCCCGTCCCGGTCGTCCGGTCGGTCTCGCGCCGTGACTGTGGCGAACTGTCGCTGTCGCTCGGACACCCGGCGACTGCGGACGCGAGTGCGGCGACGCCGCTCGCGAGGACGGCCCGTCGGGTCCGCCGACGGTCTGCTGGCGGTGACATACGCCGAACGTGGCTGTGAATTGATAAGTGTCTTCTCCCGTCACTGGCCGAGTCGCTGCTCGACCAGGGCGTCACCTCGATGAAGATCTGGCCCTTCGACGAGTTCGCTGCGAAGACCCGTGGCCAGCGCATCTCCGACGCGGACCTCGAAGCGGGACTCGGACCGATACGACAGATACGCGAGACCGTCGGCGACGAGATGGACGTCGCCGTCGAGTTCCACGGCCTCTGGGCGCTCACGCCAGCGAAGAGGCTGGTCCGCGCGGTCGAGGGTACGACCCGCTGTGGGTCGAGGACGTCATCCGCAGGGGCGACATCGACGCCTACGCCCGCCTCGCCGAGGCGACGGACGCGCCACTCTGTGTCTCGAAACGCCTCGTCGGCCGCTACGAGTTCCGACAGGCCATCCGGACGGGTGCGATCGACGTCGTGATGCCCGACCTCTGCTGGACAGGCGGCATCAGCGAGGGCCGCGCCGTCGCGGACATGGCCGAGAGCGCCCACCTGCCCGTCGCGCCCCACAACTCCGGCGGGCCGATGTTACACTTCGCCGACGCACACCTCTCGGCGACGATCCCGAACCTCTACGTGATGGAGACGATACGGGACCGCTACGACGGCTGGCACCGGAATCTCGTGACCGACCCGCTCTCCGTCGAGGACGGCACTCTCCCGGTCCCCGAGGGCCCCGGCCTCGGCACCGAGTTCGACGAGTCGCTGCTCGACCACCCCGGGACCGAGGTGCGACGGACCGAACTCGACGGGTAGGGCGGGGACGGTAGTCGAAACGAGGATCACCCGAACACGGGCCCGCCGGCGGCGGCGAGCTGCCCGACCAGGAGGACGAGCGCGACGCAGCTACCGAGCAGCGTGAACAGGAACGTCCGGGTCGCCCGGACGACCGCGACGCGGCGGTTCTCACTGGGGTCGGGGTCGAGCGTCTCGACCCACGCCGCCATGACGCTGTGCTCGGGATAGGTCGGCACCTCCCCGAAGTCGCGATACGGGTCCGGGTCTCGTTCCGACCGAAGCGCCAGCAGCACGCCGAACGCGGCGAAGGCCCCGCCGAGCGCGAGCGCAAAGCCCGCCAGCGGAACGACAGCCCAGACGATGGCGGCGACGAGCGCGTAGCCGACCGCCGGTGCGAGGCCGGCGAGGCGCGGCGCGGACTCGACGACGGTCAGATATCGGCCCGCGTCCATGCGGTGACGCTGGGTCGAACGGAAAAAGAGCGTTGTGACTGTCGGCCGGACGAGACGACCCCTCTTCGACGCGCTCGCGCCGTCAGGGCGCGACCCCGAACCACGCCGCGACGGGCTCGGCGAGCAGCAGCGTCGTGAACGACCCCGCGAGCAGCGTGAGGGAAAACGAGACGGCCATCACCGCGATGCGATGCCGCCTGGCGTTTTCCGTCCCCGAGGCGTCGCCGACCCAGGCGCCGAACACGCCGCCAGTGGTGCCGGTGTAGTGGCGGTCCTGCCCGAGGTCTCGTTGCATACTGTCGACGGTTTCGCGCTCCTGGACGGTCAGGAACGCCACCGCCGCCCCCACGAGTCCAGCGCCGACGAGGCCGAAAAAGCCCAGGGTCGGTCGTGTGAACAGCAACGCGCCGAGACCCCCGACGACCACCAGCGCCGCCACGACCCCCGCTGTGACGACCCGGACGTCGACCCCCTCGACCAGTTCTTTCGTTGCCATGTCCAGGCATAACATCCGTCCTGGCAAAAGTATGTCGGCGACCAGTCGATACGGCGCGAAGACCGTCCGTCGAACCGCAGGTCCCCGTCGGGGTCTAACCCGGAGTCACGCCGGGCAGCGGGGGGGAACTGTACCGTCCTCCGGGCTCAGGGCGGACCAGCACCGACACGAGGACCAGCGTCCCGAACGACCCGAGACAGAGCGCCCAGAGGAACGACACCACCGAAGTTGCGATCCGGTGACGCCGTGCGTGCTCTTTGCCGTCCGCGGCGTCGACCCAGGCGCCGAACAACCCGCCGTGACTGCCGGTCTGGAAGCGCTGCTGGCCCAGGTCGCGGTGTCTCTGTTTCGTTCCCGCGCCCACCGCCTCGCGCTGCTGGGTGGACAGGTACACGCCCGCGGCACCCGCGAACCCGGCCCCAGGAGTCCGACGGTCCCCGCCGCCGGTTGAGAGAGCAACAGTGCGCCGAACGGTGCCACGACGACCAGCGCGGCTCCGACGCCGACCAGTCGCCACTTCGTCTCCTCCGCTCGCACGGCGTCGGCCGACCCCATGTGCGCTACTGGCGACCGGACTATGAAGAATCCGTTCGCTCCCGACGGCGAACCCGGTACGTCGCGCTTTTGTCCGTCGAGGGTCTACGCCGGGGCATGACCGCAGACCCCGCGACCCTCGACGTGACCATCGTCGACGGGTACGTCGACGAACCGGCACACTTCGGCGTGCCGCCCTATATCTCGACGTACCCGCGATACACCGCGGGGGGACTCGTCGACGCCGGCGTCCCCGAAGAGCGGATCACCTACCACACCATCGACGCGCTCCGCGACGACCGCTCGCTGTGGCGCGACGTCGCCGACGCCGACCTCGTCGTCTACGTCGGCGGGATGACCGTCCCCGGCAAGTACGTCGGCGGCACGCCCGCCGAACCCGACGAGGTCCGCCAGGTCACCTGGCGCGCCGACGGTACCACCCTGCTCGGGGGCCCGGTCCGCTTCGGCGTCGGCGAGGAGAACGCCGGTGCCGTCGAGACCGAACGCGACGACCTGGACTACGACTTCGTCGCCAAGGGCGACGTCGAGGCGGCCGCCCACGACCTCGTCCGCGAAGGGATGGAGGGTTTTTCCGACCGAATGCGCGACAACGCGGAGATCGAACGCTGGGCCCGCCAGGGCGCGTTCGTCGTCGAACAGCACCCCAACCACCCCGACTACCTCATCGCCGAACTCGAGACCTCCCGCGGGTGTGCCTATCGCTGTTCCTTCTGCACCGAACCGCTCTACGGCGACCCCGCCTTCCGAACCGCCGACTCCGTCGTCGACGAGGTCGACGCCCTCTCGAACCACGGCGTGCGGGACTTCCGCCTCGGTCGCCAGGCCGACATCCTCGCCTTCGGCGGCGACGGCGAAGCGCCGAACCCGGACGCCCTGCGTGACCTCTATTCGGGGATCCGCGATGTCGCGCCCGACCTCCGGACGCTGCACCTGGACAACATGAATCCCGTCACGATCACGGACTATCCCGAGAAATCGAGGGAGGGGATCCGGATCATCGCCGAGTACAACACGCCCGGCGACACGGCGGCGTTCGGCCTCGAATCGGCAGATCCAGTGGTTCAGGAGCAGAACAATCTGCTCGTCACCGCCGAGGAGTGTCTGGAAGCCGTCCGCGTCGTCAACGAAGTCGCGGGGTGGCGGCCGGGAGGGGACAGGGAGACAGCGCCCGGTTTCGGGAGCGATGCGAGCAGGCGACTCCCCAAACTCCTGCCGGGGATCAACCTCGTCCACGGGCTGGCGGGCGAGCGCCGGGAGACGTTCGAGCACAACCGGGAGTTCCTCCAGCGGGTCTACGACGAGGGGCTCATGTTGCGGCGGGTGAACATCCGGCAGGTGATGGCTTTCGAGGGGACCGAGATGAGCGAGACGGGGGCGGAGATCGCCCACGACCACAAGAAACTGTTCAAGCGCTACAAGCGCGACGTACGGGAGGAGATCGACAACCCGATGCTCCAGCGCGTCGCGCCACCCGGAACTGTGCTCCCGGACGTCCACCTCGAGTATCACGAGGACGGCAAGACGTTCGGCCGACAGCTCGGGACGTACCCGCTGCTCGTCGCGGTGCCGGGCGAGCGAGCCCTCGGTAGCACCGTCGACGTCGCTGTCACCGACCACGGCTATCGGTCGGTGACGGGGGTCCCCTACCCGCTGGACCTGAACGCGGCGTCGATGGCCGAACTGACGGCCGTCCCGGGCGTCGGGAAGTCCACGGCGGGTGACATCGTCGTCGGTCGTCCCTACGATTCGATCGCGGAGGTCGCGAGTCCCGACGTGGACCTGGGGCTGTTCGCCACCGTCGAGTCGCCCGAGGGCGCGGACTGAGGCCGGTTCGAGTGGGGCAGGGGGTCGTCAGGGGCCGTCCGGAACAGAAGGTTCTTCCCGGTCGGTGACCGTGACGACGCCCCCCGGCGAGGACGGGGGCCGTCCGGAACAGAAGGTTCTTCCCGGTCGCTGGTCCTATGGCGACCAATGACCGACGTCGAGGTGAGCGTCGTCCTCCCCGCCTACAACGAGGCGGACACCATCGAGCACACCATCGAGGTCACGCTCGACACCCTCGACGACTTCCTCCCGCCGGGCACGTACGAGGTTATCGTCGCAGAAGATGGCTGTGACGACCGCACACCGGAGATCGCCGCGCGCCTCGCCGAGGCAGACGACCGGATTCGCCACTGTCACAGCGACGAGCGACTCGGACGCGGGGGCGCGCTGAACTTCGCCTTCGAGCGTGCCGCGGGGGACACGCTCGTCTACTTCGACACCGACCTCGCGACGGACATGCAGCACCTCGAAGAACTCGTCGAGAGCGTCCGCTCGGGCGAGTACGACATCGCGACGGGGTCTCGCTGGCTCCCCGAGAACCGCGCCGACCGCCCGCCGAAGCGAGCGGTGTCCAGTCTGGGCTACAACTCGCTCGTCCGCCTGTTCCTCCGGTCGGACGTCGAGGACCACCAGTGTGGGTTCAAGTCGTTCGACCGGACGGCCTTCGAGACGCTGCGGAGCGAGGTGGAAGACGAACACTGGTTCTGGGACACGGAGATGCTGGTGCGCGCCCAGCGTCACGGGTTCCGTGTGAAGGAGTTCCCCGTCGAGTGGGAACCCAAGGGCGACACGAAAGTCGACCTCGTGCGGGACGTCTTCGGGATGGGGTCGCAGATCTTGCGGACGTGGTGGCAACTCTCTGTGAACCCGCGCATCTCGCGGCGGGTGAGCATGGCCGCCGGGTCGGTGCTGGTGATGCTGGCACTGGTCGTGGCGGTGGTCGTCGTCTTCGACGTCCAGGCCGTCCTCGACGCCATCGAGGGGGCCGACGGCGGCCTGCTGGCGCTCTCCGGGGTCGTCTATCTCGCCTCCTGGCCGCTCCGGGGAGCACGCTACCGCGACGTCCTCGACAGACTGGGATTCACGAGCGACACGTGGTTTCTCACCGGTGCGATCTTCATCAGCCAGACCGGCAACCTGGTCTTCCCGGCACGACTGGGCGACGGCGTCCGCGCCTACGTCGTGAAGGCCCGCCGGGGCGTCCCCTACCCGAGCGGGTTCGCCTCGCTGGCGGTCGAGCGTGTGTTCGACCTGCTGGCGATCACGGTGCTCGCCGGGACAGTACTGGTGGGATTGGTCGTGACGGGGGGCACCGACCAGATCGTCGCCGCGATCGAGGCGGAGGTCCCCCCGGTCAGCATCGGTGGCGAGACCATCGACCCCGGCGCGGCGGCCCGGACGGCACTGCAGGTGGCGGCGGCCGTCGGCGGTGCCGCCGTCCTCGCGGTGGTCGCCATCCTCGTGGGTGCTCGCTTCGAGACGGGCTACATCCACCGGGCGGTCACCGCCGTGAGCAACGACTCCTACGCGGCGTACGTCTCGGGCGTCATCGAGCAGTTCGTCGGCGACATCCAGACGGTGGTCAGTGACCGTGGCGCGTTCGCTCGCGTCGGCCTCGGCAGTCTCGCCATCTGGGTCGTCGACGTGATCACGGCCATCGTCGTGTTCCGGGCGTTCGACGTCGAGGTGACGGCCGCGCTCGTCGCCACCGCCTTCTTCGCCGTCAGTGTCGGCAACCTCGCGAAGGTCCTGCCGCTCTCGCCCGGCGGTATCGGTCTCTACGAGGGGGCGTTCACCCTCATCGTCTTCGGGCTCACGAACGTCGCCGCGCCGGTGGCCTTCGCCATCTCCATCGTCGACCACGTCGTCAAGAACGCCGTCACCATCGTCGGCGGGCTGGCCTCGATGGCCTGGCTCAACGTCTCGCTGACCGAGGCCGTCGAGGAGAGTAGCGAGGCTGAGCGAAGCGAAGCCTCGGAAATACGAGCGGGGAACGAAGTGACCCGCGAGTAGCGAGACGCGAACGAAGTGAGCGTCTCGAAATAGCGAACGGCGACCGAAGGGAGCCGTGAGTAGCGAGGCCGACCGCAGGGAGGCCTCGGCAACGAGCGAGCGGGGAACGAAGTGACCCGCGAGCAGCGAGGCCGACCGCAGGGAGGCCTCGGCAACGAGC
>Ga0207770_100150_pt1 | contig 57522 bp, 56 predicted proteins | sample A23E2SouthBayCA_FD_187729 | JGI IMG/M metagenome (GOLD analysis project Ga0207770, IMG submission 187729) | Aerobic enrichment media microbial communities from Eden Landing Ponds, California, USA - A23 E2 (SPAdes) | ecosystem: Environmental > Aquatic > Marine > Unclassified | place: Emeryville...
CCATACGTCGTCTAAGCGACACGACGGGAAAACTGTGTCCCTGTCTCTGGCCGCACATCTCTGTCCTCTCCGTCGCTGTGTACCGACTCACCCCATCGCGCGTTCGAGGATAGCGTCGCGCGCCGCCACGGCGTCGGACCGGCCCGACCGTGGGAAATAGAGTGTGTTCTCGTCGACGGGATGGCTGAGAAAGCTCCCCTCTGCGGGCTCGAGTCCGACCTGTTCTATCTGGATGTGGCCGGTCAGCCACCCGCCGGAGTAGCCGACGCCGAGGATCTCGTCCATCGGGATGGTCTTGTCCTCGTGGATCGACGCCGACGACCGGTCGATCTCCACGCGGTCCTCGTAGACCGACAGCGTCCCGCCCTGAAGCGAACACGAGATGACCGGATCCGTCGCCTCGTCCGTCGATTCCGCCGCCATGGGTATGTGTGACACACCAGTCCGCGAAAAACCCCCGTGTCGCGCCCGACCGCCCGGACCCCGAACCACAACACATACGAATTCTGTGTAGTAGTGGTTTGTCCAGTGTCTATCCCGGGGCTGGTGGCCTGTCTGAGTACCCACTAGAATAGGTTTAGTGGGCCCAGACACTGCTATACGGGCGATTACGGCGCGTGGGTGGCGACGATATTCTGTCCCCCGGACGAAAGTGACACCTCTCTTTTATGGAGGTGGGCGAGCGATACGGGATAGCGATGTCAGACAGCCAGCCACCGGAGTCCAGACCCGAACACCCGAACCACCCGAGCGTCGACCAGTCCGACCGGGTCCTGCCGCGGAACCTCCGCCAGACGGGCGACCCCGGCATCAGGATGCTCGTCTCGACGCGCGTGCGAAAGTCGCCGTTCTTCCACAAGTCCTTCAACGAGGAGGGCGCCTGGCGCTGTTCCGTCTACAACCGTATCTACCACCCGCGCGGACTCGTCGAACCCGAAGACGGCGGGGCGATGGCCGAATACGAGGCGCTGACGGAACGCGTCACGCTCTGGGACGTGGCCGTCGAGCGCCAGATCCGCGTCAAGGGGCCCGACGCCGAAGCGCTCACCAACTACGTCGTCACGCGCGACGCGAGCAAGATAGAGCCGATGCACGGGAAATACGTCATCCTCTGTAACGAGGACGGCGGCATCCTCAACGACCCCATCCTCCTGCGGGTCGCCGACGACGAGTTCTGGTTTTCCATCTCGGACTCGACGCTCATGCAGTGGCTCCAGGGCGTGAACGTCGGCATGGACTTCGACGTCGAGATCGACGAGATCGACGTCGCACCCATGCAGATCCAGGGGCCGCGCTCGCTGGACGTCATGGTCGACGTCGTCGGCGACGAGGTCAGGGACATCCCCTACTACGGACTCATGGAGGCCGAAGTCGGTGGCTGTGACGTCCTCGTCAGTCAGACCGGGTTCTCCGGCGAGGAGGGGTTCGAGATCTACGTCCTCGACGCCTCGGAGAACGCCGAACGCGTCTGGGACCCCGTTCTGGACACGGTCAAAGACCACGGCGGGAGGCAGATCGCACCGGGTCACCACCGCCGCATCGCCGCCGGCATCATGTCCTGGGGGCAGGACATGGACCACGAGACGTCGCCGTTCCAGGTGAACCTCGGCTACCAGGTGCCCGACGACAAGGACGCCGACTACATCGGCAAGGAGGAACTCGAACGCCAGAAAGAACTGATCGAGGACGGCGAGTACCCGTTCACCCTGAAACTGGTCGGCCTGAAGATGGCCGGCGACCCCATCCGGGACTACGCGCCGGACTTCTGGCTCATCTCCGACCCCGACACCGGCGAGGAGTGTGGCTACCTCACCTCGCCGTGGTGGAACCCCGACCTGGAGACGAACATCGGCATGGGCTTCGTTCCCGCCGAGAAACTCCAGGCCGAGACCGACACGAACCTGAACGACAGCATCTTCGAGGAGGACCTGGACATCGAGTTCCAGGTCCACCTCCCCGACGAGTACGCCGAAGAACCGGGCGAACCGGTCTACGCGACGGTGGCCGAGGTCCCGTTCAAGGAGTCGGTCAACCCGAGCGCCCGCGAGCAGGCCAAGCTCAACGCCCGCCAGGACGCCGAGGAGTGACTGTCGCGAGCGGAAACGCGCTCCGCCAGGAGTGAGTGGACCAGACGAGCCGGGCGGCGTCACAGACGAGTTCGGCGGCGGGAGTCCGACGGTCGCACAGGGGGGCGGTCTCGACGCGGACGCCGAGTCGGTCGTCGCTTTCTTGCGCGACCGAGGTACGTCACCAGGCTCGTCCCGGTTCGAAGCTCCGTGAGGGTGTCGCGACTCGATACCGTCCGGTTCCGGACTCGAGTGGCGACCGACTGGGTCCGGTCAGGTCCGCTCTCGTTCGCGATAGACGGGTCTGAGATCGGTCGCGTCCTTGTCGAAGCCGAGCCACACGCTGAGTGCCGACGCCGCGAACACGAGATACACCGGAAAGCAAAGCAGGAGCGTGAAGGCGAGCATGGGTGCGGTCAGCACCCCGGTCCAGTAGAGCGCCCCCATCCCGGTGAGGCCGACGATCGCGGCCGCAGCGATCCCCAGTCTGAACGCGTGGTGTGCGTTCGCGCCTGGGGCCACGTTCGGAGTCGTCATCACCCGACTCTCTGGGATACCCCAATAAAAACCCTCTTACTCGCTATCACCGGCTGAAACGCGTTCACACGGGCCGTACGAGCGATCGGCAGGACCCGACGAGACAGCGAACGACTCGCGGGGAAAGTTCAACGGGTCGGAGACCGAATCGGGGGGCGTGACGACCGAACTGCGCGGTGAACCGGTGGCCGAGGCGGTTCGTGAGAGCGTGGCCGACCGCGTCCGGATGATGCGGGACGCCGGAACAGTGCCGACGCTCGGGACAGTTCTCGCGAGCGATGCTCCGGACGCCGCGCACTTTATGGACCTCAAACACGAGGCCTGCGCCACGGCCGGGGTCGCCACCCGTGACCACCGACTCGGCACTGATGCGTCCGAGACGGCGGTCGTCGAGGCCGTCGAGGGACTGAACGAAGACCCCGACGTCGACGCCGTCTTCGTCCAGACTCCGCTTCCCGAGGGGGTCGACGTGAGCGCGGTCGGCCCGCGGATCGCCCCGGAGAAGGACGTCGACTGTTTCCATCCCGACACTCTGGGACGCCTCGTCGCCGGCGACCCGCGGTTCGTCCCGGCCACGACGGCGGCCGTCTGCCGACTGCTGACCCACTACGGCGTCACGGTCGCCGGTGCGCACGTCGTCGTGGTCGGGCGGTCGCGAGCAGTCGGGCGACCGATCGCGAACAGACTGCTGTGGGACGCCGAACCGGGGAACGCGACGGTGACCGTCTGTCATACGCGAACCAGCGACCTCGGGGCGACGACGCGTCGGGCCGACGTCCTCGTGACGGCTGCAGGGGAACCCCGACTGGTCGACGGGTCGATGCTCACACCGGGAGCCGTCGTCGTCGACGTCAGTGCGAACCGGCGACCCACCGACTCCGGAGGGGAGGACGGGTCCGTGGTCGGTGACGTCGACGCCGCGAGCGCACGAGAACGAGCAGCCGCTCTCACGCCCGTCCCGGGCGGGGTCGGCCCGGTGACGATCGCGGCTCTCCTCGACAACGTTGTCACCGCGGCTGAACACCGGGCGGACGCCACGGACCGTCACCCCCCGGAAACGGGCCCCTGACACCGGCAACGGCGACGACTTCTCGACGCCGTATATAATAACCTACATTATTCATCGTGGGGTTTGATGCGCGCTCCGGGAGTGTCAACGTGTGACATGGGTCTCGGTGACGCACTCACGGAACTGGGGTCGTTTCTCGACGACTGCGAAGCCCGTGGGGGAGTCGTCCAGCGGGTTGGCTTCGAGGCGGTGACGGACGCGGGGGAGCGACGGTTGCAGGCGGACGTCGACCTTGAGGTGTCGGTCGACGAGACGGGGGTCGGGTCGCTGTGTAACCCCCGGGTCGGTGCTGACGGGACGCTCCGGTTCGCGTTCGCGTCGACGACGGACCTGTTACCGGTCGAGGACCACGACGTCCGGGTCGAACCTGCGGCCGGTGCCATCGAAGACGACGTCGCAGTCGTGCGGTTCTGTGCGGTCGTCCCCGAGGTGACCGGGCCGGGAGGGACGACCGCGGCCTCGGCCGCCGGTCCGGACGAGTCAGAGCGGCCGGCCGACAGCCCGGGCGGTGCCCAGCACACGCTCGCCAACCAGGTCGGGTCCGACGGTTCGACCGAGCACGCCCCGGAACTCGTGGACGCCACCGCTGAGAGCGAGAGCGACGACGGGAGTGCGTCCGCGGCGTCCGGGGTGTCCGCGCGCGACCGGGAGGTCCCGCCGTTCAAAGACCCCGACCTGCTGGCGACCGTCTACGACTCGTGTGACACGTTCGCCGAGATGGCGGCGGAACTCGAGATGGACGTCACCGCGGAGACGGTCCGGCGGTACATGATCGACTACGACATCCACGAACCGGACACGTACCGGACGGGCGGGGCGACGGCGGCGACCGGGGACGAACAGGTCGTCCTGTCGGACGGGATCGGCCTCCCCGACGACGTCACTGCCGAGGACCTCGTCGAGACGGTCGAGCGCTCGAACACTATCTACGAGGTCAAACAGGACATCGACATCGAACGCGACGACGCGCTGGAGATGCTCCAGGACCTGAACCTGCTCGACCTGGTCGTCGGCCGCCTCGCGACGGAGGGTGAACGCGAGGTCACCCGCGAGGACATCGTCGACCGGCTCCGGGAGGCCTCGGCCGTCCAGTAGGCGCCTGCTACGCCAGGGGTCACTCTTCGAACAGTCGACACATCTAAGACGTGTCCGGGTATCATCCTCGCTACAATCACGCCGTGGCCGGGTGCGGTCCCGGTGACGGTCGTCAGTCCAGTGGGCTCTACCGATGCCAACGATAACCGAAGTCCGGTTCGCACACGAACGGGGCGCGCTCGCCGGGACGCTCGGCGCCCTCGACGAAGTCGAGGTTCGGGTACTCCCGGAGACGAGTACCGACCCGTCGGGGACGATGTCCGTCTTCGAGTTCGACGGCGTGGACCACGACGAACTCACACCCGCGCTCGAGGGTGACGACACGGTCGCCTCCGTGCGGCCGATGCCGGAGTTCGCCGACCGGACGCTCTACGGCATCGAATTTGCGCCCGAGACGAAGTTGCTGGCACCGAGAGTCACGGACGAGGGCGGGTTCGTCCTCGACGCTCGCAGCGCCCATCCCGGGTGTGGCCTCGACGGGTGGCACGAGCGCTGGCTGCTCCCCGACAGCGCTGCGATCCACGACGTCTGGGAGTACGCCCGTGCCGAAGGATTCGAGTTCGAAGTGGTCGACCTGTACCGGCGCGGGACCGGGGACGCCCGCAGCCACGCCCGGGGGGCTCTGACCGACGAACAGCGAGTGGCACTCGTGACGGCGCGCGAGATGGGATACTTCTCGGACCCGCGCGAGGCCTCTCTCGAGACGCTCGGCGACGCACTCGGTCACTCGCCCTCCGCGATCGGCGGTCGCCTCAAACGCGGGATGAAAGCACTCATCGAGGCGACGCTCGTCGTCGACCGGCCCCGCCCGTAGCCCCCAGCGAGCGTTTCACCCACAACGACTGTTTTCTCTCCCACGGCGACCACTTCCCCTCACCCACCGTCCCCCGCGTCCCGACCGTCAGCCCCGCGTTCGCGCCCCGGACGGGCCGTCAGGTCGCCCGTGTGCGATAGCCGTGCACACGGCAAACTACTATGTGGTCGTCCCTGCAACGTCGAAGGGAGCCCGACAACCCCTCACACTGACCGACGATGGTGCTCTCGACGAAAATCTACGTAGAACACTCCGATCTGGCCCTCGTCGAGACCATCAGGTCACTTCCGGACGCCGATCTGGGTGTCGTCTCCGACGTCGGCACCGACCCGCAACACGACGTCCACTGCTTCTGGGTCGAGGCCGACGACTTCGACGCGTTCGAGACGGCGCTCACGGCCGACCATACCGTCGCCTCGTTCTCGGAAGTCGCCGGAGACGCCGACCGTCGGACCTACCAGATCGAGTACAGTGACGCGGCAACGCTCGTCTCGCCGGTGGTCACCGACGCAGGCGGACTGGTACTGGAGTCGCGCAGTCGCGGTGACGGCTGGGAACTCACGCTACAACTGGCCGACCGAAGCGTGATCGAGGCGCTCGACACGTTCGCTCGAGCGGAGGACATGCGGTTCGAAGTCCTCGAGATCAGCGAATCCGAAACGGGGGATATCGATACCGAGTTCGGCCTGACCGAACCCCAGGTCGAAGCCCTCGTCAACGCCTACCTCCACGGCTACTACGACGAACCGCGGGAGGCGGTCCTCACCGACCTGGCCGACCTGCTCGACATCTCCGAGACGGCTGTCAGCGGCCGCCTCCGGCGCGGGTCGGCCGCTCTGATCGACGCGACTCTCCTCGAGTCCGACGAGTGAGGGCTACGCCTCGTCGATCCGGTCTTGCCACTCCTGTACTTTCGCCAGTAACTCGACGGGCGCCGTCTCGTTGACGTCGACGTCCTGCAACTCGTCGACGACGCCGGCGACCTCGGGGTCGATCGATGGTTCGGTACCGGAATCCGCTGGTGACTCCGGGGTGCTGCCGTCGGTCGCGACCCGTCGCCCGTCGCCTCCCGTCGACGCGCTCACAGGCCCGTCCTCCGTCGTCAACTCGCCCGACCCGAGGTCGAAGACCACCTGCTGTGTCTCGCCGCCACCGCCGTCGCTCCCCCTGACCTCGATAGCCTTGTCCTCTCGCAACCGGTCCAGGACGTCCCGCGAGCGGTCGACGACGGGGTCGGGGACACCGGCGAGGTCGGCGACGTGGATCCCGTACGAGCGGTCGGTCGCTCCCTCCCGGACCGTCCGGAGGAAGGTTACCTCCCCCTCCGATTCGTCGGCCGCCACGTGGACGTTCTCGACGGTCGGCAGTTCGTCGCCCAGCGCCGTCAACTCGTGATAGTGCGTCGCGAACAGGGTCTTGCACCGCACCTCGTTGACGATGTACTCCGTCGCCGCCCACGCGATAGAGATGCCGTCGAACGTCGCCGTCCCCCGACCCACCTCGTCCAGGATGACCAGCGAGTCCTCCGTGGCGGAGTGGAGGATGTTCGAGAGTTCCTGCATCTCGACCATGAACGTCGAGCGACCCTGTGCGAGTTCGTCTAACGCGCCGACGCGCGTGTAGATACCGTCGACGACGCCGACCCGCGCCGACCGGGCGGGGACGAAACTCCCGACCTGTGCGAGCAGCGTGATCAGCGCCGCCTGGCGCATGTACGTCGACTTCCCGCTCATGTTCGGCCCGGTCACGATCAGAAAGCGGCGGTCCTCGTCCATGTAGAGGTCGTTCGGAACGAACTGCGTCGTCTGCTCGACGACCGGGTGTCGCCCCTGCTCGACGGCCAGCTGCCGCCCCTCGACGAGTTCCGGCCGCGTCCAGTCGTTGCGGACCGCGTGGGTCGCCAGCCCCGAGAGCGCGTCGGCCTCCGCGAGCGCCCGGCCGACGGTCTGGAGCGTCTCGGCCTCGCGGGCGACCCGGTCGAGCAGTCGCTCGAAGATCTCCCGCTCGAGTTCGTGGCGGCGTTCCTCCAGTCGCAGTACCTCGCGCTCGCGCTCGTCGAGTTCGGGGATCGTGTAGCGCTTCGAGTTCTTGAGCGTCTTTATCTCCTCGTACTCGTCGGGGACTCCGTCGGTCTCGCTTTTCCCGACCTGGATGTAGTAGCCGTCGGTCTTGTTGCGGTCGACCGAGAGGTGCGTGATACCGTGGCGGCGTTTCTCTCGCTCGGGGAGTTCGTCGAGCCACGACAGCGCGGCCTCGTGGTCGGCGACGAGGTCGTCGAGGTCGTCGTCGAACCCCCGGGCGATCAGCCCGCCCTGCGTGATGGTTCCGGGGGGGTCCTCGACGAGTGCCTCGTCCAGGTCGGCCGCCAGATCGGCCGCCCGATCGCGGTCTGGCCGTGCGAGCACGTCTGTCAGCGGCGACTCGCGGAGTCGCTCGTCGCTCTCGACGACGTCGACGACCTCGCTGAACAACTCGAGGGTGTCCTGAACCGCTCGCAGGTCGCGCGCGTCGGCACTGCCCGAGGCCGCCCGCGAGGCGAGTCGTTCGAGGTCGTAGGCGTCGCCGAGTACCTCTCGCAGTCGGTCGCGGGCCATCGCCCCCTCGCCCAGCGCCGCCACGGCCGACTGCCGGCGCTCCAGTTCACCTCGCGACCGGCGGGGTCGCTGGAGCCACTCCCGCAGCAGTCGCCCGCCGGCGCTCGTCACCGTGTGGTCGAGCGTCGCGAACAGCGATCCGTCTCGATCCCCCTGCATCGTCTCGGTGAGTTCGAGGTTGCGCTGGGTCGTCGCGTCGACGGCGACGTACTCCTCGCCCGCGTAGGACTGGACCCGGGTCATCGACGCCAGCACCCCCGCGCCCGTCTCCGCGACGTACGAGAGGACGGATCCGCCCGCCTGGACCGCCGCCTCGTCGTCGATGCCGACGCTCTCCAGTGCCCCCTCGCCGAACTGCTCGCGCAACGTGTGTCGCGCTTTCCCGGGGGCGAACGCCTCCGCCGTGTGTAGCGTCAGCGAGGCGTCGGTCCGGTCGCGCAACCGCTCGAGGAAGGCGTCGTCGTTTCTGATCTCCGGGCCGGGCAGCACCTCGACGGGGTCGAACTTGTACAGTTCCGTCATCGCCTCGGCCGTCGCGTCGGGACCCTCACAGACGGTGACGAGGAACTGTCCCGTGGTCACGTCGGCGAACGCGAGGCCCACCGCGCCGCTGTCAGGGTCGCCGCCGCGACCCCTGCCACTGGGCTCCCCACCGGCCCCGCCCGCGCGGACGATACTCGCGAGATACTGGGCGTCGTCGTCGGTCGTCTCCAGGAGGGTGCCCGGCGTGACCACCCGGGTAAGCTCGCGGGCGTGGCCGTCGTCGGTGTCGTACTGGTCGGCGACGGCCACCCGATACCCGCGTTCGACCAGCGCGCGGACGTACGGCGTCAGGTCGTCCACCGGCACGCCCGCCATCGGATAGGACGAACCGTGCGAGGACTTCTGTGACACCTTCAGGTCCAGTTCGTCGGCGACCGTCTCGGCGTCCTCGCCGAAGAACTCGTAGAAGTCCCCACACTGCATCGCCAGCAGGTCCGCGTCGGTCTCCTCCTTGAGCGAGAGGAACTCCCCGACGATGCCCGTCGCCTCTGTCATGTCTGAAGGTGTGCCCGTCATCCGGTAAAACCCCTCCCATCTTTTTCGCCGGGGGGTCTCCTCGCTCGCTTCGCTCGCTGCGGGGACTCCGGGACAAAAACATGGGTGAAAAAGGCCGAACCCGAGCGAAACGGGGGTTCGGAGAACCGGCGCGCAGAGCGCGCCGGACGTTCACTACGTCCTGCACCGCTCACACAAAACACTTGGCCGGAGACTTGGCATTTCACATCAATAGAACGTTACGTATGGGTTGTCTGTCTCGGCCTCGTCGTTCTCGCAGTCGGCTGTGTCGGATCGCCGGCCTCGGAGACGGCAGCGTCGGGTGAACGACCACCGACCCCGTCAAACTGGACGAGCGAGGAGATTCCCGATATTCCCGCAGAAACGAGTTTGATGCTCACGATCGTGAACAGAAGTGGCCGCTACAACGACGCTGCACCACATACCTACGAACTGGCGAACAACCACTCCGAGCAGAGAACCGCCCAGCTGATCGTCTGGCGGGATTCGACCGTCGTGAGAACCAGATCTATCACGTTCCAACCGAACTCGTCTGTCCGAATCACGGCGTACCGCGCCGGCAGCTATACTATTGTAGTAGACCCGCACGACGCTCCTCGCCACGTTATCGAGGATCCCACTGGGTGGGACTGTAATTCCGTGCGTGTGCTGGTGGAGCTACGACCGGACGGCGCGATCGTGGGGACGTGGATTCGAACGTCGCTGGGGTGCTGAACAGTCCCGATACACAGCCGTCGTGAGTATCTCCTCGATATGCTCAGACGACGGGGGTGATGCGCACGAGTCAGTCGTCGTCACTGCGGTACGCATCACCGCCGCGTTTGCGAATCCGTAGCACGTAGAGAATGTGTGCGGTGCGGTCGACGCGACATCCCAACCGGAACGGACCGATGCGGAGTTTGTCGTGGGGCGCACCCTGTAGTGGTTCGAGGTGCTCCGGCGGGTCTCGCCATTCGTCGGTGACGATCTCGTCGAGTTCGCTGGCGATCCGGTCACGTGCGTGTTCATCGAGACCGTCGAAATCTCGCCGTGATGTGTCGGTGAGTTCTCAGTCCCAGTCACTCATCGCTGTCACGGGCCGCCTGTCCGAGACCGTACGCAGCCTTGACCTCGTCGCTACTGTGGGTTCGTCCCTCCCGGATTTCAGCCTCGCCAGTGAGCATCGCCTTCAGGTCTGCGCGGTTAAATTCGGGGTGTTTGAGTGCATCACGAAGGACCGCCCGGACGAACTCACTCCGGCTGTTGAAGCCGTACTCTTCCCACGTCGCGTCGACGTCCTCCAGGAACGTCTCTGTTATCCGAATGTTCACCGTCGTCTTCTCGGGCTGAGAGCCCGCTTCTGCCATACGTTGTGTTGAATTTGTGTATGAATAAGCGTTACGTCGATCGGTAGTTCCGCTGTCGGTATCGCTCGGAGCTGGTGTGCCCACCGTTCTATGACTCCCTGATACACACTCTACTGACCGATCGAACTGTGCGAGAGTGAAATCCTACCCGCAACCGAGTCACCGGGGTACCCACGACCCCACCGACAGCCCGCTCACCGAACCGCCCCGGCCTGGAGGTGGTACTGCGCGGCCGACCAGGTGGGCGGACGGGCGACCTGGGCGCCCTCACCCTCGGCAAACGAGAAGTCCCCGACGTTCCCGAAGAAGCCGTCGCGGGCCTGAGCGACGACGAACGACGGGAGGGCGTAGTTGTACCAGCGGGCACACTGCCTCGCGGCCGCCCGACGTTCCTCGGCGCTCGTCCCGGGCGTTCGCAGTCGCTCGATGGCGCCACACACATCGACGTCCTCGCCGCCGTCGTGGCGATAGGCCGTGCCGCCGTCGGCGTAGTCGACGCCCTCGATCTCCAGCGTCCCGGGTTCTCGAGGGACCGTGACCGTCTCCGGAGGTGAGAGCCACTCCGTCCCGACGCCACAGGTTCCCAGGGTCGCGCCGCCGACGGCCAGTGGTGACCCCGTCACCTCGGACCCGACGAACTCGGTGGCGGCGGCGTAGTGGTCGGCGACCGAGAGCCCCGACGGAGCGAAGCCGACGGTGAGGTCCCAGTCGCCCCCCTCGATGGTCGGGGTGAAGTTGTCCGTCGGTCGCGTCGAGGGGGTTTCGGTCGCCACGTCGACCCCGAACTCGGCGAGACCGTTCTCGATGGTCGTGTCGGCGGGGCCGGCGCGCTCGCCCGACACCATCGTCAGCGCGAACCGCTCGCCGTCGGGGTCGTACCACGCTCCGTCCTCGCGGGTGTAGCCCGCCCGCTCGAGCCACCCGGCGGCTGTCCCGGTGTCCGCGGCAGTGGGGTAGTCGTGGAGTCCCTCGAGGAAGTCCGAACCCAGCCTCGCGCTCGCCACCGCCGAGAGCAACCCGCTGTGCTGGTCGAGTGGCTGTCCGCTCGCACCGGAGGTGTTCGCGACGACGCGCTCGCCGGGGAGCGCCGCGGCGATGGCCCGGCGTACCCACAGGCGTTCGAGGTGGTCGTTCGCCCAGTTGAACGCCACGGCGAGTCCGCCCTCGACCGGCGCGGGATAGGTCGCCACCTGCTCGACCGACGATGAGACCGCGTCGGGGCCGACGTCCCCGCCCCGGCTGGCGATCTGGCCGTCGACGACGTCGACGTCGCCGCTCCCGACGAGGGAGTCGACCTGCCCGCCCCGCGGCGTCCGGAGCAGCAGGTTCGGCACTGCCGGGTCGCCGGGGTGGTCCTCGCGAACCGTCCCAGCCAGTCCGCGGTCGGTCGCGTGGTCCTCGGAGTCGACGCGATAGACACCCGACCCGTAGCCGTCGGCGACGAAGCGGTAGCGGTCGACGTCGACACCGTTGAGGTCGCTGTACACCTCGTCGCTGGCCTCCTGACTCCCCGCGGACTCGAAGCGCTCGATCCATCCCTCGGTGAACGAGGGGGGCACGGGCGGTGCGCCAGGGTGGACCGACCCCCGGACCTCGGCCCAGTCGTCGGTGTCCAGTTTCCGCCGGTACTCGGTGTCGCTCTCGAGTTCGTGAGGGAACTCACTGTCGGCCGACTGGAAGGCCAGCCAGCCCAGGCGGTCCCCCAGGAAGAACGCCCGGGCGTCGAGCGCGTCGCCGTTCCAGTAGGTCAGGTCCGACCTGAACCGCGTGGTGACGGCGTCCGGTTCGACGGTGAAGTCCGTGACCGCACAGGTGACCGACACCTCCGTGCCGTCGACGGTCCAGGTGTGGCCGTCGGTGTAGAACTCGCCGCCGGGGGCGTCGGCCGGGAGGACGAGTTGCTGGAACGGTTCGACCACCGCGCGACCGCGCTGGTTCAGCCCGTAGGGGTTGAACCGCTCCGGGCCGTCGGCCCGGGGCGCGACGGCCGTTATCGTCCGTCTCTCGGGTTCGAACTCCGGCACCGGTTCGTCGCCCCCGCTCCCCGTACTCCCACAACCGCTCAGGAGCACCGCGCCACCGGCCGCGAGGCTCTCGAGCACCGCTCGTCTGGAAGGCATTGCTCGAACGTCCGGCGGGTCTGATATAACGGTTCTGTGAAGACGTCTTCGCCCAGGCGGCGTGGTCTCGTCCGGAACGGCCGGGTTCTGCGTTACTCGTAGCTCGCGTCGATATCCTCCAGAAGCCCCTTCAGAGCGTCGGCCGCGGTTCGGAACCCCTCGGGGCCGCTGTAGCCGTAGTTCGACCCGGCAAACGAGAGGTGGGGTTCCAGCGAGAGCGTGCCGGTAAAGCCTCTGTCGCGCAGAGCCGCGAGCGTCTCCGGGACCTGGCCGTCGCCCTCGCCGGCGGGTTCGATGCCGCCGCGCTCGCCGAACTCGGCGTCTTTGACGTGGACGGCCTCGACGTACTCGACGACCTGCAGGAGCGCGTCGGGGTAGGGACGGACGCCGATCTCGAGGTAGTTCGCCGGGTCGAAGACCGCCCGGAGGTGTGGCGAGTCGACGGTCGTCAGGAGGTCCCGCACTCGGCCGGGGGTGTCGCCGTAGATGTCCTTCTCGTTTTCCAGCAGGAGGGTCGCGTCGTGGGCCGCGGCGCGGTCGACCGCCTCGCGCGTCCGCCGGAGCACTTCCTCGCGGTGGTCGGCCGGGTCGTCGCCCTCCGGGATGTAGTAGGAGAACACGCGGACGTACTCCGTGTCGAAGCGGTCGGCGAGTTCGAGGGCGCGCTCGAGTCGCTCCATGTGGGGGTCGAGCGGGTCGCCGATATCGATCTTGCCGATGGGCGAGCCGATCGAAGTGACCGAAAACCCGCGTTCGTCGAGCGTCGCCTCGAGGTCCGACAGGCGCTCCCCGGAGAGGTCCAGCAGGTTCTCGCCCCAGACGTTACGCAGGTCGAGGTGGTCGATCCCCTCGCTCTCGAGCACGTCGAGCTGGGTCGCGAGGTCGTCGTCGATCTCGTCGGCGAATCCGCTGATGCGATATGTCGCGTCTGCCATGGACCGGTCGACGCCGCCCACGACTGTATGCGTTGTCCATCCGGAAGTCCGGGAATCGGTGCGAGGTCAGGAGACGACCGACGTGGGTGTGTCTCGCCCCTCGCCGGACCCGGGGTCGTCGCCGGGTTCGGCGTCGCCCTCGGGTCGACCGTGCCCGGCGTCGTCGCCACCATCGTCTTCATCGCCGAGCCGGCGGTCGATGGCGTCGCGGTGCTGGGTCAGCGTGTCGACGGCATCGGGGACGAGTTCGCGGGCGGTCCCGACGGTCTCGTCAAGCAGATCGCGCGCCTCGCGGTAGGCCTCCCGTGCGGCTTGCTCGCGGCCGTTCGCCCGGTGTTCGTCGCCGGCGGTCACCCGCAGGGTCGCCGCCCGGCGGCGTGTCTCCACGACGTCCGTTGCCACGACGTCGACGCGTTCGCGGAGTTCGCCCGTCTCGCCGGTGAAGCGCCGGTCGTCGACGCCCCAGTCGAGTTCGAGCGCCCGGCGGTACCGTTCCAGGGCGCGTTCGAGGTATTCGCCGCGTTCGTGGGGGTCGTCAATCTCGCGGGCGCGTTCGTGGGTCTGTTCGGCGCGCTCGACCGGCGCCCGTTCCAGCGCGGCGAGGTTGCGCTCGACGCGCGCGAGTTTCTTTCGCAGCGAGCGCGACCCGGCGAAGTCGAGGTCTGCGACATTGAGGACGGCGACGTAGTCGCGGTGGGCCTGCCGGTAGGACTCGTGGGCGGTCTCGTACTGGTCCTCGCGCCACCGGCGCTCGGCGTGGTCGATGTTGTGAGCGGCCCGCCCGCGGAGGACCTTGGCTTTCGCGTCGCGGATCCGGGCCTCGGTGCGCCCGATCCGGTCGTCCATCGCCGCGACCCCCCCGGGCGCGAACGACCGCGCTTCGCTGTGGGCGTTCGCCGCTTCGGCTGCCGCCGCCGAGAGCAGGGAGAGGGCGTCGTCGTAGGCCTGCCACTCGCGGTGTTGCTCGGCGTCGACGACCCGCTCTCTGGCGGTCTCCAGGGACGACTCGACGTGGAGCCACGCCATCGACGCGGTGTCGAGATACGCCGCCACGTCGTCCAGGTCCCCGCGGGACTGGAAACTCCAGACCACGTCCGACCGCGTCGTCAGTGCGACCTCCCCCGCGAGCAACCCCTCGCTGTGTTCGACCACCTCGACGTCCGCCAGCGGAACCGGGACCGACCGATCGCCGTCGCCGTTTCGAATATCGCCGACGATAAACAGGATCCTCGTATCGGTCACGACGGCGAAGGCCCGGTAGCCGTCACCCGGTCTGAAGTGGGTCTCGTTGCCCCCGTCGACGTCGCGACGTGAGACGCCGTGCTTCGCGTTCGAACGAACGAATACGACGGTCTCGTCGTCGCCGACGTACGACGATATCGGCTCCTCACGCAGATAGCCCGACGACAGCAGACCGCCGCTTCCGGTGCCCCCCAGCACTGCCTCGTCCACCCCGTCTGGATTATACTTTTCGATAACGGGGTTCATGCGCGTGGCTATGCGACCGACTGTAATGAGTGTTTGGCTCGGCGGGAACGACAGTTCGATTCGCCGAACAGTGTCGGTCGCGCGACGGACGGCCGTCTGACCGGGATTTAGGCCGGTAGCGACGCTGGACGGGTGGTATGGGGTTCAGGATCCAACTACCCACTGGTCTGGGTGACGAGCGAGCGACCGAGAACGAGGCACGACCGCTCGACGAGACGACGAGACGATTGCTGGCCTGGCACGACTGCTGGGCCGGTCGGCACCGGGGCGGGTAGCCCGGACTCAGAGGTTCTCGACGAGTCGGGCGGCGATGCGCTGGGCGCCCACGGAGGGCGAGGTAGCGGGCGAGTCCGGGGCCGTCGCCTCCACCTCGCGGTCGAGTTCCTCGCTGACGCGCTCCTCGAAGTGGTCGACGATGCCCGGGATGCAGGCCATCCCGCCCGTGAGCACGATCGGTCGGTCCAGCGCCAGCTGGTAGACTTTCATGTAGTCGTTGGCCAGTTCGGGCAGGAAGGTGTTGCAGAACTCCTGGACGGCGTCGTCCAGGTACTCGTTGCAGGCGTCCATGACGCTGCGCTCGATGGTGAACTCGTGTGAGCCGCCGCCGGGTTGCTGGATGATGTCGGTGAACGCCTCGAAGTCGTCGAAGTCGGCGTGTTCCTCCTTGTACTCGCGGGCGGTCTGGGTGTCGATGTTGACCCGGCCCTGGGTCTCCTCCTCGACGTAGTTGGCGATCATGCGGTCGACCTCGTTGCCGGTGACCGCGCCGGTCGTGAAGGGGGCGAGCTGTTCGCCGCGACGGTAGGCGGAGGCCTCGAGGTTCGTCGAGCCCATGTTGACGGCGACGAAGATGTCGTCGATGGCCTCCAGGTCGTCGCCGTGGGCCGGGATCGCACCGCAGAGCGACTCGGGGTAGCTCTCGACGAGCGCGTCGCCGATCGACGAGCTCTCGATGACGTCCTGGAGGTTCTCCAGTCCCTCCGGGTTGTCGATGGTCGGGATGGCGTAGACGACGCCGCTGTTCTCGGGGACGTCGTTGGCCTCGATGACCTCCTCGAAGAACGTCTTCGTGAGTTCGGCGCGCTCCTCGTCTTCCGGGAGGCCCGAGCGGAGCATGAACTGCACCCTGTCGGGGTACTCGCGGGCGGCTTCCTCGCCGAACAGCACCTTCTCCTCGCCCGTGAGAGCGTCCTCGTAGGTCGCCAGACAGGTCAGTGTGCTCACCGTCTCCACGTCGTCCCCGTCCGGGTACGCGATGACTGTTCGGGTACTGCCGAGTTTGACGCCGATGGGCACCGGCTCGTCGTCGCTCATGCCCCTCGATTTGCCGGGCCACCCGATAAAAGTACCCCGCGGATTATCGTTTTCGTGAACGACTCGCAGCCCGGAATTTAGCCGACGGGACCGCGATCCCGAAACATTCTGCAGAAGACAGGTCTGGCGCTCGCTCCCGGGTCCCGACGGGGACGCCAGCCGCCTGTCGACCGGCCACCCTCGCTATCGGGGGCCCCGACCTCGTTTCGACACCTCTAAATCCGGGCGTTAGTAGGATACTACTAACAGCACTGTTGGTATGTCCGAACAAGATCCCCCGGATCGACGGAGGAATCGCTGATGGCAGGTATTCGAGAGGTCGCAGCCGGTATCGTGGCCCACCGCCGACTCGTGATCCTTGCGCTGTTGCTCGCGGTGGCAGCGGTCGGTGCCGGCGCCGTACAGGTCGAACAGTCCTCGTCGTTCTCGCAGTTCGAGACGGACTCGACGGAGGCCGCCAAACTCGACTACGTCGAGTCGAACTTCGGGGCGGCGTCGAACACGACCACCGCCCAGGTCATCGTCCGCGACGAGAACGTCCTGGCGCGGTCGTCGCTGCTCGACCAGTTGCGCTTCCAGCGGACACTCACCGAGAACGAGACCGTCTCGCGGACGCTCTCGGACGGCCGGCGACCGGTGGGTATCGCCACCGTCGTCGCGACGGCCGCGATCAGGGAAGAACAGGCCGAGAACCTCACGGCGCGCGGTCGCGAACTCCGGGCCGAACAGGCACGGCTGAACCGGACCGGTCGCGAGCTGAGCGACGCACTCAACCGGACCCGTCGACTCCAGCACCGCTACACCGAGTTGAACCGCTCGTACGCACGCGGCGGGATCGACGAGGCGACCTACCGCGAGCGGTCGGCCGCGGTCGAGCGCAACCTCGCGGCGACGCGGACGGCCGCGACCGCGAACCTCTCGACGGAGGGCGCCGAGCGGTTCGACGACCTGTTCACACAGACGCGGACCCTCCAGTCGCGTCTCGACGCGCTGAACGCGTCGTTCGCTCGCGGCGAGATAAACCGATCGACATACCGGGAGCGCGCCGGAGCCATCCAGCAGGAGTTCGGCGAGACCTACGCCGGTATCGAACGCGTACTCGCCCCACAGGCCCAGGAACTGCGCGAACGCGGTGAGACGTTACAGGCCGACCAGCGTGTCCTCCAGGAGCGAGTCGAGAACGGGTCGACGCCGCCGCTGTCGGCGCAGATCGAACAGGTAGAATCGATGAACGCTTCCGGGGTCGAGGGGACGGTCGAGCGCGTCCTCGCCGAGGACGGCGACAGCGGGTCGTTCGCGCTGATGCCGACCGGCTACGAACCGGGGTCGACCAGCGCGGAGGCGACGATGGTCGTCGTTACCCAGACGACGCGGACCGAGACGGCACAGGGGTCGGCCAGCGACCGCATCCAGCGCTCACAGCTCGCACTCCAGGAACTCGCGCGAGCGGAACTCGACGGGCGGGCGAGCGTCTTCGGCGCGGGTATCATCGCCGACGAGACCAACCGGTCGATGCAGGACAGCCTCGTCGTCGTGGGGCCCTTCGCAGTCCTGTTCGTCCTCCTCGTGCTCACCGTCGCGTATCGCGACCTGGCCGACATCCTGCTGGGTGTGACCGGGATCGGGCTCGTTCTGGTGGTGACATTCGGCTTCATGGGCTGGTTCGACGTCGCGTTCAACCAGCTGTTCGTCGCCATCCCCGTGCTCCTGATCGGCCTCTCCATCGACTACGCCATCCACGTCTTCATGCGCCACCGCGAGGAGCGGTCGCCCGCCGAGGCACTCGCCACCGACGGCGGCTCTGGGGGCAATTCCGGAGCGGACGAGGCCGACAGTTCGGTCGCTGGGTCGATGCGGACGGCGCTGGCGGGTGTGGGGACGGCGCTCCTCCTCGTGACCGCGACGACGGTCATCGGCTTCCTCTCGAACCTCACCAGTCCCGTCGGCCCCATCAGGGAGTTCGGCGCCGTGAGCGCGGTCGGTATCGTCGCCGCACTGGTCGTCTTCGGTGCGCTCGTCCCGGCGATCAAGGTCGAACTCGACGAACTGCTGGAGGGGTTCGGACTGGACCGTCGCAAGCCCGCCTTCGGGACCGGCGGCGGTGCGTTCGGCGAGTTCCTCCAGGTCGGTGCGACGCTGGCGCGGCGGGCGCCGGCCGTCGTCATCGTCCTGACCCTGCTGGTCAGCGCTGCGGGCGCGTACGGTGCGACGGAAGTCGACACGTCGTTCAAGAACGAGGACTTCATCGCCGAGGAACCCCCCGAGTGGATGGATTCGCTCCCGGCCGAGATGCAACCTGGCGAGTACTCTATGCGGGCCACCTTCGAGTACGTCAACGAGAACTTCCTCCGAGAGGACTCGACGGCCGAGTTCCTCTACGAGGGCGACGTCGCCACCGCGGAGGCTCTCGAACGAGTCGACCGGACGCGAGCGGGCGTCGCCGAGAAGGGAGTTACGGTGACGCTCTCGAACGGCGAACCCGACATCAGAAGTCCGCTGACGGTCATGGCCGACGTCGCCGCGACGAACGAGTCGTTCAACGCCACCTACCGGGCGGCCGACACCGACGGCGACGGCGTCCCCGACCGGAACGTCACTGCGGTGTACGGCGCGCTCTTCGACGCCGCACCCGACCGGGCGAGCGACGTCATCTACCGCGAGGACGGCGAGTACCGCGCCCTCAGACTGACGGCGTCGATCCGGGGTGGCGCCTCGGGCGACGCGATCACCTCCCAGATGAACGCGGTCGAGCGCGACGCCGAGCGCGGGGCGAGCGACCTGACCGTCACGGCGACGGGTACGCCCATCGTGAACACGATCGTCCAGGACGACCTGCTGGAGACCGTCGTCGAGAGCCTGGTCATCACGCTCGCCGCGTCGTTCGTCTTCCTGATGGTCGTCTACCGGGTCGTCGAGGGGAGCGCGACGCTGGGTGTCGTGACCCTCCTGCCCGTTGTGTTCAACGTCTCGTGGATCCTCGGGACGATGTACCTGCTCGACATCCCGTTCAACCTGCTGACGGGGATGATCACGAGCCTGACCATCGGACTCGGCGTGGCATACAGTATCCACGTCAGCGAACGGTACAGTCTCGAACTGGACCGGCAGGGCTCGGCGTTCGCGGCGATGCGGACGGCGGTCACGGGGACCGGTGGTGCGCTCCTCGGGAGTGCGGCGACCACCGTGGGCGGGTTCGGCGTCCTCGTCTTCGCCATCCTCCCGCCGCTCCAGCAGTTCGGCTTCATCACCGGCCTGACCATCGTCTACGCGTTCCTCGCGAGCGTGTTCGTCCTCCCGAGTCTGCTGGTCCTCTGGACGCGCTATCTCGGCCCGGCCGACGCCTTCGACCGGACCGACGACGGCACGACCGCGCCAGGGACCGACGCACCGTCGGCGGCCGCGGAGACGCCGGCCACGGCCGCGGACGCGCCGACTACGGGGACCGACGCGCCAGCCGCTGGTGCCACCGACGTGTCCGGGGTCGGCGAGACGCCCACCGCGACGGCCCGTTCGCCGGCCGACGGGAGTACCGCGTCGACGGCCGGGACAGCGGCCGCCTCGACCGCTGACGAGTCGGCCGTCGCGGCGACGGCGGGCCCCACTCCTCGGCCGCGGACGAACGGGCACGGGAAACTGTTCGCGACGCGCTCGGTCGACCCCTCGCGGGTCCGGCCGGGCGACACCGTGACGGTCACGGTACGGTTCCCGAGCGTCGCCGGCCGGGTCGTCCTCGACGAGTCGCCGCCCGGCACGGACGCACGGATCGAGTCCGTCTCGCCCGACCCGATCGAGGCCGTCGCGACGGACGACCGCGTCTACGCCGTCTGGTCCGTCGACGAGGCGACTCCCGCGACTGTCGAGTACGCCGTGACGCTCCCGACGGACCTCGCCGACGGCCAGACGCTCGGGTTCGCCGGGGAGGCACTCTTCCCCGACCACGTCGTCGACGTCGCCGGCGACGGGGCGGTGACGGTCACGACCGACGTCGCGGGGAGCATCTTCGCCGACGGGCACGTCTCCGACCGCGACCTCGCCGACGCGGGGCATCACCTCGCGGCCGGAACGCTCTCGCCGCCGGAGTTCGAACGGGCCTACCACGCGTGGCTCGACGACCGTGCGAACGAGACGGCACGGGGGGCTGGCGACGATGACTGACGGGACCGACTCCGGGGGGGCCGAGGGGGTCGACGCCGCCGTCGAGTCCCTCCAGCGACTCGGCCTCTCCCAGTACGAGGCGAAGGTGTTCATCGCACTGACGCGACTGGGGACCGGGACCGCCCGCGATGTCGACCGGATGACGGACGTGCCCCGCTCACAGGTGTACGGCGCGGCCGACGACCTGGAGTCACGAGGCCTGGTCGAGGTCCAGCAGTCCAACCCCAAACAGTATCGCGCAGTGGATCTGGAGGAGGCCCGCGAGACGCTCCGCGAGCGATTCGAGGCCGAGCAGGACCGGGCTTTCGAATACCTCGAACGGGCGAGGGAGGGCGCGGACCACCGCGACGAACATCAGGAGGGCGTCTGGACGGTCCACGGGCGCGAGAACGTCTCGAACCGCATCGAACAGGTCGTCACCGAGGCCGAAGACCGGGTGCTCTACGGGTCGCCGGCGAACCTGCTCGACGAGGCGATCGCCGAGGCGCTGCGCGACCGGGCGACCGATATCGAGGTGTACGTGTTCAGCGGAGACGGAGACCTGGAGGCACGCTTCGCCGACAGTGCGGTCCACGTCGTCCCCTTCCCGGAGACGATGGACGCCGACCGAGACACCCCGGGGCGACTCGTCGCCGCCGACGGTCGGACCATCCTGTTGAGCGTCCTCGGCGGCGAGGAACTCCCCGGCGTCCGCAAGGAGACCGCGATCTGGAGCGCCGACACGGGCTTCGCGACGGTCCTCCTGCAGCTGCTGGGGAGTCACCTCGGCGAGACAGTCGGAACGAAGATCTGAGACCGTCGGGAGAAGCGTCGAGAGAAACCGCGAACCCCGGGACGATCCTTACTGCATCGCGGCGAGTTTGGCGACGTAGACGAGACTCAGCATGTGGTCGTCGACGTCGAGTTCGGCGCCGTCGGTGCCGGCATCGTCGATGCCCAGCAGGTAGTCGTCGAGCTGGGAGGCGACGTCCTCGCTGACCCACTCGATGGTCTCGTAGTAGTGGATGGCGTCGGTCGCACCCTGGTAGCCCGAGTGCATGAGGAGAAACTCCAGCCACTCGAAGACGACGAACTCGGCGGCGTAGGTGTCGGGGACGCGCGTCAGATAGGGCTTTTCCATCCCGTCGCCGGCGCCGACGAGCGGGAGCAACTCGCGGTAGAGCCCCGACCGGAGCGAGTCGGGTGCGGCGGGGGGGCCCTCGCCGTCGCCGTCGAGCGCTCCCCACTCGACCTCGGCGGGGTCTTCCGGAGACAGGTCCTCGTCGCCGCGCTTGCGCGCCATCTCTCGCAGTTCGTTCAGGTCGTAGTCCCGGGGGTTGATTGTCATTCGTCGATCCGACTATTCGTGCCCACCGTGTTAAATCTTCCACCCGGTCGGACGTGCGTCTGACGGCGTCTGCCGGCCGAATCGACCGTGCTCGCCCGATTCCGACCGGTCCGCCCCGCGCCCCCGACTCCGAACCGGGGGCCACCGCCGTCCCGCTTTCAGGTTTGATAGCCCGGAGCGTATCTTTAATACCGGGACCCGCCGACCGGATCCCAACGTGGCGACGCGAACATCGGACGGGGCCGCACGGGTCTGCGTGACCAACGCGAAAGGCGGGACTGGCAAGACGACGGTGGCGATAAACGTCGCCGGCGCCCTGAACAGGCGGGGTCACGACGTGCTGTTCGTCGACCTCGACCCGCAGGGCAACGCGACCGAGGGGCTCGGCCTGACGGCGGCCTACGACGCCGCGCCGCCGACGCTGTTCGACGTCCTGACCGACCCCGACCACCGCGACCGGCTCGCCGACGTCGTCGTCTCCCACCCGGAGATGGACGTCGTCCCGAGCAACATCGACATGCTCGGCGCCGAGCGCGAACTGACGATCGCGGATCTGGTCGCGCGAGCGAAGTCGGGGAGCGTCGCGGCCGACCCGACGGCGCTCGCCGACCTCTCGGTGAACGTCACGCCCGAGTCCGTCTCGGAGCCACACGCCATCGACGCGCTCGACCGCGCTCTCGGAGCCCTCGACCGCGAGTACGACTACGTCGTGGTCGACTCCCCGCCATTCTACGGGAAGCTGACTGACACGGGCATCTACGCCGCCCGGAACGTCCTCGTGCCGGCGCTGGCGGAGTCGACCTCCGAGCGGGCCGTGGAGTTGCTCGTCGACCAGGTCACCGCGCTGGAGGCACAGGCGGACGTGACCGTCGACACGGTGGGCGTCGTCGCCAATCGCGTCGAGACCACCCGCGAGGACGAGGAGATGCTGGCCTGGTTCGACGCGGTGTTCGCGGACGACCCCGTCTGGGAGGTGCGAAAACGCGTCGCCCTCCAGCGCGCGTTCTCGGCCGGCCAGTCCATCTTCGAGTACGACGACGGCGTCGACATGGCCGAGGTCTTCCTCGCCGTCGCGGACTCGCTCGACGAGCAGTTCGCCGACGCGACAGAACCAGAGGTGATCACATGACCGACGATCCATCCGACGACCGCATGGACCGAGCCCGGCGCATCCGCGAGATGCGCGAGGGAAACCGACCCGACGCCGACCCGGACGCCGACTCCGACCCGGTGACCGACGATACGGTCGGCCCGGACGCCGACTCCGACCCGGTGACCGACGATACGGTCGGCCCGGACGCCGAGTCGACGGCAGAGGCCGGAACGGAGAACGCCGACGGGGAGGCCACAGCGGCCGACACTGCTGCCGAGACCGACGACGGCCCGGGTGGGGTTCCCAAGGCCGACGACGACCCGGACGGGACTCCAGGGGCCGGCGAGGACCCGGGAGACGGGTTCCCGGGCGACTGGGACAGTCCGGGAGGGACAGCCGACGACGAGGAGACGGACGACGTGTCGGCCGCGGGCGTCGACGTCCCGACGGACGAGGACGGCGTCCCCCAGTTGCCCGGTATCGACATGGGAGACGTCGACGCCGAGGCGCTCGCCGAGCAGACCAGGCTCGACACTGGCGACACGGGCGGTGCCGGACTCGGGACGGGCGGCGAGGCCGGCGCGGGTACGACCCCTGCCGCCGGTGCCGGCGCGGTCACGGGCGACGCCGACGACGGTGGCGCGCGGGCCGTCGGTATGGCCGGGTCCAGCGGCGCGGTGACCGGCGGGAGCGCCGAGGACGAGACTCGCGTGCTGGAGTTCGCACTCGGCGACGAGCGCTACTGTCTCGACATCGACCACGTCGAGGAGATCGTCAAGCGCGAGACCGTCACCCGGGTCCCGAACACGCCCGAGTACGTCCAGGGTGTCGTCGACCTGCGCGGCCAGATCACGACGATCCTCGACCCGAAGGTCCTGTTCGACATCGACGTCGAGGGCTCCGAGGAACTGATAGTCGTCTTCGACCCCGACGGGTTCGAAGACCAGGGCGCCATCGGCTGGCTCGTCGACGACGTCAACCAGGTCATGCCCGTCGCCGACTCCGAGGTCAACGACTCGCCGGTCGACCAGGACCACGTCGAGGGCGTCGTCGACCGCGACGGCGAGTTCGTCATCTGGACGAAGCCCGAACTCGCCGTCGAAGACGCGACCAGCTAAAACGGTTCGACTGCGACACCGAGGTCTCCGAAGTCATCGACGTCAGCAGTGACGACCGGTTCCTCGACGACCTCACTGACCGCCGCAACCATCGCGTCCACCATATCCGCGCCGGTCGATCCGTCTGTAGCTCGCTCCGCTCGTGCCTACAGCTCACCCGCTCGGCGGGCGAGTGATTCGTCGAGTTCCGTCACTGCGTACATCCGACTGAGATTCCGAATCTTCCGTCGCTCCGCCTCGTCGAGCGCCCATTCGGCACCGTCCTCCAGTTCGGCGATGACCGGTATCGGGATTCGCTGGACCGTCTGTCGCTCCTGTAGTTCCTCGGCTTTCGCGTGGGCTGCCGGGACGCCGCTAAAGAGGTCGATCAGGTAGTTCGTGTCAAGAATTATTTTCGAACCGCGCTCTGACGTCACCCGAACTCGATACGTCAGCCGCTTCGATACGCGATTTCATCCGTTCACCGTCTTCGCGCGAGATGACGCCCGAAACCGCGTCAGGATCCGGCGCGGGCGCCCCAGTCAAACGCACAAGCGCCTCTCGCATCGTCTCGTCGTCGCGCTTCTCCGCGTTACTCCACTCGTGAAACCAGTCGTCGACCCTGATCGTCTTCCCCATTGTATATCCGGATACACACTGCTCCCGTTTCAGTGTTCTCCTGCTACTGACTGCCGTCGGCGCTGCCGTCACCGTTCTCGTCGCCGTCGTCTATCGTGATCCGGACCGGACCGTCGTCGCCAGCGGCGTCCACGTCCGGAGAATCGCCGTCGCCGTCCTCGCTCTCGTCACTCCTGTCGGGCCAGCCCAGTTCCTCGCGTACGAGGTCCACGGCGTTCTCGACCGCGCCGACGCTGGAGAGGTAGCCCGCGCCCACGGACGTCTTGACGAGTTTCGCGGCCTGTCCCGTGAGGACGGTCGGGCCGATCTGTGCGACGGCGCCGTCGCCGACGCTGACCAGCCAGCCCGGCGAGTCGAAGCGATAGCCCTCCAGACGGGGCCGGAACCCCTCGCGTCCGGCACGCTCGTAGTCGAGCATCGTCTCGATGTTCTCGGCGACCACGCGGGCCTGTCTCACCGCCGCCTGGGCGCTGGCGGGGACGGCCTCGCCGTCGGTGTCGACCACGCGCCCGGCGTCGCCGACGACGAACGTCGTCCCCGACAGCTGGAGCGTCCGCCTGACCACCGGCCGCTCGTCGTCCAGCGCCGGCGATCCGGTGATGCCGCCGGTCCAGACGAACTGGTCGCAGGCCAGTCGCTCGCCGCTCGCGAGCGCTATCCCTTCGTCGTCGGCCCGTTCGACGGCCGTCCCGGTCCGGACCGTCACGCCGCGGTCTTCGAGCTGGTCTCTCACCGCCGCCTGGAAGTTCGCCGGGAACGAGGGCGCGACCGCGTCTTGCTGTTCGAGGAGCACGACCTCGACGGCGTCGTTCGCGCCCTCTTGCGGAGTGTCACTCTCCTCGGTGGCGAGGGCGGCGAGTTCACCCGCGACCTGCACGCCCGAGAGGCCGGCACCGCCGACGACGACGCGGGCCGGGTCCGCAGGCGTGCCCGCCTCCAGCGCCGAGAGGAAGTCGGCGCGGATCTCGTGGGCGTCGCCGAGGCGCTTGAGCGGCGTCGCGTGCTCGCGGACGCCCGGCAAGTCGTAGTAGTTCGTCGTCGCGCCGAGACAGACGGCAGCGGCGTCGTACTCGAGGTGTTCCTCGTCGGCGCCGTCGCTCCCGTTCTCCTCCCCGGGTGCGAGGGTCGCGACCCCCGCCTCGGGGTCGACGTCGGTGACAGTGGCCTCGCGGACGGTCGCGCGGTCGAGGACCGAGTCGAGGTCGAGTGTGATGTCCTCGGCGAGCGAGGGCCGGCGGACGACCCGGTGGAGCTCGTGCTGGACGAGGTGGGTCCCGTCCTCGTCGACGACGACCACCTCGTCGTCCGGGAGGGCGTCTTCGAGTCGCTTCGCGAGCGTGAGGCCGGCGTATCCGGCGCCGAGGACGGCGATGCGCATACTCGACACTCCGTGCGCCGGGTGAATAAGCCCACTGACGGCCACCGGGGGTCGCGACGTGGTGGCCCCCGAACCTGGCGGCCCGGTTTGAAATACCCCGCCCGCGAAGTCGGCGTATGTACGATTCGATACTCGTGCCCACGGACGGGAGCGACCACGCAGTGCGAGCGGCGCGTCACGGACTCGCGCTGGGCGAGCGCTTCGACGCGACGGTGCACGTCCTCGGTGTCGCGGACGTCGCCGCCGCGGCGGGGCCGTTCAACGCCGGTGGCGTCGACCGCGCGTTCGTCGAACGCCTCGAATCACAGTGCGAGTCGGCTATCGACACGGTAGAGGGGCTGGCGGACCCGGGCGTGTCCCTCGAGACGGCCGTCGTGAAGGGTTCCCCCGGCGAAGAGATTCTGGCGTACGTCGACGAGGCGGGGATCGACCTCGTCGCGATGGGGACAAAGGGCCGACGCGGCCTCCGCCGGTTCGTCACCGGGAGTGTCACCGAACACGTGGTCCGCGGTGCGACCGTCCCGGTCGTCACAGTTCGGACCACGGACGCGGACCCGGTCACCGACTACGAGCGCGTGCTGGTCACGACCGACGGGAGCGATGCGGCGGACGCGGCAGTCGACCACGCCATCGCGGTCGCCGGGGCCTACGACGCGACGCTACACGCCCTCTCGGTCGTCGACATCGAGGCACTGGCGGCCGGCCCGACTGCCGCTCCGCCGACAGACCTGCTTGAGACCCTCGGAGAACAGAGCCGCGAGGCCACCGACGCTATCGCCGACCGCGCCGAGGAGGCCGGGGTCGAGACAGTCACCGAGGTCCGCGAGGGCTTCCCCGGCCCGGGCATCCTCGAGTACGCCGACGAGGAGGGGATCGACCTGATCGCGATGGGGACACACGGCCGCACCGGCGTCAATCGGATCCTGCTGGGCAGCACGACCGAACGGACGATCCGACGGTCGCCGGTCCCCGTGATGTCCGTCCACCCGGCCGACGGATCCTGACCCCGGCTGCGGTCGTCGGTTTCGATAGTCGGTAGATCGTCGCTCCCGGCAGGAACGGACCGTCGCTCTCGTGTCAAGGGTCGCCATCACCAGCCCCCTGGTCACGGACTGCGTCGGTCTCCCGTCTCGCCATCGACTCCCGCTCCGCACTGGCCCCGAACCGCTCTCGGGACCGCGTGTGGCGATCAGGGCGTCCCGGCCTCTCTCGTGAGTCCCGTCGAAGAGTGAGCAAACGGGCGAGTCCCCAAACGCGGTTTTCGCGTGCAAGCCCAACCGCCACCGGGCGGGGAGCACAACCCGGTAGTGGAGTCATGAACCGACGACAGTTCATCGCGACGGCAGGCGCGCTCGCGACCGCCGGTCTCGCTGGCTGTAGCGCGACCGGTAGCGACGACAACGACGGCGACCAGTCGGGATCCGACCCCCGGTCGACGAACCCACCCGGGGCCGACGACGGGGGGACGGACCCACCGGCGACCGAGACCGCGATGGCCGATCTGGGCGACGTCGACGGATCGGTGATCGACACCGCCCAGCACCTCGACGTCGAGAGCCACCAGTTGTTCGAGTCCTGGAGCGGCGTCGGCGTGACCGGCAGGGTCGAGAACACGGGGGAGACGCCGTACTCGCTCGTGGAAGTCGAACTCTACCTGAGCGACGGCGACGAGCGAATCGGCGACTTCACCGACACGACCGAGACGGAACTGGACACGCTCGACCCTGGAGAGAAGTGGCGCTTCTACGCGGCCTACGAGGACGTCGACCGGAGCCAGATCGAGGGGTACAGGATCAACGTCGACGGCGAAACCGCCGACGGGTCGTAGCCGTCAGGTCCGCCCCCGCGTCCGCATCGAAATACTGCACGGTGGATCTCCGGTCACAGTACGCCGTCGGTCGACTTGGCGGTATCTACAACTCTCGGAATCCGTGACTGCCCTCAGAACAGCGCTTCGCTCTCGTCGAGGACCCGCGCCGGCCCACCGACTTCCCAGACGCGCGTGTCGACGCCACAGTCCGCGACGGCCGACTCGACGCGGTCGACGTACTCGACCGTGGTGTTGACGTAGACGCTCGCGCCGGTGTCGACCGAGAAGTAGACCGGGACGCCGTCGTCGCGCAACTCGCGGACGGTGTTGAAGATCTCGATGGTGCGGGGCTGCCAGTAGACCCACCCGGCGGGGCCGGTCATGGTGGTCGCCGCCAGCGACAGGGAGTCGTGTTCGGCGAGTTCGAAGACGGCGTCGAAGTCGCCGCGCTGGAGGGCCTCGCGCGCGTCGGCGATCTGGCGGTGGATGTGAGCCATCCGCCCCTGGAACATGTGACTCTCGGCGGCCTCGCGGTGGGCGGCCTCGGTCTCCTTGTAGGATGGCACCATCCCGGCGACGATCCGGACGTCGTCTTCGAGGGAGTCGGCGACGTCGATGCGCTCGGAGCGACAGTCGCGGTCGCTCGCGCCGGTCCGAAGATGAGAGTAGGCACCCGTCACCGCGCGGGCGGCCGAGGCAGACCCGCGGCGGGCAATCGTCGAGATCTCGGGGTGGGAGAGGTCCAGTCCGGCGGCCTCGGTGAGTGCCGTCGCGGCCGCGGCAAAGCCCGAGGCCGAGGAACCGAAGCCGATGTTGGTGGGAAAGGAGTTCTCGGACTCGAGGCGGACGCGCTCGTCGACGCCGGCGCGGTCGCGGACCTCGTCGACGACCGTGCGGACGCGCTCGGCACCGCGTCCCTCGAGCGGTTCGCCGTCGACGACGTACTCGTCGGCGTCGAGCGCGGGATCGAACTCGACGGTCGTGGTCGTGTTGCTCGGCGCCGTACAGAGGCTGATCGAGTCGTGATACGGGAGTCGCAACTGCTCGTCGCGCATCCCGTGGTACTTCACGACGCCCGCGATCGGATGGGCCCTCGCCGTCGCTTTCATACCACCGTCTCCGCGGGTCCGGGTCTTTGCAGTTGCGCCTCGGAACGCTCGCGACGACTGCGTCTCTCGACACCGCGACAGCCGCGCATTCGAGCCAGTCAGCTGACGAAAGAGTCAGGATACACGGGGGGTATACAGTTGGCATCGGTGTCACAGATGACGGAACAGACGGTGCTCGTGGTGGGTAACGGGAACGGAGAGCGGGCGCTAGCCGGTCCCGCACGGTCCGGGGAGTCGGTCACGGTCCGGCATATCCGGAACTCGCCTCGCTGTACGACGAGCTCTGTCTCGGCGAGGTCGACTGTCTGGTGCTTCCGGCGACGGTGTCGGGAACGGACGCCAGAGACGTGGTCCGTGGCGCCAGGGCCTTCTTCCCGGACCTGCCGGTCGTCGTCGCCGGACGCTCGCCCGCCGACGTGCCCGCGGACCTCGACGTGTACGCCGTCGAGACGGCAGACCTCGCCGCCGACGCGGTCGCCGAAGCTGTCGGGACGGCACTGGCAGAGAGCGAGGGGACTCACGCCGCGCGGCCGCCGTCGCGCATGGAGACGTTCCTGCTGTCGATGTTCGACCAGTTCTCGATACACCTCTACGCCAAAGACGAGCAGGCCCGTCACGCCATGGTGAGTCGCCACGCCAACGAGCCGACGGACCTGATCGGCCAGACCGACCTCGAGTACACGGAACTGCCCGAGTCCCATCGCGAGGCCGCCTATCGCGACGATATGCGTGTCACGAGGACGAAGAACAGATCCTCGACATCGAGGAGTACATCGACTACATCGACTCTCACACGCTGACGACGAAGGTGCCGTGGTACCACGACGGCGAGGTGGTCGGACTCGTGGGCGTGACGCGGGACATCACCGAGCGCAAACAGCGCGAACACGCCGCGCGGCGCCAGCAGGAACTGCTGGTGAACTCGCCATCCTCTCGGCCCACGAGTTCCGGAACGAACTCCAGGTCGCGCTGGGTCGGCTCGAAGTGCTCGACGAGCACCCCGGACAGGTCGAGGTCATCGCGGAGTCACACGACCACCTCATCGAGATCGTCGACAAGGTGATCGAACTGGCCTCGCGTGAGCGGCGGGCCCACCAGCGGCGAGCAGTCTGGCTCTCGACGCTCGCTCGCGAGGTGTGGGACGCGCTCCCCACCGAGGACGCCACACTCTCCGTCGAATCGGACGCCCGTATCGTCGCCGACACGGAATCGCTGTCGCTGTTCCTGCAGATCCTCTTCGACAACGCGCTCGAACACGTCGGTCCCGGCGTCCACGTGACTATCGGCCGCACCGACGACGGCTTCTTCGTCGTCGACGACGGTCCCGGGCTCGACGGGCGTCACGAACGTGTCTTCGACGCCGGGTTCACGACCGAGGCGGGCAACACCGGGTTCGGTCTGTTCGTCGCCCGGAGCATCGCCCACGAACACAACTGGCACGTCTCCGCCTCCGAGTCCGGCGACGGCGGGCTCCGGTTTACCGCCTCGGGACTGGCCTTCGACGAAGACGCCACACGGTGACCGGCGACCGGTCGGATCCGCCGGGCTGGACACGGGCGGTCGGGACTCGACGAGGGAGAACCATTTAGTCCGGTCGCGCAGTACTGATTCCCATGGCAGAAGGTTCGATCGAGGTGCTCCAGCGGGGCGCACAGGCACCCGACTTCGAGTTGGAGGGGACCGACGGCGAAAGCTACAGTCTGGCGGACTTTGCGGACAACGAGGCGGTGTTGCTCGTGTTTACGTGCAACCATTGTCCGTACGCGAAGGCGAAGTTCGACCACCTGAATGACCTCGCTGCGGACTACGACGACGTGGCCGTGGTCGGGGTCAACTCGAACGACAACCCCGACTACCCCGACGACTCCCTCGAGCGGATGCAGGCACTCGTCGACGACGGGACCATCCAGTACGACGCCTACCTCTTCGACGACGAGCAGACGGTCGCCGCCGACTACGGTGCCGTCTGTACGCCCGACCCGTTTCTCCTGACGCGGTCGAACGGCTCGTTCGAGGTCGCCTTCCACAGCCGACTCGACGACGCACTGAACCCCGAGGATGAACCGACCCGTGAGGAGATGCGCGAGGCCATCGACGCCGTGCTCGCCGGCGAGGACATCCCGGTCGAGGAGAACCCCTCCCGCGGGTGTTCGATCAAGTGGCGTGAGGGCAACGAACCCGACTACTGGGACCAGGTGTAGGTTCTCCTCCGGGGATCAGTATCGGCTCTGGCCGGTTCCCTCCGACGACCGTTATCGGTCCCGGTCGGTCCCCTCGACGGAGTCGCCGACGGAGTCCGGGCGGCCGGTGTCGGTGGAGGTTTCGTCCGTGCCGGTGTCGTCGAGAGTCGTCTGATCCGGGTCGATCCCGGAGTGTTCGTCGCGAGCGTCGGTCGCGCGGTCGCGTTTCGCGGCCCGCGACTCGGCGTAGCGTCCCCCGACGTAACCGCCGAGAGCGCTCAAACCTACGGTGTACAGCACGATGACGAGGAAGATCCCGCCGACCAGAACCGCGACGAACGCGGGGCCGGCGACCTCGCCGGTCGTGATCGACCCGAAGACGAATATCCCGAGGATAAACAGGTAGAGCGCGGCCAGCGGGAGCGAAGCGAAGGCCCCCGAGACCGCTCCCACGCGGGTGCCGCGGTCGGTCCCCGAGTCGTGGAGGTAGCCCGCGACGGCCCCGCCGAAGGCCGGTGCGACCGGGACGAACGAGGTGACGACGGTGACGACGGCGCCCAGCAGGGCAGAGACGTAAAATCCCTCTCCGCGGAGGGCGACGCCGCTGGTGGTGTCTGTTGCCATACGAATCCTCGGTTCCGCGAGGACAAATACCACGGCGGTGGTTCCCGTCCGGTGGGAACCGGGTAGTGTCGTGTTCACGCTCGGCCACGCCGTGAGACTCATGCTCGGCCACGCCGTGAGACGGCGCTGGACCGGGCCGTCCACTGTTCACTGAACCGAGATGTTCATCCCCTGCGGTCGCCATTCTCTCGCATGGCATCGACGGTGGTTCGCGTCGTGCTGGGGGGGTTCAACCTCGTCGCCGGAACGGTGGTGCTGTTCCTGACGATCGAAGCGACCGTCGAACTCGCGGCGGTTTTCGATACGTTCGGCGACCCGACCGCCGGAGTCACGCTCGCCGCGTCCGTCGGCGCGTCGCTCTTTGCGGGCGGGGCGATGACGTGGGCGCTGGCGGCGCTCGCCGCCGCGGCCGGCTGGTTCACGGGCGTCTTCTCTCGGGCGCTGGTCCGCGGGCTCTCGATCGCCGGGATCGCCGGCGCCGTGGCGAGTACCGCGGGCACACTCCTCGCCGGCACACCACCCGGAGACGTCCTCTTCCTGGGGATCGCGTTCGGTGTACTCGCGACCCCGCTCGCGGTCAACCTGTTTGTGGTCCGGTCGGCGGGTGCGGGAACCTCCCCGTTCGAGCAGGGGTTGTTCGCCCGGTCGGAACCGCCCGGGCGCTGACGGACTGTCCGTGTAGTCGCCCAGCCGCCAAACGCGATCGAATCCTCGTTCCGGCGTGACACTGAGACACAGGATCCAGAAACCCTTTTGTCCGCGCTGGGCGGCGATAGAGGTATGAGCACTCGCGAGGCAGTCCTGGACCTGCTCCGGGAGAACGCCCGGTACTCGACCGACGACATCGCCCGCATGACCGACCTCTCGCCCGAGGAAGTCGAGGAGACCATCGCGGCACTGGAAGACGACGGGGTCGTCAGGGCCTATCAGGCGGTTGTCGACGTCGAGAAGGTCGAACCCGAGCGGGTCCACGCGAGCGTCGAATTGAACGTCACGCTCGACCGCGAGACGGGGTACGACGACATCGCGAAACGCCTCGCGAAGTTCCCCGAGGTCCAGACGCTCCGGCTGGTGAGCGGTGACTTCGACTTCGCGATGGAGGTGGAGGGCGACTCGATGAGCGACGTCTCTCGCTTCATCAGCGAACAGGTCGCGCCCGTCCCCGAGATCACCCAGACGGTGACTCACTACATCATGCAGACCTACAAGGAACGCGGCGTCGAGTTCGGGGACGGCCACGACGACGACCGCCTGTCGGTCTCGCCATGACCTTCGAACAGTCCGAACGCCTGGAGACCGTCCCACCCAGCGGCATCCGTCGCTTTTTCGAACTCGCCGAGGAGTACGACGACATCATCTCGCTGGGCGTGGGCGAACCCGACTTCGCGCCGCCGTGGGCGGCCCGAGACGCCGCTATTGCCTCGCTGGAACGGGGACAGACCTCCTACACCGCCAACAGGGGGATGCGCGAGTTACGCGAACGTATCGAGGGCCACGTCGCCGAGCACTACGACCTGTCCTACGACGCCGACGAGGAGATCCTCGTCACCACGGGCGTCAGCGAGGCCGTCGACCTCGCGTTCCGGGCGTTTCTCGACCCGGGCGACAGCGTCGCCATCGCCCAGCCCTGTTACGTCTCGTACGTCCCCGGCGCGCAACTGGCCGGGGCCGGCGTGGTAGACGTGCCGACCCGCGAGGCCGACGAGTTCAAACTCACGCGCGAGACGCTCGAAGCGTCGGGGGCGGCCGACGCCGAGTTGCTCGTCATCTGTTTCCCGAACAACCCGACGGGCGCGACGATGACCCGCGCGGAACTCGAACCGGTCGCCGAGTTCGCCCGCGAACACGACCTGCTGGTGCTCTCCGACGAGGTGTACGCCGACCTCACCTACGGGGGCGAACACACCTCCATCGCCACGCTCCCGGGGATGCGCGAGCGGACGGTCGTGTTCAACGGCTTCTCGAAGGCCTACGCGATGACCGGACTGCGACTGGGCTACGCGATGGCCCCGCCGGAAGCGATCGAGGCGATGAACCGCATCCACCAGTACACGATGCTGTCGGCGCCCACCACCGCGCAGCACGCCGCCATCGAGGCGCTGGACACCTGCGACCCCGATGTCGCGGAGATGCGCGACCAGTACGACCGCCGCCGGAACTTCGTCCTCTCGCGCTTCGCGGACATGGGGATCGACTGCTTCCGTGCGTCGGGCGCGTTCTACGCGTTCCCGGAGTGTCCCCGGGACGACAGCGCGGCCTTCGCCGAGGCCCTCCTCGAGGAGGAACGCGTCGCAGTCGTCCCCGGCGACGTCTTCGGCGCCGGCGGTGAGGGCCACCTCCGGGTGTCCTACGCGACGGGACTCTCACAGTTGAAAGAGGCGATGAACCGTCTGGAGTCGTTCGTCGACTGACCGCCACAGCTACCGGAGTGTGTGACTGGCGAGTGTTCCGGTCGCAAAACAGGACGCCTGTCGAATAATATCCCGGACGTGGGGAATGTGTGTATTTATTGACGGCCGAGCGGCGTTCGTGCGCGGATGGGTTCCGGCCAGGTTCGGGGCGGTTTTCAGCGGAGATATTTGGACTGGCCTACCGAGAGTCCCGGATCGGTAACCTCGGCCTGAAACGGTGGTTTTCCGCCACTGGATCGGGTTTCGGGCCGTTTCGAGACGTTTCGGGGCAGACTGGTTCGGACTGCTGGCGTTCTCGGGGATAAGCATCGGGCGCAAAGTTTTTTCCCGTGCGACAAACTGGTAAACTGTAATGGCAATCGATGACACGGGGGGAAACGAGTCTGATCAGGTCGGATCGGGGTCGGCGGCACTGTCTGGGGACGACCGCGTTACCGTCGGGGAGTACACTTGGAACGACCTGCGGCGGGACGTCCACACCGGTGGTCGCTTCGACCGGAGCGAGTACCTGGGGTTCGACCCGACCGACGTCGAGGACCGCTTGCAGAACGGAGCGAGTTCGGCGAAGACGCTCGACCGAGAGTGGGGGGAACTGATCGAGGCCGAGCGTTCGTTCGTCGTCAAGGGTCGCTACACCTGGGAACACTTCAAACAGGAGTACTACTACGAGGGCGACGGGGAGATCCCGACGAGCAACGGCGAGAAAGTCCCCTTCGAGCCAGCGGAGTATCTGGGGTTCGACCCCGACGAGACCGAGGGCCGCTTCGCCGAGGCGGGGGGAATCGCGGAGAGTCTCGCGGCGGTCGTCGACGACAACACCGTCGACGTCAACCCCAATCTGGACGAGGACGCCTTCTTCTCGACCCCGGAGGGCCACACCACGGTCGTCAACCGCTACGACCTGGAGAAGGCCGTCCCCGACGAGAAGAAACAGCACTTCGTCGAGGAGGAACGCTACTGGGTCAACAAACCCTACGCCTGTGTCATTATCTTCCACTCGCGCAAGGAAAACGAGCGCAAGTACTACGCCGTCGAGCCCTACCAGAACGACATCGAGGACCAGATCGCCGACTTCCTCTCGGGCAAGCTCAAGTCGGCGATCAAGTACTCCGACGACGACGTCGTCGTGGAGGGGACCGACGCCGACCGTGCCAACGTCATCCAGCGCGAGACCGAACAGTTGCTCGACCGGTACGACCTCTACACCCCGCCAGAGCAACGCGAGATGGGGATGGTCGACCAGGTCAAAGACGCGCTGGGTATGGAGGTCGAACTCGAATCGGTCACGGGGCAACTCGAAGGTATCGAGGCCCGCCCGGAACCGGCCATCATCGAGGAGGACGCCGAGACGCTCAACGAGTATCAGGTCGAGAAGCTGCTCTACCGCCTCAAGCGCGATTTCGTCGGCTACAGCCGTATCGGTCCGATAAAACACGACATCAACGTCGAGGACATCTCCTGTGACGGGTACAACACCCGCGTGTTCGTCTACCACACCGAGTACGAGAACATCATCACCAACATCGAACACGGCGAGTCCGAACTCGACGACTTCGTCGTCAAACTCGCCCAGCGCTCGGGCAAGGGTATCTCCAAACGCCAACCGCAGGTCGACGCCACCCTCCCCGACGGGTCGCGTGCCCAGCTCACGCTGGGCCGCGAGGTGTCCGACCACGGGACAAACTACACCATCCGCCAGTTCAAGGACGTCCCCTTTACCCCCGTCGACCTCATCAACTGGAACACCTTCTCGCTCGACGAGATGGCCTTTCTCTGGCTCTGTATCGAGAACAACAAGTCGATGATCTTCGCCGGCGGTACGGCCTCGGGGAAGACTACGTCGCTGAACGCCGTCTCTCTGTTCATCCCCAGCAACGCCAAGATCGTCTCCATCGAGGACACGCGCGAGGTCGAACTGCCCCAGCGCAACTGGGTCGCCAGCGTCACCCGACCCTCCTTCGGCGAGGACGACAAGGGCGACGTCGACGAGTTCGACCTGCTGGAGGCCGCACTGCGCCAGCGGCCCGACTACATCGTCATGGGCGAGGTCCGTGGTGAGGAGGGACGCGTCCTCTTCCAGGTGATGTCCACGGGTCACACCACCTACACGACGTTCCACGCCGACTCCACCGCGGAGGTCATCAAGCGGTTCACCACGGACCCGATCAACGTCTCGAAGACCCTGTTTACGGCGCTGGACCTGGTCTCTATCCAGACCCAGACGCGGGTCGACGGCAACAAGGTCCGCCGGAACAAGACGCTGACCGAGATCAACGAGTACTCCGCCGAACACGACGAGATAAACGTCAGGGACGTCTACCAGTGGCAGGCCGAGTCGGACGAGTACCTCCAGATGGGCAACTCCAACACGCTCGAGGAGATCAAGTTCGACCGCGGGTGGCCCCAGGAGCGACTCGACGAGGAACTGTTCAAGCGCAAGGTCGTCCTCGCGTATCTCATCGAGCAGGGGATCAACACCTACACCCAGGTGGCGGCGACGGTCCAGGCCTTCATCAACGACCCCGACACGATCATGGCGCTGATCGCAGACGACCAGCTAGAGCGGTCGCTGGAGGACCTGCGGGAGATGGAGTCGGTCGAGATCGACATCGACCCCGACAAAGAGGAGATGGTGCCCCGGCCGGACGCTGGCGAGGAGATGCTGGCGGAGGCCGAAGAGATCCTCGACAACGCGAGGCCGCTGTTCGAGCGCATCCGCGAGAAGGAGACGTCGGACATCGTCAGCGCACTGACTGGCGTCGAGGAGGAAGACGACATCACACCGGTCGAGTCCGACACCGACGCCGGCGAGGAGTCGTTCGACTTCAGCGAGTTCGTACCCGCTGCCGGTGCGGAGGCTGACGAGGCATGAGTCTCGGCACTGGCTCGAGCCAGGTCGGCAGCACGAGCACGCTCGGCGACGCTTTCTACCCGCTGTACCGGCGACTGTTCGACGAGGAGGGTGACTTCGTCGCCAGCGTCGAGGACAAACTCGGCGAGGCCCGAATGGCCGACAACGTCGAGATGTACATCTCGCGAGCGCTGGCCGTCGGCGTCATCGCGGGGCTCATGCTCTGGCTGCTCGGCATGATGCTGAGTTACCTGCTGATCACGCAGGTGCTCCAGCTCACCGCCGAGGAGATCTCTTTCCTCGGGTTGCGACTCCCCGAAGGGGTCGCCAGCGCCGCAGACGTACTCAAGATACCGGCCCTGACGTTCGTCTCCGGGCTCTTCTTCGGGACCATCGGGTTCGCGACCGGCTTCGGCTCCCTGCTCTCGATACCGTACATGCGGTCGAACTCTCGCCAGCGCGAGATCAACGTCCTGCTCGCCGATTCGGTGGCGTTCATGTACGCACTCTCGGTGGGCGGTCTGAACCAGCTCGAGATCCTGCAGGCGATGGCCCAGGCCGACGACACCTACGGCGAGGTCTCTCGTGAGTTCCAGGTGATCGTCCTGGAGACCGAGTACTTCGACACCGACTACCGCACCGCGATACGCAATCAGGCGCTCCAGACGCCCAGTGAGGAGCTCAGTCAGTTCCTGACGGACATGCTCTCGATCGTCGACTCCGGCGGGGACATGACCTCGTTCCTTGAGGACCAGAAAGACAAGCACATCCGCACCGCGAAACAGGAACAGCAGAAGGTCCTCGACACCCTCGAGTTGTTCGGCGAGATGTACATGACCCTCTCGCTGTTTCCCCTGCTCCTGATCATCATCCTCGTCATCATGAGCATGATGTCGCCCGGGTCGCGAATGGACATGATGCTCGGGACGGTCTACGGACTCATCCCGCTGACCGGGCTCGGCTTCCTCGTGTTGACCTCCACGGTGACCCAGGACAGCGTCGGCGACGGCTACCTCCGGCCCGACAGGGGCGACGAGGAGACCTACGCCGAGGCGGACGCGGGTATCCTGAGTCTCGGCATCGTAGAGGAGTACACCGGGACCTACAGCGTCTTCAACCGGATCAAGAGCCGCGAGGGCAGCTACCGCGTGATGGAGGTGCTCAAGGCCCCCCACATCTTCTTCCGCGACAACCCACTGATGGTGCTCGTAGTGACCGTCCCGCTGACGCTCCTGTTCTACGGCCTCGTCGTCTTCTTCCACCTCGCGCCGATGAACGTCGCCGAGTTCGTCGCGCCCCGCGGGACCGAAGTGCCGGAAAAGATCGGCTTCATCGTCCCCGGCACCCGCTCGAAACAGTGGGAACTCCCGGCCATCGTCGGGACGTTCATGTGGGTGTACGTCCCCATCTACCTGAACCTCCTCCCCCTGTCCTTTTTCCACGAGTGGAACCTCCGGACGCGCCGGAGCGTCATCGGCAACCTCTCGGAGAACCTCCGCAAACTCTCGAGTGCCAACGACACCGGGATGACCCTGCTGGAGTCGATACGGGTCGTCGCCGACACCTCCTCCGGGCGGATGGCCGACGAACTCGAGGCCATGCACGCCAAGGTCAACTACGGTACCAGCCTCAAGAACGCACTCAGGGAGTTCAACAACACCTATCACATCCCCAGACTCGCCCGCACGGTCAAACTCATCGGCGAGGCACAGGAGGCATCCAGTCAGATCCAGGACGTCCTCTCGACCGCTGCGCAGGCCAGCGAGAACCAGGACGACATCGACCGGGAGCGCAAATCCCGAACCCGGATGCAGATGGTCATCATCATCATGACCTACCTCACTCTCCTGGGCGTGATGGCCCTGCTCAAGATCAAGTTCCTCACCGTCATGGGCGACCTCGCGAGTCAGACTGCCAGCGGGGCGTCGGGCGCCGGCGAGGCACCCGGAGGCGACCTGAGCAGCGTCAACGTCGACGTGCTCTCGGTCCTGTTCTTCCACGCCGTCGTCCTGCAGGCGTTGCTCTCCTCGTTCATCGCCGGGTACATCCGCGAGGTGAGTCTCATGGCCGGCCTGAAGTTCGCCGTGACGCTCCCGACTATCGCTCTGGTCACCTGGTACATCGTCGAGTGGATGTCCGGCTGACCCACTCGCCGCGTCGGTTCTCCTCGCCGTCTGACTCCCGTCTGACTGACACTCTTGTACTCACCGCTACTGCCACCGACCATGCGTGGTCGTGACACGGACGGGGCCGACGAGGACCGGATCATCAACGCTGACGGCGAGACCAGTGACTACCTGAAGTCGGTCCTCGACGCGGAGTGGCGCCGCGACCGGTCACCACCGGGCGACGACCCGGAGTAGGCGCAGGAGTACGAGCAGGGGTAGGTACAGGAGCAGGAGGAGTCGAAGCAGAGTCATCCTCGCTTCCGGGCACACGCCACGTAGATCGACCCGCCGTCGAACGTCGCCAGCTCGACCGATCCGAACGCCTCCCGGAGTGTCGCCGGCACGTCGACGTCCGGTACCCAGTTCGTCGCTCGCTCGGCCAGTGGCGTGATCACTGGATTCAGCCCCCGCCAGGGCCAGTCCTGGAACGGCTGGGCGTCGAGGACCACGAACCGGCCACCGGGACGCAACGCCCCGTGGACCGTCTCGACCGCGCGAGCCGGGTCCGGCACCGCACTCGTCGACATCGAGGCGTAGGCGGCGTCGAACGTCCCGTCGGCGACCGGCAGTCTGCGTGCGTCTCCGCGCACCGCGGCGACGTTGTGCCACCCTGCCTTCGCGATTCGACGATTCGCAGCGGCGACCATCCCCTCGCTCACGTCCACGCCGAGCACTCGTCCCTCTGGCCCGACAGCCTCGCGGAGGCCCTCGAAACTGTTGCCCCGGCCACAGCCGACTTCGAGCACTCGTTCGCCCGACTTCAGGGAGAGTCCGTCCAGCGACCGTCGGCGGAACCGTCTCTCCCGACCGAGGAACGCCATCGCGTACACGGCGTCGAGCGCCCGCGGGTGGCGACTCCACCAGTCGTAGAGTCTCCCGGGCGCCGTCCCGTCCGCTCCGTTCGTCTCACCCGACATCGTTCAGGCGTCGAGTCGCTCGACCAGTTCCAGTAGCGACCCCACCGTCAGGTCCGGGTCGCCGTCGAACGGTTCCCACGGCGTCCCCTTGCGGTCGACCCACACCCCCTGCATCCCGGCGTGGCGCGCACCCATCACGTCGAACCAGCCCGCGGTGACGTGGGCGATCTCGTCGATGGGCGTCCCCGTCCGGGCGGCGGCGTGGCGATACAGCTCGGCCGCCGGTTTGAACGTCTCGACCTCGTCGGCGCTTATCGTGTCGACGATCGACTCGTCGATGTCGGCGTGTGCGACCATCGACGCCAGCATCTCGGGGTTCCCGTTCGAGACGACGTGGGGGTCGTAGCCCGCCGTTAGCAGTCGTTCAACGGCCTCGTGGACGTCGTCGAAGACCTCCAGTTCGTGGTACACCGCGAGTATCTCGTCGCGTTCCTCGGGAGCGAGGTCGACTCCGTGGGCGTCCAGCGCGTACTGGAGCGCGTCGCGGTTCATCTCGTAGAACGGCTGGTAGGCGTCGACCTGGTTCGCGACGAACGTGTACGCCAGCGAGCGCGAGCGCCAGAGTCGCGAGACGGGTTCCGGGTCGGCCACCCGGTCGGCCAGCGCTCGCTCTGCGGCGTCCACGTCCACGAGTGTGCTGTAGGAGTCGAACGTGACCGTCGAGACGCGGTCGGCGTCGAAGGGCATTACTCCCCGTTGGGTGAGCGCGGGGATAACGTTCGGGGCGAGGCGAGTGAACAGCAGGTTTCTGTCGCTCTCTGACACGCTACCGGCCGACTCGGGAACTGCCCACGACAGCGGTCACACTTTGTAGCTGACTACGTCGTACAGGTACACCGGCCACTCGCAGCGTCGGTCCGTCCCCTCGGTCTGGATCTCTACGCGAATGGTCCGGGGCGTGACCTCCCGGAGTCTGGCGAAGGAGACGACTGGCTTCGACTCCACCTCGCCCTCGGAGGCGTAGATCGTCCTCGTGACGGTCAGGTGGTCCTCCTCGATCTGATCGTGTCCGCCCGACGACCCGTGTGAGACGCCGGTCAGGTTGTCGACTCGCGTCGTGATCCGCGATTCGAGCGCGTTCCAGGCCGGATCCAGACACGGGAGTTCCGCTGTCCCGTTCCCCTCGACGGTGATCGGGTCTGCCAGCCCTCGATCGGGCGTCTCGTGCCAGTCCGTCACGTGGGCCTCCGGGTCGATCCCGTCGCTTGATCGTCCTCCCGGGCACCCGGAGACCAGGCCGGCGGTACCTATCCCTCCGACCGCCCGGAGCACGGCTCTTCGACTCGGCGGGGCCATACACGTCTGTTCCCAGTCGAGTGTAAGTGTTTTCTGGCTGTCCGGATCTGGGTTTCGGGGTTTTCGACTGGATGGATTCGCGGGGAAAGAACCCGTTACACAGTTTCAAAGAATCCGTTCACTCCCCGTGCAGTCTAGCGGTTGCAGACCGACATCCGTCAGTCGTCGTCAGCGGTGTAGGCACCGCTTCGATGTTCGATACGGTGAACTTCCAGCACCGACTCGCTCCTGTCAAGAACGCAGGCGAGCCGATACTGTCCAACGCGGAGTTTCGAGAACGGGCCGCCGGTAAGCGGTTCGAGAAATTCGTCGGGCTCAGGTCACTCTGACTCGACTACCTCGTCGAGTTTCGAGGCGATCCGGTCCTGTACGTGCACGTCGAGCGAGTCGAACTGGTCCGCCGCTCGCGGGCTGAACTTCCAGGTTCAGTCGCCGCCACTCGTCATCCCCGTCCCGGTCCATCATCTCGACGACTTCCTCGCGGGAGACCAGCTCTGCCTCGCCCGACCGGAGATCGTGTTCGCCCGCTGCGATCTGCTTCCAGCCCTCACGAGAGAATTCCGGATGTTTCACCGCGTCCCGGGCAGCGTAGCGGAGGAACTCGCTCCGGGAGTTGAATCCCTGCTCTTTCCAGGTCGTATCGATGTCTTCGAGGAACGCCTCGCTGAGTCGGAGGTTGATTTGGACCATCTCCGGTCCGTCGTCCCCACCCGTGGTGTCTGCATCGGACATATACACGTACTTTACGAATGTATATACCTGACTTTTCTCCCGTTCCTGAACGGCGCCCGGGCTGTGAGCACTGGGACCGCACAATCGGCGACTGTTGAATGCGTCGGCGCCGAAGACTGAACCAAGCGAACCACAGGTCGGCACCGTTCCCTCGGCCGGCTTCGTCGACACCAGAAATAGAGGTGGCTCAGCAGGGACCGGACCGGAACCGAACTCGCTCAACGTGGCCGTCGAACCGTCTCTCCGAGACAGTCTCGCCGTCGTGACGTGGCGAGCGCTCCCGACAGGCTGGAGGAACCTGCGTCTGCGGGGACCGATCCGCGTCACGACCCAGTGGGGGGGGAGGTATTCACTCGGTAGACCATTCGCACCACGTCGAGTACCACCAGGACCCCGACTGCGAGGCCGAGATACGACGGCAGGTTCGTCACAGATGCGACGACGCCGACCGCGGAGACGGCGATGCCGACCCGGAGGACGGTGTTCCCTGCGACGTCCCGTATCACGTCGTCTGGGACGGACACGCTCTCGTCGTAGCCAGCGAGCAGGAACATCCAGCCACGGAACCTGATCAGCGCACCCGCGAGCGTCAGGAGGCCACCGACGGCGAGCCACTCCAGTGCACTGGACGTCGACGCTAGCATCGTTCGTCACCTCCCTTCGGGGCTATCTCGAAGGTGGTCACCATGCCCAGGAGCCCGGTACTGGTATCCCGCACGTCCAGTCTCGCGTCCGCGACGACGTCGCCCGGCTCCTGGGTCCACCGACAGCCGGTCTTGGCGTAGTGAGCGTCGGCGCGCCACTCCTGATACGTGGCGATCGGTCCGACGTCGCTCCGCCCGTGTTCGATGAGTCGGATCGTTCCGTCCGGTTTGCAGACGCGCTCCATCTCCCGGAGAGCGGCCACAGGATCTGGGAACGTACAGGTCGAGAGCGCGGATATCACCGCGTCGAAGCTGTCGTCGGGAAAGGCAAGCTCCTGTGCGTCCATCTGCTGGAGCGTCCCGTCCACGTCCAGGTCGGCGAGTCGTTTCTCGGCGTTCGCCAGCATCTCAGGGCTGATGTCGATGCCGACGAGGTCGACTGTCTCCGGGAGATACCGGAAGTTGGCCCCGGTTCCGCAGGCGACGTCGAGCACCTCGCCCTCGACGTCGCCGAACCGGGCGCGGCGATACCGGCCAGTGACGAGCCGGTCGGCCCACTCCAGCCTGTGTATCCAGTCGGCCTGTCCGGCGTACGCGGCTCTGATCTCGGACAGCGTCTTCGGTCGGTTCGACGCCGGATCGGTGTCGTGTCCGTGCGCGTCAGCGCGAGGATGGGGTTTCTCAGTTGCACTCATTGTTGTCGTTGATGGGGTTCTCGGGATGGTTCAGACGTGCGAGCGGAAGAACTCGACCGTCCGCGTGATGTACTCGACGCGGTTGTCCGTATCCACGACGCCGTGTCCCTCGTCTTCGAACAGTAGGTACTCGTGGTCGACGTCCCGCTCGTCCAGCGATGCGACGAGCTGTTCGGCCTCGCTCCGGGGGACTCGCGGGTCGTTCGCGCCCTGGACGACCAGCAGCGGCACGTCGATCTCGTCGACGTAGGTGATCGGCGACCGGTCCGCGTAGCGGTCGGGCTTCTCGTCGGGCGCCCCGTCGAGCTTGCGCATGAGTACCTCGCCGAGGTACTCGCGGGCGTTCTCGACGGCGGTCTGCCAGTTGACGACGCCACAGACGCTCCCAGCCAGGTCGAACGCGTCGGTCGCGCCGACGCCCATCAGCGCCATGTAGCCGCCGTAGGACGCGCCGAGGATCCCGACCTGCTCCCGGCCGCGGTCGCGGAGATAGCTCGCCGCCGCGACCACGTCCGTCAGGTCGTCGCCGCCGAGGTCGGCGTCGCTGGCCTTCCGGAACGCCCGCCCGTAGCCCAGGCTGCCACGGAAATCCGGAGCCAGCACCTCGAACCCGGCGTGAACGAGGGCCTGGGTGGGCATATCGAGCCGGTTGTAGTGCTGGGCTTCCGGCCCGCCGTGGGCCTTCACGACGCCGCCGACCGGGTCGCCCGCGGGCCTGTAGAGGCGGGCCGCGATCTCCGTCCCGTCGAACGAGTCGTAGGTGATCTCCTCGGGAGCGACCGTCCCGACGTCGACCCGTCCCTCATCGACGACCGTCGTCCCGTCCCGGCGGATCTCGCCGACGGTCTTCGGGCTCCGGTGTCTGTAGTACACCGCGCCGTCGAGATGCTTCACGTCTACGTTCATGCCCGTTCGTTCGACGGTGGTGACCTCGCCACCGCTCAGCGAGCACAGCCTGCGGTCGCCGCCGCTGGCTTCGAGGAAGACGACGTCGCCGTCGGCCGTCCACTGGGGGTCGTACTTGTCGCGGTTGTTCACGTACCGGAGGTCGTACTCCCCGTCCGGGTCGGCCACGGCCAGTTCGCGGTAGCCCGTCGCGTGGTTGGTCGTGAAGACGACGCCCGCCTCGGACCAGGCGCGGTACCCGTCGTCGGTGAACGCGAACGACTGTTCGGAGTCCGGTTCGTCGACGAAGACGTCGTCGCGCTCGGTCCGGAAATCGACGACGCGGAGCGTCGAGTTCTCGAACGTGCCGGCCTGGTAGACGAGACGATTGCCGTCGGGCGACCACGCGTACCCCAACACCTGTCTGTCGGCCTCGGAGTGTCTCGTGACCGTGCCGTCGTCCAGATCGACCGTGTACAGGTCGAGCGAGCGGTCGCGATTGGAGACGAACGAGACCTGGTTCGGGGACGCCGGCCGCTGTCGCGTCCGGAAGTTGAGGAACCGGTCGTCGATGATCGGCGTTATCGACCCGCTCTCGGGGTCGACCTCCAGCAGGTCGTACTGTTCGTGACCGTCCTCGTCGCGATACGCGAGGAGCGTCTCCCGACCCTGGAGCCACTCGGGATTGGTGATATCGCCGTCGGCGTCGGTGAGCCGTCCGTCGGCCGTGTGCAGGTCGTACTCGCCGTCGTCGTAGGCCGCGTAAACGAGTTCGCCGTCGGGTGTCTGCGTGTAGCCAGAAACACCGTGTGCATCGGTGAGTCGTCGTGCGTAGTCGGTGATCCCCTCGGGGGGCCGGTTCTCGATGGTGGATTCGGGTTCTGTCATCGGTTCGAACACCGTGTTCTGCACTCGGGAGTTCGAACGACCTACCCATAAGTATTATAGAATATTTGATAAATTATCGGGGCCGTTTCAAAATAGAACTTGAGCGGTTCGGCGGGAGAACGCGGCTATTCGGTCGATGTTCGTCGGTCACCACTGAACGAGCACTGTTTCGCTGAACCGGATTTTTGAGGGATATCTATCACGAACTCCGTTCGATCTGGTCGCTGCGTCGCACGCGCTCGGTCCACGTGACGACTGCACGCTCGTCGAGGAACACCCGGAGCGAAGACGCGTCGTGTCGCAACTCGACTCGGTATTCGGCGGGGTCGCTACCGACCTGTTCGGAGGCCCACCGCCCGTCGTGGAGGTAGCGGTTGAACTCCCAGACGCCGTTTCCCAGGATATCGATCCCGCGTTCCCAGAGAAACGTTATCGACTCGGGGTGGTACGCGGCGGCGACGGGCAGCGGCAGGCTCAGGAATCGCAGACAGTCCTGGCACTCGCTGAACGTCGTGAAAGAGACCGGTATCTCGTCGGGGGCCGGGAGATCACTGACGTCCCGTACCTCGGTCTCGATGCGACCTGCACAATCCGGGCAGACGCCGCCGCGGGTCTTGAGAAGGTCGCCGGCCTGCTCGCGACGCACGGCGTCGATCAGGTCGTCGCCGGTGCGCTCGCGCACCTGTGCCGGGCGGAGGCGGTACGCGTTCGCACAGCGGTCACAGGCCGTACAGTACACCATGAAGAACTGGTCTTCGAGCACGGCTCGAAGGGTTGTGTCGCCGCAGAACTGGCACGCGCCATCCGTCTCGATGGGACCGACGTCTGTCGGCTGTCGGTAGTTCCCAGCGAGGACGAACCGAACCAGTTGCTCGCCGGCGTGCGTGAACGCGTAGCCGCCGTCGTGTTTCCTGAGGAACGTCCCGGTGAGTTCGCCGAGGTGGTACGACAGTTTGGACGTGTCGCCGACGTCGACCCGGTCGTAAATCTCCGAGAACGACAGCGCGGCGACGCTCGTCTGCCTGTTCTCGTTCTGAGCGACCGCGACCGTCCGGAGCACGTCCAGTCGAGTCTCGTCGGAGAGGACCTGGAAGACCTCGTCCGCGGCCTGTTCGGTGTCCATACACGTCGATCCATCACTGCGGTATTGATTTTGCGGTCAATATGGAATACCCCGCTTTCCGACCGACACTACGCACAGTGTGTCGGCCTCTCACACCGACCGCACGTCCGACACGGAGCGCTCGAAACGACTGCGTGGACGAGCCGTCAGCACGCGACCCGGGGAACTGACCCCGCAGCGCCGTCCACTCGCGCCCGACGCGTACTGCCCGCCGAGCGCGAATACTATCAGAAGACGTTCAAAATCGTTCTTGAGGGTCGTCTCCGAATTCGGGCTGTTTTCACTCTATCCCCCGCACAATCGGTCTTCGAGCCCCTGAATGACTTAACTCTGGTTTTGAAACGACTTCGGTAATTTATAAATTATTCGATAATTCTTATGTGGGAGTCGAGCGTTTCGCCGGACGGGTGATTCGCCCGATGGTCCCCACTCGACCGACGGATCGCACGTATCGACTCAGGAACGAAGCGCCCTCTCACAGCGGACTCGGGGGGACGGCCGGTGACTGACGCGCTGCGGAAGGCGTTCGACGTCGTCACCGAACACAACCTGCTCGTCGTCGTTCTCATGCTCGTGGTGACGGCGGGCGTCGCCGCGGGAACGACCCAGCTGCAACTGGGCGAGGGCGGGAGGCCCAGCGCCGACGACTCCGAGCTCGCCCAGAAGATGGAGTACGTGCAGAACAGTTTCGGAAACCAGACGGATGCGAACGGGTCCGCGACCAGACCGGCCGTCGTCTACGTGCGCTCGGAGGGCAACGCGCTCTCGAAGGCCGCGTTGCTGGATTCGCTGCGGTACCAGCAGACGGTCAGAGACAACGAGTCCGTCGCGGCCGCGCTCGGCGACCGACGGGCCGTCAGCGTCGCCAACCTCGTCGCCACGCGGGCCGCGGGTACGCCCGACCCCACGCTCGACCGGCAGATAGCCGCGCTCGAACGCGCGAGCGACTCCGAGGTCGAGCGACTCGTTCGAGCGACGCTCGCGGAGGGTTCGCCGGCGCTGCGCCTGCTCCCCGAGAGCTACGACCCTGGGACGGCCACCGCCGAGAGCCACCGGATGGTGTTCCGGTTTGCCGAGACTGACGACCGGTCGGCGGCGACCGCCGCCCTCTACGAATCCGCGAACGACCGTGAGAGCCCCGAATACTTCACCAGGGGCGAGCACGCGGGCGACGAGCGACAGTCGGCGTACCTCCTGAACACGATGGAACTCATCGTGCCCGCCGCGCTCGCGGTCATCCTCGCGGTGCTGGCGTTCTCGTACCGGGATCTTGTCGATGTCGCCGTCGGGTTCACGGGGGTCGTCCTCTCGGTCCTGTGGATGTTCGGTATCCTCGGCTGGCTCCAGATCCCGGCCGGGGTCTCGGTCATCATCGGGCCGGTGCTCATCGTCGGCCTGAGCGTCGACTACGGGCTCCACGTCTTCATGCGCTACCGGGAACAACGGGACGAGGGCCAGGGAATCCGGGAGCCGATGGCTCGCGGCCTCTCGTCGGTGTCGGTCGCACTCGGTCTGGTGACGATGACCGCCATGATCGGCTTCCTGTCCAACGCGACCAGCGACCTCACCGTCATCCGGCAACTGGCCTTCGCCATCACGCTCGGCGTCCTCTCGACGTTCGTCGTCTCGCTGACGCTGGTGCCCGCGCTGAAAGTGACCATCGACCGGTTGCTGGAACGAGTCGGGTTCGACCGGCGCAAGCAACCCCTGGGCAAGACCGGACTGCTCCAGCCCGTGCTACGAAGCGGGGCGTCGCTCGCGCGGCGCGGTGCGCCGGTCGTCATCGTCCTCGCCCTGGTCGTCGGGTCGGCCGGCGCGGTCGCCTGGACCGACCTCGACAGGCAGTCCCTCCAGCAGCAACAGGGGGAGGTCGCCGACTGGAAGCAGGACCTGCCTGGCCCGATGGGCTGGGAGGTCTCCGAGGAGTCGAGACAGCGGACCTACGTCGCCGACAACTACCGGGCCGCGAGCGAAGACAGACGGAGCAGGTCGAACGTCCTCGTCGAAGGAGGCGTCACCGACCCGGCGGCGCTCGAACGCGTCCGGGCCGTCCACACGGCTGCCGGGGAGAGCGACGTCGTCTACCGACGGGGCGACACCGTTCCCGTGACTTCGCCGCTGACGGTGATGGCGACCGTCGCCGCGGAGGACGAGGCATTCGCCGAGACGCTCCGCGCGGCCGACACCGACGGTGACGGCGTTCCCGACCGGAACGTCGAAGCGGTCTACGACGCGCTGTACGCGGCCGCCCCGGACCGCGCCAGTCAGGTCCTCGACCGCGAAGACGGCGAGTACCGCTCGCTGCGCGTCGTCGTCCCGGTCGAGTCCGACGCCACCATCACCGAGCGAGCCGAGGGCGTGCGTGCGATCGCCGCTGCAGGGGACGGCGACGTCGTCTCGGCGACGGCCGTCGGGAGCGGCGTCCTCCAGGAGGTCCAGCTCTCCCGGACCGCCGACAGCATCCTGGAGACGCTGGTCATCGCGCTCGTGGCGGTGAGCGCCATCCTGGTCGTCGCGTATCGACTGCTCGCCGGGAGCGCCTCCCTGGGTGCCGTCACGGCCGTCCCCATCGTGCTGGTGTCGGCGCTAGTCATCGGCGGGATGTGGCTGTTCGACGTCCCGCTGACGCTGCTGACGGCACTCCTGTTGAGTCTCGTCATCGGCGTCGGCATCGACTACAACATCCACGTCAGCGACCGCTTCGTCCAGGAGCGCGAGCGCGGCCGTCCGATCCACGAGGCGCTCGTCGAGGCCACGACCGGTACCGGTGGCGCGCTGCTGGGGAGTACGCTCACCTCCGCCGGCGCGTTCAGCGCGCTCCTCTTGCACCCGAACCCGCAATTCGAGAACTTCGGGACGCTGGTCGTGCTCGCGATGGTCACGTCCTTCGTCGTGGCTGTGTTCGTACTTCCGAGCCTGCTCGCGCTGTGGGCCCAGTACGGACCGTCCCCGAGTCCGGTTTCGAGCAGTACGACCGAAGTGTCCGTCCGGGCGGACGACTGACTGCCCTCTCCGTTTCGGCTCTCTTGCCGACGTTCGACGGTCGCTTCGGATTCGCCGTCGCCGGGAGACACGTGGTCACCAGTCGGCCAGCGAGCGGTGTCGGCTACCGCGAGTCGACCGTCCCGAGCCCGTGCCTGACGAGTTTCGCCTCACCCTTCTGGAGGTGTTGACTCGCCGTGTTCGGTGCACAGCCGAGTTCCCCGGCGACGTCCTCGTGGGTCGCCTCCCGGGGCGTATCGTAGTACCCGAGTTCCAGGGCCGTTTCGAGCGCCTCTCGCTGTCGGTCGCTCAACGCGGTCGCCGGATGTATCTCCGCACTCGGGAACTGACGGATCGCTTCGATCTGTACCGTTACCGTCGGCGGGGTCTCGTCGATCGTCGCCTGCAGCACCGCCGGGTCGCCGACGATGTGACCCTCGATTTGGCCGTCACGGTAGACGAGGGGTCTCCGAACGACCAGTCCGCCGCGGTCGATCGCTTTCGCGGCCCCGCCGAATATCGGAACCGCCGCGTCCCGCAGTTCGAGAATCGCGTGTGAAGTCCCCACCTCTGTCGGCGAGACGGTGACTGACTCGACACCGGGCGTCTCCGCTGCCAGCTCCTCGAACGGACCGATGTCACCGTCGACCGCGTAGAGATGCGTCGATATCTCCGCGTCGCCGCGGTTCCAGTCGACCGCGCGGGCCTCCGGGACGTCCGGAGCGTCGAGCAAGTACTCCAGGAACGGCGGCGACCGGTCGAGGTCCGGCCGGACCGTGATGCGGATATGTTTCATACACGGGCCGAGGCCGGGCATCGCTGAAAAACCCCCTGACGATACTCTACACAACCGCTACCGGTTCGACGCCCCTCTCTCGAACTGTGATGTCCGATACCGCATCCGCGCATCGCGAACGGACGTACAGACGGGAAGACGCGTTCCCAGGCCACGGTCGGGACAACTACTCGGAGGTGAACGTCCCATGAGAGCCGTTCGATATCACGACCACGGCGGTCCGGAGGTGCTTGGAGTCGACGAGATAGACCGCCCGGAACCCGACGACGACGAGGTGCTCGTCGAGGTGCGGGCCGCGAGCGTCAACCCGGTCGACGTGATGATCCGGTCCGGTGAGTACGGACAGGTTCCGCTCCCCTCTGTTCCCGGCGGTGACGGCGCCGGCGTCGTCGCGGCGACCGGCGACGACGTCGACAGGTTCCAGAAGGGTGACCGCGTGATCGCCTCCGGGATGGACCGCGAGGCCGGCGGGACCTTCGCCGAGTACGCGGCGCTCCCGGAGACGAAACTCGCACAGCTGCCCGACGACGTCCCCTTCGAAGTCGGCGGTGCCATCGGGAACGTCGGCGCGACCGCCTGGACTGCGCTCGAAGCGGTCGCGGGCGTCAGTCCGGGCGACCGCGTGTTCGTTCACGGCGGTGCGGGCGGGGTCGGGCACGCTGCCGTCCAGATCGCTGCGGCCGGCGGTGCCGACGTGATCGCGACTGCCGGGTCGACCGATGCCTGCGACCGGGTTCGAGAACTCGGTGCGTCCACCGCGATGCGCTACGACAGCGACACCCTCGCCGAAGACGTGTTGAGCGCGACTGGCGGCGACGGTGTCGAGACGGTCCTCGACCACCGGCTCGAAGCGTACCTGGATCTCGACCTGGAGGTGGTCGCCGAGGGCGGTCAGATCGTCGCCATCATGGGCCACGTTCCGGAGGCGAATGGCCTCCCCTTCTACAGCAAGGAAGTCGCCCTGCGAGCGCTCAGGATGGACAACTATCCGGTCAGAAGGCCCGTTCTGGAGCGACTCGGTCGGCTGCTACGGCGCGGCGACCTGGCGGGTGTTGTCGCAGAGGCGTACGGTCTCGACGAGGTAGCGCAGGCACATCGCGACGTGCTCGCGGGCGGCTACGTCGGTAAACTCGTCGTCACGCCGTAGTCGACACGTCTCTCGTCCCCGACGGTACTCGGTCTGGGGTGATGAAGGACTAATAGTGCTTATTGTAGATCATTTCCGGATCGCGCCGGCCCCGGGGTCGGCGCGTACCGGTAAATCGCTACAATAATCACTATAAGTGAAGCGGGGCCCTGAGCGGGGGTCACTGCATGTCCGATCCGCTGACGACGATATCGGCATCGGCGGTGATCCACGCGGTCGTCGTCTCGCCGTCCTCCGGCCGTCGCCACGCGAATGTGACCGTCTCGGTGTCGGCGTCCGGGATCGCCTCGACGCGGGACAGTTCGGGACGGAGGTCAGTGCGAGAGCGGTCGTCGAACCACTCGGCGGTACTGTCGGAGTCGCTACCGTCGCTCATGTGAGAACCGAGTACCCCGCAATCCATAAAAAGGGGAACAGGATTTCAGGGTCAGAAACCGAGCATAACTCCCGGCAGTCAATCGCTCGGCTGTCGTGGCGGTCGTGAAGAGGACCGGTCGGACCCGCTCGTCGAGACGGTCACCGAGAGCTCGCCGCCGACCAGCTCGACAGATATCGTTTCCAGCGTCGTCTCGAAGACGGTCCGGTGGTGGCCGTCGGCGTCGTAGACCATGCCGGAGTCGATGAGTCCTGCCGCTTCGAGGGCGTTCAACCGCCGGTACACCGTCGGCCGTGAGGCACCGCACTCCTCCGCGACGGCTCGCGCGGACTTCGACTCTCGCTGTATCGCTTCGAGGATAGACTGGGTGTACTCGGCGTTCAGGAGGCTCAACAGGTCTGTCGGGTCTCTCTCCCCGTCGGCGTCCTGCTCGGACCCACCGGGCCCCGTCCGTTCGGGCTGTCTGAGTGACATCGGTTCTCTCTCCCGTCTCGTATCTCCCGCCCCACCCACACAGGACTGCTGACAACTGTCGTTGGCTCCCCGTGGGTCGACGGCTAGTCACGTTACTGTGCCAGTAGTTCGCACAGGCGTTGCGAGCGTCTGTTCGCTACAGTAGCGGGGGTCGAACGCGGGGTAGTCACCGTCGAACAGTTCAAAACGGCTGGAGTTGACAGGCCTCGCTGTTTCACATGAGGTGATGGGTCGTTGACATCCAAGCAGTATGGACTGGCGACTACAGATGACCGATGCATCACTGGAAGTGACGCTCGACATGGTTCGATCCCACAGTATACATACCACGTTTGCAAGCGGTGAAACACGGTTGCTGGATTTTTTTATGCAGTTCTCGAAATGCGGGTATGGCCCTCCAGACAGAGCGTCGGAACAGGACACAGCAGAGCGGTGTCATCGCAGGCAGTGCTGCAGTGATGTTTGCTGCTGCAGCAACGACCGAAGGACTGTTTTCAGCTGTGATGTTCGTCGCAGCGACAGTAACGATCTTCTCCGCGTTTGCGCTCTGTGCAGTCGCGTACCGGGAGAGTGAGAACTGATCACGAAGACTCAGTACGCAGCCGGCTGCTGGTCGATTTTTCCGATGTGATGTTTCCTGTCATCCTGTATATACGTATTGTACTGAACACGCCCTTCGAGAACTATCACTGGTCGAGCGGTTCGACGCGGCCGCTCAGTCCCACGGCAATCCATCTAGCCCGAGACGGGAGAGCAGTCCACGGGCGTAGTGGCAGCGCTTCTGTGGACCTAGGCTATGGATCGTAGATATGAGTCAGCTACTCCCTCGCAAACCTCCGGTCGACCGACCGGACGACGGGCCGAGGGTCGTCGGACTCGACGACCGAGAATCGGGGGACGTCTTCTCCGTCCTCTCGTCGGAGGTCGCCCGGTCGATACTCACGGAGCTGTATCGGGACCCGGCGACCCAGTCGGAACTCGCCGACCGCGTCGACACGTCGTTACAGAACGTCAGATATCATCTCGACGGGCTCACGGACGCCGGACTCGTCGAGGTCGTCGACCAGTGGTACTCGGAAAAAGGCGCGGAGATGGACGTCTACGCTCCGAACGGTGGCCCGCTGGTGCTGGTCGCTGGGGGCCGTAAACAGCTGAATGGACTCACAGAGACGAGCGGCGGTCTTCGGAGGACCGGTACCACACCGAAACGAGGTGAGTGAGTCGGAATGGCACAGACGATATCCGGTCGGTGCGATCCGGAGGACTCGGAAGGCGAACGGAGCGGACCCGACGGCACGCTCCCGTCGATGGAGACGCTACAGCTGGTGACCGACGAGACCCGACGAGCGATCGTCACGACGCTCTGGGGGGCCGACGAGCCACTGCGGTTCTCGGCGCTCCGCCGCCGGTCCGGTATCGCGGAAAGTGCTCGATTCAACGACCATCTCCAGAAACTCCTGCGGAAATGCGTGCGCGACACTGGAGAGGGTTACGAGCTGACGGCGCAGGGGGAGCGATTCGTCGCAGCGCTGTGCGCCGTTCCGAGGCTGGACGACCGATCCGATTGAAATCCTACGTCGACGGTATCGAGGCTGGTACGCTTCTCTCGATGGGGCTAGGGTGTACTGGTTGTCCCGGATAGCGACGCGCCCGTCGGTCTCTGGACGAGCGGTCGCCCCAGACTATTTTGTGTCTCGCTGACCGATAGTGGGTCGGACCATGGCCCCGAACGAGCCACAGTCCGGGCCCGGGCAACCGTCCCGGCCGCCGGGGCCGGACGGACTCCCGGTACTCGGGAACGCTCACGAGTACGTCCGACAGCCGATGGGATTTTTCGACGTCTGCCTCGTCGGCGACTCGGAAGTGGGCCGCCACGAGTCGGTCGTCGAGGAGTCCGACGTCGTCGAGCAGGGCGAGTGAATCCGCCGCGTCGTTGGCCCGGCTCATCACGTTTCCCTCTTCGAGCTCGAGCAGGTGCGTGTGGACGGGCAGCTCCGGGTACTCCGCGGCCAGGTCGGCCACACGTTCCCACACCTCGCGCGAACACGACCAGTCATCGTGTGGGCATACTGTTGCTCTGATCCGCCCGTCGTACGTGTCGTGGTACTCCTCGATGAACGAGCGAGCGCGCTCGAACTGTTCGTCCTCCGGGATATCCCAGAACAGGTCGCTGATCCACGGGCCGAAAAACCCGCGGAGTCCGGCTTCGCCAAACGACTCCGCCCCGTGACGCGGGATCGCGTCCATCGCGTTGACCGTCGTGACCCCGCCGCGGACGAAGTTCAGCGCGGCCAGTTCGACGCTCGCCTCGACGAGGTACTCGTACTCGCCGCGCCCGAGTTGCTCACAGAGCGCGGTCATGTCGGCGAACATCTCGCCCAACCCCATCTCGCTGAACGCGCCGATGAGCGCCGAGATCTCCAGGTGGGCGTGCGCGTTGACGAGTCCCGGCATCACCAGGCTGTCGCTCCCGTCGATGACGGTTTCCGCCGAGATAGCAGGATCTGACGGTTTCGACTCCCGGACGTCCGCTATCTCGCCGTCCTCGACGACGACGGTCCCGTCACGATAGATCTCGTCTCGACCGTCCATCGCCAGCACCGTCGCGTCGTGGACGACGACATCCGAACCTGTCGACATACGATGGGTGATCGACGGGGACTCACGAAAGACTGGGTGCTGTGTTTCCGTCTCTGCAGTCCGGGCCGCCCGTGCGTGTGAATCCACTGCGGTCTACGAGGACGGGCGACCGGACGTAGCTGGCCCACCCGTGTTTCAGACGGTGAAACACGGACTCGGTCGTTATCAGGCCCCTGTGGCTACGACGGTGTATGAGGACGGCGACCCGTTCCGGTGCTGGCGGGAGGAATCGAGGTGACGAGCGATGAGTTCCGGGAAGACGACGGACCCGGTACCTGACGCCGCCGGCGACTCGTCGGCAGAACCGGACTACGACGCACTCGCGGCACTGCTCGGCGATGCGGTCATCGACCGGGAGACTCACCGGAACGCCGAGGGGTTCGTGGTACGACCGGACGACGTCGTCGAGACGCTCTCGACACTCCGGGAGGAGGCGGGATTCGACCACTGTTCGTGTGTGACCGCCCAGGAGTACGCCGACCGCTTCGAGACGATCTACCACCTCCGGACGTACGACGACCCGACCGAGGAGGTGTCGGTCGTGGTCCCGACGACGACCGACGACCCGGTGAGCGAGTCCGGCACCCCCGTCTACGAGACGGTCGAGTGGCACGAGCGGGAGGCCTACGACCTGCTCGGCATCGAGTACGAGGACCACCCGGACCTCCGCCGGATCCTCCTGCCCGAGACGTGGCAGGGCCACCCGCTCCGCGAGGAGTTCGACGACACGCAGCCCCAGATCGTCACGTTGCGGGAACACGCGAACCCGCTGGCCGACGACCATCGCCACCAGGATACGATGTTTCTGAACGTCGGCCCGCAACACCCGTCGGTGCACGGCGTCCTCCACCTGCAAACGGTGCTCGACGGCGAGACCGTGGTCGACCTCGACCCGGACATCGGCTACATCCACCGCTGCGAGGAGCAGATGTGCCAGCAGTGCACCTACCGTCACCAGATCATGCCCTACCCCGACCGGTGGGACTGGGTCTCGTCGGGACTGCTCAACGAGTGGGCCTACGCCCGCGCGGCCGAGGACCTGGCCGACATCGAGGTGCCAGAATACGCCCAGGTGCTCCGCACGATGGGCGCCGAACTGAGTCGCATGGCCTCCCATCTCATCGCCATCGGGACGTACGCGCTCGACGTCACCGGCGAGTTCAGCGCCTCCTTCATGTACGCCTTCCGGGACCGCGAACTCGTGCTCGACCTGCTGGAGGACCTGACCGGCCAGCGGATGATGTTCAACTACCTCCGACTGGGCGGGGTCGCGTGGGACCTCCCGGACCCACGGAGCGAGTTCATCGCCGACGCCAGGGAGTTTCTGAGCGGCCTTCCCGAGAAACTCGCCGAGTATCACGACCTGCTGACGCGCAACGAGGTGTTCCAGGTCCGGGTCGTCGACACCGGCGTCTTAGGGCCCGACGTCGCGAAACAGTACGGCTGTACCGGCCCCGTGGCTCGCGGGTCGGGCATCGACTACGACCTGCGCCGGGACGATCCCTACGGCTACTACGACGAACTCGACTGGGAGGTCGTCACCGAAGCCGAGGGCGACAACTACTCGCGCGTGCTCGTTCGCCTCCAGGAACTCGAACAGTCGGCCAGCATCGTCGAACAGTGTCTCGACCTGCTGGAGGACTGGCCCGCCGAGGACCGCGCCATCCAGGCGAACGTCCCGCGCACGCTCCGGCCCGACCCCGACACCGAAGTGTATCGAGCGGTCGAAGCCGCCAAGGGAGAACTCGGCATCTACATCCGGTCCGACGGCACCGACACCCCGGCGCGGTTCAAGATCAGGGGTCCCTCGTTCTCGAACCTCTCGGTGCTCCCGGAACTCGCGGAGGGAGAGACGGTTCCGGACCTCATCGCGACGTTCGGTAGTCTCGACGTGATCATGGGCGAAGTCGACCGTTGACCAGTCTATCGAGGGCGCAACCGGCGTTCACTCGTCGGCGGCGTTCTCGGCCACGACGTCGAAGTACCGCCCAAAAAACGTGTCTCGGTCGACCTCGCCGGCACCGACGTCGACCAGCGTCGCTTCCAGCCCGTCTCGGGGCTGGTGACAGCAGTCACTGTGACAGGGCTTGCAGAGATACTCGAACTGTTTGCCGTCGCGGCTCCAGCGGTCGCCGTGTTTGTCGTACTCGCGCGCCTCGGAGCGCGGAACCGTCGCCCCGCAACCGATACACGTCACGTCCTCGTCCGAGTTCGAGAGCCTGTCCCGGATGCTCATGTCCGGTGGTCGGCTCCCCACCCCCGAAAAGGGCGGTTCCGGGTTTCAGCGAGCGAAACACTGCGGGGACGTTCCTCGAAGATAGGTGAGGTGGCTCCCCGCATGGAACTGTTTCGGCGACTCTCGCTCACTGGTTCACGCCACGAGAGCCTGTCGTCTGGTCTCCCGGACTGTCCCGATGTACGGGCCGACTGTTTCCTCGCCTGAAACACGAGTCGAGTTCTTAGGGACGTCCCCTGCGAAGGCTGTCGTACGTAGATGAGCGATCGTAGACTCTCCCGTTCGAGTGACATCGAACCTGTTTCTCGCCGTCCAGCGTGTCATAGAACAGTTCCCAATCCCGTACCGGTCATCCCCGATTGGTCGATATAATTATTCGACTCCACGGATGAGAGTAAAAAGGAAGGTAGCG
>Ga0207770_100151_pt1 | contig 56104 bp, 54 predicted proteins | sample A23E2SouthBayCA_FD_187729 | JGI IMG/M metagenome (GOLD analysis project Ga0207770, IMG submission 187729) | Aerobic enrichment media microbial communities from Eden Landing Ponds, California, USA - A23 E2 (SPAdes) | ecosystem: Environmental > Aquatic > Marine > Unclassified | place: Emeryville...
CCGCCGCTGTCGTCGGCTGCGTCATCGTCGGCGGCGCTGTCGCCATCGGCGTCGCCTCCCCCGTTCGCGGCCGCCTCGACCGCGTCTTCGGGGGTGGCCGGCGCGGCGTCGGTCGTCGCTGACGCGGCGTCGGACCCGGCGGCCGCTTCGCCGGCCGCGTCGGCCGCGGCATCGTCGGTCGGGACGCGCTCGCCGGCGAGATAGGCGTTCAGGTCGGCGGGCGGGAAGCGTCGGCCGACGAAGAAGGGACCGAACTCGGCGTACTTCGAGGAGGAGGGGTCGAAGCGCATCTCGTAGAGCAGGTCTTTCACGTCGACGAGGTCGTCGGCCCAGAGCGTGACGCCCCACTCCCAGTCGTCCATGCCGACGGAGCCGGTGATCATCTGCTGGACCTTCCCGGCGTAGTCGCGGCCGATGTCGGCGTGGCTGTCCATGTGCTCGGCGCGCTCCTCGAAGGGCAGGTCGTACCAGTTGTAGTCGGGGTCGCGACGCTTGCTCATCGGGTAGAACGAAACGTGCTCGTGGTCCGGAATCTCCGGGTGGAGTCGGCCCTGGATGTACTGGGCCAGCCCCGAATCGTCGTCGAGGTCGCCCTCGAAGTACTCGCGGGCGCTCTCGGAGTAGCCCGAAGCCTCCGTCACGGAGACGTAGGAGTAGGACTGCTCGGTGAAGCCGGCGAACTCGGTCCGGTCGAACCGCCGCTCCAGCGTCTCGATGTCGGCCATCGTCGGCCGGAGGTGGATGACCATCAGATCCGCCTCGTGGCCGGTAATGGCGAACAGCGCCGAGTCGCCACCGTCGGCGTCGGCGACGGACTCCGCGGACTCCAGGAACTCGACGACTTCCGAGAGCGCCCGCTCGCGGACGCGCTCGGGGGCGTCGCGCCAGGCGTCCCAGTCGACCGTCCGCAGGTCGTGCAGGGCGTACCAGCCCTCCTCGGTCCGTGGCGGCTCGCGTGTTACCATGGCCGAGGGTTCGCCCTCACCGGTAAGGAAACTTGCTTTTCACGCCCGCTCTTCGACTGGCACCGCCGCCGACTCCGCGACGGCCAGCCAGGCCTCGTCGCGCTCGATGTCCGCGATGACGAGATGGGGCTGTCCGTCGAACTCGTCGACGGCCGCGACCGTCTCCGGCGTCGTCTCGCGAGCGCTCACCGACCGATCACCGTCCGAACCCATCTCGACGCTCATATCCACCTATTCTCAGAATAAGCCCATGAATGTTTCGAAATAGTCGATCGATATTCGATCTCGTCCAGGGGGATCTGGAAAAGGTGGACTCACGTCCGAATTAACGGTGGCCCGGAGGAGACCACCGGATCAGGGCCAGGATTCGGCGGCTGCGTCGGGGTCGATCTCCCCGTAGCGGGCGACGGGATCGAAGCACGCGTCGGCGGGACGGGCGCCGTCGGTGATACCGTAGGCCGCGTCGTCGACGAAGCGCGTCTCGACGAACCAGCGCGCGACCAGCGCTTTCCGGGCGTCGCCGGCCTCGTCGAGACGGGTCTGGGCCTCCGAGAGCAGGAGGGTCGCGGTGACGACGTCGTAGATGAGGTCCGCGAGTCGCTTGGCGTGGTACTGCGCGGCGTCGGTCTCGACGGTCGCGAGCGTCCCCAGCGCCGACTGGAGTTCGCGGAAGCGCTCCCGGACCGTCTCGACGCGCGGGTCGAGCAGCGGGTGGTCGACCCCGTCGAGTCGCTCGTTCACGAACGGGATCAGCGCCTCGTGGGCGCTCGTCCGGTCGAGCGCGCGCAGGACGTCGAGCGAGAGGATGTTCGACGTGCCCTCCCAGATCGGCAGGACCTGCGCGTCCCTGAGCAGTCGCGCGGTCGCGTGCCCGCGGACGTAGCCGTTGCCGCCGAGAATCTCCATCGCGTCGGAGACCAGGTCGACCGCCAGGTCCGCCGTCCTGTACTTCGCGATCGGGACGAACAGCCGCATGAGTTTGTACGCCTCCGGGTCCCCTTCCGTGGTCGAGTCCCCGCTCTCGCCGTCACCGTCGTCGCCCTCCACGCCCTCGACGTCACCGTCGTCACCCCTCGTCTCCCGCCACGCTCGCTCCCGGCGGTCGTACTGCTTGACTGCCTCGAAGGCGAACGCGGCGGCGCCCTCGTAGCTGACGGTCATGTCCACCAGGTCCCGGCGGAGCAGCGGGTATTCCTGGATGACTTCGCCGAAGACCTCGCGGTCGGCGGCGTGGACTTTCGCTTCCAGCAGCGCGCGGCCCATGACGCCGACGGCGCCCGTCGCGTTGGTCACCCGCTCGTAGTTGAGCATCTCCGTCATCTCGCGAAAGCCCCGCTCCTCCTCGCCGACGAGATAGCCCGTCGCGCCCTCGTACTCGATCTCGCCCGTGGGGACCGAGAGCGTCCCGAGTTTGTCCTTCAGCCGCCGGACGACGGCGTCGTTGACGCTGCCGTCGGGCAGGGTGTGGGGGACCAGAAACAGCGAGAGGCCCGCGGTCCCCTCCGGCGCGTCGGGCGTCCGGGCGAGCACGAGCGCGCCCTGTGCATCGACGTTCGAACAGAACCACTTCTCCCCGTAAATGTCGTAGGTGTCGGCGTCGAGGCCGCCCGGTCCGTTCGCGCTGCTCCCGCCGTGGCTCCGCGGTTCGGCGCGGACCTCGGCGGCGCCCACGTCGGAGCCGCCCTGGGACTCGGTGAGGAACATCGCACCCTCGGCGTGGTCGTCGTAGTCGGCGCTGGTCAGGCGTTCGAAGTAGGGGTCGAGCGTCCCGTCGTCGAACTTCTCGAGGACGACGGCGGTGCCGACGGTCATCGACGCCGGGCAGGCGAATCCCACGTCGGCGAAACACAGCAGCGTCTGCATCGTCAGCGGGTGGACGAGACCCACTCGCTCGTCGCGACCGGGCGGCGCGTGGAAGGCGTCGTGTGTCAGGCGAAACTCCTCGTAGCTGATCCGCTCGGTCTCGAACTGGCGGGGATGGTACTCCACTTCGTTGACCACCTGCCCCTCGTCGTCGTAGGTGTGTAGTTCCGGGCTGTGTCGGTCGACGGCGTCGGAGTTGTCGGCGATCGTCTCGCCCACCGCCGCGCCGTAGTCCGAGAGCACGCGCTCGGCCCACTCGAACTCCGCGTCGGGGTAGACCCGCCGGGCCTCGAACCGGAGTGTCGGGTCGTACGCCCAGTAGTTGCAGTGACGACCCGCTTCCAGGTCGCCGTAGTCGATCGGTTCGCGTGTCATTCTCACACAGTACTGACGGCTCCGAGTTAACGCCGTCGGCCGTTCGACTGCCCCCGCTCGCGGCCTCCGGAGTGTGCCATCCGCTCGCGCCCCGTGGACCGACTCGCGGGCTGTGAGAGATCCAACACGATTATTCGTGTATGATTCGTAGGGTGACAGAGGGATGTCCGCGTCACCAGAAGACCGCAGCGGCCGGCGCTGGCTCGCGACGGCGTTCCGGCGGATGGTCAGGTGGGCCTGGGAGCGCGACGAGGTCGACCAGACCGTCACGGGCGAGACGGTCCTGTTCCGCGTCCTCCAGTACGCGCTCCTGTTCGGGGTTTCGCTCGCCGCCGGGGGCGTGCTGTGGGTGCTGGGACAGCGCGACACGGCGATGGTCGTCTGGCTCGTCTGGATCGCGTTCACCGTCTTTTTCGGGACCATCGCCGTCGGCTGGGACCTCCTCGTGTTCGTCTCGAACCGCCGCGAGCACCGACGGGAGGGGAGTGAAGACGGAGACGGAGACGAGCGCGAACCCGCCGGTCGGGCGAGAGCGGGACTCGTGGCGGGGTCAGAACCGAACGTCGCGGCCGAGTACGAACCGCGCATCGCAGCCGGGTCCGAACCCGAGTTCGCGCCCGATATCAGCGTCGCCCGCGACACGAAGATTTCCTTCGCCGTGACACTGTTCGTCCTCGCACTGATAGTCGCGGTCACCGTCGTCGCAGAGGCGGTCTTCTGACGCGACGGCCGGAACTGGAAGCGACGGCCAATACCTGAACCGCCGTCGTGAGGTTTCCTCAGACGATCTGCGGGCCGAACAGCATCAGGACGAGCCCGGCGATCATCAGGAGGCTGACCGAGGCGGTGACGGCGCTGGTCACGCGCCGGCCGTCACCGACAGGGAGGCGGGAGACGACAGCCTCGGCGCAGGCCCGGAGGATGTGGCCGCCGTCGAGCGGGAAGGTCGGGACGAGGTTGAACACGCCGAGGTTGAGGTTGATCCAGGCGGTCCAGAACAGCACGTTCGCGAGCGTGAACACGCCCCCGCCGAGGAACGCGAGCGGGCCGTCGACGGTGTAAAAGCCCGTGACAGCGGGGAGAAAGCCGGCGAAGTTGTACGCGACGTCCGGCGCGATAACACTGAAGAAAGGCAGGAGGAGCACGACGTACACTCGCACGAGGAAGTCGCCGCTGAACAGGCCACCGAGGGGCCCGCTGTCGCCGCCGAGGTAGCCGAGGAAGTCCGCGGCGGGGTAGGCGTCGATACCCACGTCGTCGACGACCATCCCGCTGTAGCCCAACTCGGAGCGGACGCCGAGGAAGCCGTCGTCGTCGTTGGCCCTGTTGCCCAGCGTGACCTCGTAAGTCTCGCGCTCGCCGTCGACGTAGGCGGTGACCGTGACGTTCTGTCCCGGCACCGTCTCGCTCAGGACGTCCTGAAACGCCGTCGTGTTCGCCGTCCGACTCCCGTTTATGTGCGTGATGATCAGCTCGCGGCCCTGGGGCGCGCCGGCCTCGGCGAACGGTTCGCTGTCGAGCACCTCGACGACGTATGCGCCGACGGGGAACGTCGCGTTCCCCCGATTGGTCCCGACAGTCGCGACGGTGGTGTTGGCCATCGCGCGGGCCAGTTCGCGTTCGGTGTTCACCTCGGTCCCGTTTACCGATTCGATTATCGTGGCGTTCCCGCGGGTGAGCGAGATCCCCTCGACGACCGAGGGTATCACCGCCGTCACTAACACCGACCGATTGACCGTCACCGACTCGCCGTTCCTGAGCCCGAGCGTCACCTGCTCGCCGGTGGCGTCGTTGAGCGCCGCCGAGAACTCGGACTCGTTGGCGATCGGTTGGCCGTCGACCTCGGTGATCACGTCACCGTAGCCCAGGCCCGCCTCCGCGGCGGCCGAGCCGTCGGCCGAATCACCGACCGGCACGCCCGCCGCGACCGACAGCGAACCGGCGACCGGGCCAAAGAGGATCAGAAAGCCGAGGAAGGCGATGAAGAAGTTGTTCGTCACGCCCGCCGCGAACATCCGGGTCTGGCTGCCCCGCGAGGAGCGCGTGCGACTCTCCTCGTCGGGTTCGACGAAGGCGCCGACGGGGATGAAGGCAAAGAGCGCCAGCCCCATCGAGTCGATATCGATGTCCTCGACGCGACAGAGCAGACCGTGGCCGCCCTCGTGGACGACGAGGCCGACGAGCAGGCCGAGGACGATCTCGGGCGTCGCGGCCGGTGGGAGGAAGTCGTTGAAGCCGGGGATTATCAGCGCGTTCTGCGGGTCCTGGACGGGCGTTGCCCGTTCGGGCTGCTGGATGGCCTGATAGCCCGCGCTGAAGATTGCGACGAACATCCCGACCATGACGACGAGGCCGACGCCGACCCCCAGATTCCCCCAGGCGCGCCAGAAGCGTTTGGGTGCGGCCAGGCGGTCGATGAAGGCGCGTCCGCGACCGGTGTGCAGCGTCGTGATCGGGCCGGAGACGCGGACGTAGTCGGGGAGGACCCCCCGTGCGCGCAGCGCCATCGCCCCCAGCGTGTAGACCACGATGCCGACGAGGACCCACGTAAGGACGCTTACCATTACCCGACGTCAGGGGCCTCCCCGCCAAGAGGGTTTGGTTCGGGCGGTTCGAGCCCGGACGAGAACCGCGACCGCGGGCGCTGTGGTCGCCGTGGACACAGCGGCCGCGGTCGTGGCACGCGGGAGCGCCGTCAGCGTTCGCGGCGCAGTCGCTCGACGACGAACTCGCGGTCGAGTTTGGCGAGGAAGTGACCGAGTTGGGGTCCCTCGTCGTCGTCGAAAAAGAGGCGATAGCCGGTCGCGAAGAACTCGCCGATGTCGACGTCGTGGCGCTTTGCAGTCTCGTAGATCTCGCCCTGGAGGGCCTCGCCGTCGGTGCCGTCGGCGACGAAGTCGGCCAGGTCGCCGAGCGCCGCAACTGTGTCCTGGTCCGCGTCCACCTCGGGCAGATAGGTGCGCGCGACCGTGTAGTTGTACTCGTTGTCGGTCCGGGCGGCCCACTCGCTGGCGAGCGCGACCCGCCCGAAGGCGTCCTCGACGGCCCACTCGGGCGCGTCCGCGGGGACGTGCCCTTCCTTGCGCGCCGTCTCGCGGCGGGCGTCCTCGTCGTCGAACATCCCCAGCACCGCTGCGAAGGTGTAGGGTAGCCGGGTCCGGTCGCGGAAGGGGCCGTCGACGAACTCGCGGCGGCGTTCGCGGTGTGCGAGGTCGTTGGCGTCGAAGTCCGCGGCGGACAGGTCACCCTCGATATCTTCGAGCGCGGCCGCCGGCGCGTCCGAGAGGTTGATCAGGAACGGGTACACCCGCTCGGCGCGGGCGGTCTCGTCGTCGGTCCCCGATTCCTCGCCGTAGTAGAGTCGCTCGAACCGATCGAACTCGTCGACGAGCAGGTCGAGGCGCTCGACGCTGAAGTCCCGCGCCCGGTTGGGGTCTTTCGCGAAGAAAAAGCGCAGGACCTCGGGCTCGATCATTTCCAGCACGTCGTGGGCGAGGATGACGTTGCCCGCCGACGAGGAGAAGGGTTCGCCGTCGAGGGTGAACCACTCGTACACCATCGGAACGGGCGGTTCGATCCCCAGAACGTTCTCGGCGATGTCCGTGCCGGAGGGCCAGGAGCCCTCGGCGTGGTCCTTGCCGAACGGCTCGTGGTCGACGCCCAGCACCTGCCACTGGCCGGGCCACTCGAAGCGCCAGGGGAGCTTGCCCTCGCGGAACGTCGCAGTGCCCTCGTGGCCACAGCCCTCGATGGTCCGGTCGCCGGCGTCCATGTCCGTACAGCGATATTCGACCGTGCGGGCGTCGACGTCGACGGCAGTCACCGTCTCGGTGATCTTCCCGCACTCCCCGCAGATCGGGTTGAACGGGACGTACTCCTCGTCGACCTTGTCCTGGTAGGGTGCGAGTACCTCGCGGGCCTGCTCGCGGTTCGCGAGGACGTGCTCGACGACGTCGTCCATCCGGCCCGAATCGTACAGTTCGGTGGTCGAGACGACGTCGATGGGGACGCCGAGCAACTCGGCCGACTCCTCGATGAACGTCGAGAAGTGGTCGGCGTACGAGTCACAGCAGCCGAACGGATCGGGGATTTCGGTGTAGGGGTGGCCGAGGTTGCGCCCCAGCGCGCCGGCGTCGACGTCACCCAGGTCGACGATATTGCCGTCCAGGTCGGCGAGCTTGCGGGGGAGCTTGCGGAGTGGGTCGCGGTCGTCGGCGGTGAACACCTGCCGGACCTCCCAGCCGCGGTCGCGCAGGACCTCGGCGACGAAGTACCCGCGCATGATCTCGTTGACGTTGCCCAGATGCGGGACGCCTGACGGGGAGATACCGCCCTTGATCACGACCGGTTCGGTGGGGTCGCGGGCCTCGATCTCGTCGGCCACCTCGTCGGCCCAGAAGACGTAGCGGTCTGCGGTGCCGTCCTCGCCGGCGTCGTCGTCGGACCGCGGGCCGGGCGAGGCTGTGTCGTCGGTCGCGTCGGCGTCTGTGTCACTCATGCGTGGAGAACGTCGAAGCGGTCACTCGTCCCACTCCGCGGGGGCGCCGTTCGCGTCGGCCGAGACGACGTCGGTGCCGTCGTGTTCACCCGTGCGGACCGCGTGTTCGACGGCGTCGGGGTCGTCGCCGTCGAGGACGATCGTCCGGATGCCCGAGCGCTGGACGATCTTCGCGGCCAGCAGGTCGACGGGGGCGTTGCTCCCGGCGTCCATCTCCATGTCGGCGATCAGACTGACGAGGTCGCTCGCGGCGAGTTCGTCGTATTTCGTGGCGTCGGGGTCGTCGTCCGGGTCGGCGTCGTAGACGCCGGAGACGCTCGTCGCGTAGACGAGCAGGTCGGCGTCGACGTACTCGGCGAAGGCAGCGCTGACCGCGTCGGTGGTCTGGCCGGCGACGGTGCCGCCCAGAACGGGGATATCGCCGCGCTGGATGGCCTCGCGGCCGGTCTCGTAGTCTTCGGGGGGTGCGGGCGCGGCGCGTTCCTCGAGCGCGGCGACGAGCAAGCGGGCGTTGAGCCGCGTGACGGCGATCCCGAGCTGGTCGAGTTCGATCTCGTTGGCGCCCAGTTCGCGCGCGGTCGAGATGTACTCGCGAGCCGAGGGCCCGCCGCCGACGACCGTGCCGAGCGTGTGGCCGTCGGCGTCGAGCGCCTCGACGGCGTCCGCGTAGGCGCGGACCCGGGCCGGGTCGAGCCCCGGCACGAGGACGCTCCCGCCGATGGAGATGACTGCTCTCATTGCCACGGCGTACCCGCGAGGCAGTCTTAAGCGTTGTCAAGGGCGACGATGCGCCCGAGCGGACGGGCGGCCCGACCGCTCCGACGCGACGCACGCTCCGATGCGACGCACGCTCCGACAACCGTCCCACGGTGGGCCGTTCCCCTCCACACAGTGGCGCGCGATACCCCAACTCCGGCTCCGATCCGGTCGAGCGCAGTACCGCGAGCAAGCGGGCGCCGCGGACAGTGGCGGCAATAGATGCCGGTAAATCACGAGAGAAGCGCCCGGACGGACCGCCGAAACCGGCGCCAGACCACGCTCTCCAGATAATCCTGAAAACAGACCAGAAGCGGTTTTAAAACGTCTAAAGCGCAGTTGAACAGTTTCGAAAGGTACGGAACGAGTGATTTTAGGGGAGATCGGCGTGAAACGACACGAAGCTAGCCGAAGGTTCCTTCCTTTATATGGGGGTATCGGCCACAGACGGAAGTGAGGTGTCACACATGAGTTCGATGCTCCAGTCCTCCACCGACGAGGCGACGAAAGAAGAGCGCCTGAAAGCGTACCTGAAGCAGAAAGCCTCGGACGGCGAGATGTACTTCAAGAGCAAGTTCATCGCCGACGAGGTTGGCCTCTCGCCCAAGGAAATCGGCGCACTGATGGTGCAGATCCGCGACTCCGCCGCCGACCTGGAGGTTGAGAAGTGGTCGTACACGAGTGCGACCACGTGGCGCGTCGAACCCGCCTGACGCCCGGCTCCGACAGACACCGACGCCCGGTTCCGGCACACACCACCACCCGCCGCGCGGACGCCCCGGTCGCGGTACTCACCCACCACCCACCACCAACCACTCACCACGCGTGACCGGGGGCCCGCGCCATCCCGCCACTCACGTTGCGCACGGACGGTTCGCGCGCCACTTCGCCGCCCGGTTCCCAGGCACCTCCCGTCTCCGGGGATTTATACCGGGGAACGCCATACACCACTCCGATGGACGGCAGTCACGCGCCGGCGGACGGGCCGCCGGTCGAGGACGTCGGGGCGGTCTTCGACGTCGCCGACGTCCGCAGCGACGGCGAGACTCTCTACTACCTGGGGACGCCGCTGACCTCCTCTGACGAACTTGAGCGTCAGCTCTGGCCGCTGTTTCACGAGGCCGGCTACGAGGTGTCACTGACCACTCGAGCGCAGGCCGACGGCCCGTTCGAGCGGGGCGTCGACGGGCGACAGCACGGCGACATGGACGACGGCGACGAGCGCGGCGAGTCGACGACGGTCGAGCAGTCGCTCGCCACCAGCCCGTTCGGCCCGCCACGCCCGCAGTACGTCCTCGTCGCCGAACCGCGCTCGCCGCACGTCGACGGGATCCCGTGGACGAACGTCGTTTTCTTCCTGACGACCGTGTTCACGACGCTGTTCGTCGGCGCGCAGTGGTACTACATCCCCATCACGGGGATCGAGGAAATCCCGCGGATCCTCGAAGCCTGGCCCTTCACCGTCGCCATCCTCGGCGTCCTCGCGGTCCACGAGTTCGGCCACTACGTCATGATCCGGTATCACGACGTCGACGCGAGTCTCCCGTACTTCATCCCGTTCCCGTCGCTCATCGGGACGATGGGCGCGGTCATCCGGATGCGCGGGCGGATCCCGAACAGGAAGGCGCTGTTCGACATCGGCGTCGCCGGTCCGCTGGCGGGACTGGTCGCGACGACTGTCGTCACGGTGGTCGGCCTCCACCTCGACCCGATCACCGTGCCCCAGTGGGCCGCGGACAGCAGCGGCGGGTACATCCGGTTCAACGACCCGCTCCTGCTGGGGATCCTCGGCGAACTCACCGGGCAGCCGACGTCGTACGAGGACCCGCGACTGGCCGCCAATCCGGTGATATTCGGCGGCTGGGTCGGCATGTTCGTCACCTTCCTCAACCTCCTGCCGGTCGGGCAGTTCGACGGCGGCCACATCGTCCGCGCGATGGTCGGCCCCCGCCAGGAGAGCGTCGCCGCCGCGGTCCCGGCCGCCCTGTTCGGCCTCGCCGGCTACCTCTATTTCGTCCACGAGTCGACCAACGCGGTCGTCCTCTGGGTCGTCTGGGGCGTCATCGGTCTCGCGCTCGCCTACGCCGGCCCCGCGGCCCCCATCCGCGACGAACCGATCGACCGGGGCCGCGCGGCGCTGGGCGTGCTCACCTTCGCGCTCGGCGTCCTCTGTTTCACCCCCGTCCCCTTCGAAATCGTCGCGGCGCCGTAGCGTCGCTCCGTTCTCGGAAAGATCGTCTTCAGTGCGTGTAGCCCCGATCGGGCATGGGCTCGCCGTCGAGCGTGATCCCCTGTTCGGCCTTGACGACGGTCCCGACCCGCGTCAGGTCCACGCCGAGGGCCTCGCGTGCCGCCTCGAGCGCGTCCTCGGGGAGCGTGCAGACGAGTTCGAAGTCCTCGCCGAAGAAGGCGCCGAGTTCGAGGCGCTCGCTCGCGTCATCGGCAACGTCGTCGACGGCGGGGTCGATCGGGAGCGGAGACTCGACGGCCACGCCGCAGTCGCTGGCCTCGGCGATCTGGTGGATAGAGCGTGCGAGCCCGTCGCTGGAGTCCATCATCGCCGTGGCGTGGGCGGCGAGCGCGCGGCCGGCGGCGACGCGGGGTTCGAAGCGGAAGAGGTCGTTCGCGCGTTCGTGGTCGCCGCGGTCGAACAGGCGGAGCGCGGCGCCGCTGCGGCCGAGCGTGCCCGTCACGCAGACGGCGTCGCCGACCCGCGCGCCCGACCGGAGCACGGGGTCATCGGAATCGCCGAGCGCGGTGGTCGCGACGGTGAACTCGTCGTGGTGGTCGAGGTCGCCGCCGACGTACTCGGCGCCGACGGCCTCGCAGACGTCGCTCGCGCCGTCGACGAACGCGAGCAGTTCGGCCTCGTCGAAGGCGGGGGCGGCGTAGACGGCGACGGCGGCCGTCGCGGCGGCGCCCATCGCGGCGACGTCCGACAGCGAGGCACCGACAGCCCGCCAGCCCGCGGTGTAGCGGGTCGTCCCCTCCGGGAAGTCCGTCCGGTCGTGGAGCATGTCGGTGGTGACCACCTGCCCGTCGACCACGGCGGCGTCGTCGCCGACCGGGTCGAGCCGGTCGGCCAGCAGTCCCAGCGCGGTCCGTTCGTCCATACGCCGCGTTCGCGGCCGTGCGGTAAACAGTCGGTGGTCCGGAGCGGACGGTGGCCCGGACCGGGCGGAGGCCGGGGCAAGCGGTGGTCCGGGGCGAGCGAACACGGGCGAGCGGTCCGGTGGGTTGAAGCCGCGGACGGCCGACCCTCCTGACATGAACGCCGACAGGCTGGCCACGGCCGCGGGCTTCGCGGGAGCGCTGGTCGTCCTCGCGGCGCTGGTCTGGCTGGTCGGCATCGACGAGGTGCTCTCGGCACTGGAGTCGGTCCAGCCCGCGTACCTCGGCGTCCTCCTCGCCGTCGCGGTCGCGTGGCTGTTCGCCTGGGGCCTGGCCCTCCGGACGGTCCTGGGTGCGCTCGGGGCGCCTATCTCGGCGTGGACGAGCGCGCTCGTCTTCGCCGCTGCCGTCTTCTCGAACAACGTCACCCCCTTCGGCCAGGCCGGCGGCGAGCCTGTCAGCGCCTACCTCATCGCGCGGGCGACCGACCGCGAGTACGAGACCGGGCTCGCGGCTATCGCCTCCGTGGACACGCTGCATTTCGTCCCCTCGCTGGCATTCGCCGCCGGGGGGCTGACGTTCGTCCTCGCGGGCGCGGCCCAGCTCGGTCGAAACCTCGCGTTCGCCGCGACGGCGATTATCGTCCTCGTCGTCGGGCTCCCGGCGGCGGCCTACTTCGGCTGGCGCTACCGCTACGAGCTCGAAGCGGCCGTCGTCCGCGTCCTGACGCCGCCGATCCGCGCGTTCGGTCGGATCGTCCCCGGTCGGAAGGCCCCGCGCGAACACATCATCGAGGACCGCATCGAGGGCTTTTTCACCGCGATCGACCGCGTGGCCGGCAGTAGGACGACGCTGCTGGAGGCGATCGGCTTCTCGGCGGCTGGGTGGCTCGCGCTGTGTTGCTCGCTGTGGATCTCACTGTACGCGCTGGGGGTCACGGTCCCGTTCTCGGTCGTCATGCTCGTCGTTCCGATGGGCGCTATCGCCGGTGTGACGCCGCTACCGGGCGGACTGGGTGGTATCGAGGCTGTCCAGGTTGCGCTGCTCGTTTCGACGTCGGGCGTCTCCGCGGGAGTGGCGAGCGCGGCCGTACTCATCCACCGCGGGGCGACCTACTGGTTCCCGACGGTACTGGGCGGCGGTGTCGCGTTCGCGCTCGGCGCCGGCGACCGTGACTGAGCGACCGACGCGAGCGCGTGACGTCGATGCGAGCGCGACGGCCGTCGGCCTGTGTCGTGCGAGCGCGACGGTCTGTGTCGCTGTCCCGCACCCGAGCGCGAACGATGCCCTTAAATGACGCGCTCGGGAACACAGACCCAATGACGACACTCTACGACGTGCCCGCGGACGCCCTCATCGAGGCGGTCGCCGAGCGTCTCGACGAGGACGGCGCGGTCGAAGAGCCCGACTGGTTCAAATTCGCCAAGACGGGCGTCGGTCGAGAGCTACCGCCCGAGCAAGAGGACTTCTGGCAGGTTCGCGCCGCCAGCCTCCTCCGGAAAGTCGCCGTCGACGGCCCCGTCGGCGTCGGCGCCCTGCGCACCGCCTACGGCGACTCCAAGCAGGGGTCGAACCGCTACCGCGTCCGCCCCGAGGGCAAGACCGATTCCAGCGGCAAGATCATCCGCGTCGCGCTCCAGCAACTCGAAGACGCGGGCTACGTCATGACCGCCGAGGGCGAGGGCCGCCGCATCACGCCCGAGGGTCAGAGCCTCCTCGACGACGTGGCTGGCGAGGTCCTCGAAGGCCTCGACCGCCCGGACCTCGAGCGCTACGCGTAACGCCCGACAGCGGTCCGTTCGCGTTCTCCCGCGTTCGATCCGCAAGTCGTGACTCTAGGCCGCGAGTCGCCGCTCCGAAATCGTTTTCCCCGCGACTCGACAAGGGACGCCTATGAGTGGTGAGCCAACCGACGAGGAGCTCGAGAAGCTCCGCGAGGAGAAAATGGAGCAGCTACAGAACGAGCGCGGTGGCCAGGGTCAGGGCCCCGACGAGGAGGCCATGGAGGCCCAGCGCGAGCAAATGGAGGCCCAGAAGAAGGCCATGCTCCGCAAGCACCTCACCGACGGCGCGCGCAAGCGCCTCAACACCGTCCAGATGTCCAAACCCGAGTTCGGCGACCAGGTCGAACAGCAGGTGCTCGCGCTGGCCAAGAGCGGCCGCATCCAGGGGAAAATCGACGAGGAGAAGATGAAACAGCTCCTCAAGGAGCTCCAGCCCGACCAGCAGAGCTTCGACATCCAGCGCCGGTAGATGCCGACCGCCGCGACGCTGTTTTCGGCGGGCAAGGACTCGACGCTCGCCGCACTCCTCCTCGACCCGTTCTACGACGTCGTCGCCTGTCACTGCACGTTCGGTCTCTCGATAGAGTCGTCGATGGGCCCCTCGGGAGGTCCGTCGGTGGTCGAGACCGCACGGGAGGCGGGCGAGCGCGTCGGATTTCCGGTCGCGACGGTCGAACTCGACGAGCGAGTAGCCCGCGAGGCCGTCGAGCGGATGGTCGCCGACGGCTACCCGCGCGAGGGGATCCAGCTGGTCCACGAGCACGCGCTGGAAACCGTCGCCGGACTGGAGCGCGTCGGCGGAAAGTCGTTCGCAGTCGTCGCGGACGGGACGCGCCGGGACGACCGCGCGCCCGTCATCGACCGCCCGTTCGCCCAGAGCCTGGAGGACCGCCACGGCGTCGACTACGTCCGGCCGCTCGCGGGCTACGGGCGGGGCGCCATCGACGACCTGGCCGCGCGCTCGCTCGACGTGGAACGGGGGCCGAGCGAGGAACTGGCGACCGGCGACTACGAGACCGAACTGCGGGCGCTCATGGCCGACGAGTACGGATCGGGCGTCGTCGACGAGGTGTTCCCCGAACACACGCAGTCGCGGGTCGTCGGGCGGGGGGAGTGACGCGGCGGTCGGTTCGCGTCCTATTCGGTCAGTCAAGTCGATCCAGGTCACCGCGGCGTTCGCGTTGCATGATCCGTCCTGCGAACCGGCGGAGTTTCGCGACGAGTTCCGTTTCTGAATCGTAGGTTTCGACCCGCAGATCCCACCGGACGGAGGCCGACCGAATCATGGCGCTTGTCACGTCGTCCTCGTGGACGAAGATCAACCGGTCACCGTGTGACTCGGACAGGCGTTCGAGGACGCTCCCTGCCTCTTCCCCGACACCGAAGTTGCGGCCGAGAAAGGGGAGGACGAACGCTGTTGCGTTGCTACAGCGTGTAAACGCGATACTCTGTGTCGCTGCGTCGACATCGTCGGTGTCGACGTCGGCATCGATCGCCAGAAACGCGTTTACGCCGGGATCCGTCCGGAGCGCGCCCTGTATCCGGCGCAACAGCGCCTGGGCTGCAGCGATATCGTTCTTGTTCTGGAAGAGGCGCCGTATCGGACCGGGCAGGTCTTCGACGTCTACCTTCTCTCGTTCCTCTTCACTGAGGACGTAGTTGAGATTGAACGACTTGTACGGACCCATCAGATAGAACAGAAACCGGTCGTATTTGACGGTCCCGAGGCCGTCGACTATCGATTCACGGGTTATTCTCTCCGCCACGACGCTGCGTTCTTCGGCATACTATATAAAAAATCGTGTTTTCAGCAAGATTCGGCTTGAGAAGTACTAAGCACGTTCGGACAGTAGTTCGAGACGAGATGGCCATCGACCAGTCCCGAGGATTCGGCGGGGAGTTGCCGGAGGACCCGGAAGACCTGTTACCACCGGATAGCGTCCTCACGCTCGAGGAGTACCTCGCGATGCACGCGGCCGTCGGGCACCGGACGCGGTACGAGATTCTGTATCGACTCGTTCACGGTGGCGACAAGAGTCCCACAGAACTCGAAGCCGAGATGAACGTCGACGACAGCACGCTTCACTATCATCTCAACGAACTCGTCGACGTCGGCCTCGTCGAGAAGCGCCAGCGGACCGAACGAGACCAGAACGGGCTGTACACGTACTATCGGGCGACTGTGTTCGGCGAGGTTACGCTCACCGAGGGCGTCGACGAGCTGATCCGCGGGGAACAGGAGTTCGAAACCATGTACGATAGATCGGCCGAATCCATGGACGACGAGTGACAGTCACCGACAGGGACTGTCCTCGCGCAAGCGCTCGCCGCGGACGGACAGGTTCAAGCGACCCCTCACCGAACGACGGGGTATGTACGAGGGACTGAAGGGGTTCACCGACTTCTACCCCGCGGAGATGGCCCCCCGTCGGCAGGTCATCGACACGATCGAGGAGACGGCCCGGCAGTACGGCTTCCGCGAGACGGCCACGCCGGCGCTCGAACCCGCCGAGATGTGGACCGACAAGAGCGGCGAGGACATCGTCGACGAACTCTACGACTTCGAGGACAAGGGCGGCCGCCACGTCACGCTCACGCCCGAGCTCACCCCGACGGTCGCGCGGATGGTCGTCGCCAAGCAGCAGGCCCTCTCGAAGCCCATCAAGTGGTTCTCGACGCGGCCGTTCTGGCGCTACGAGCAGGTCCAGCAGGGTCGCTTTCGCGAACTCTACCAGACCAACGCCGACATCTTCGGCTCCAGCGAGCCCGCGGCCGACGCCGAGATCCTCGCCTTCGCCGCCGACTCCCTGACGAATCTCGGCCTCGACGGCTCCGAGTTCGAATTTCGGGTGTCCCACCGCGACATCCTGGGTGAACTCCTGCGCTCGTTCGACGCCGACGTGGACGTCCCCGCCGCCATTCGCGCCGTCGACAAGAGCGCGAAGGTCGACGAGGCCGAGTACCACGGTCTGCTCGCCGACGCCGGTCTCTCCTACAACCAGGCCCGCGAGTTCGACGACCTGCTCGCCGCCGGCGACGACGACCTCTCCGCCCTCACCGACTTCGCCGACAGCGACGACCTCGCTGCTGCCGTCGACAACCTCGAAGCCGTCCTCGACGCAGCCGACGACTTCGGCGTCCGGGAGTACTGCGACGTGAGCCTGACGACGGCGCGGGGGCTGGACTACTACACCGGCATCGTCTTCGAGTGTTTCGACGCCTCGGGCGAGGTGTCCCGCTCTATCTTCGGCGGCGGTCGCTACGACCACCTCATCGAGGAGTTTGGCGGCCAGTCCACGCCCGCCGTCGGCGTCGGCATCGGCGTCATGAACTCGACGCTGCCGCTCCTCCTGCAGGTCCACGACGCCTGGCCCGGCGAGGGCATCGCGACCGACTACTACGTTCTGCAGGTCGGCGACGTGCGCCCCGTCGCCGCCCGCATCGCCCGCGACCTCAGAGCGCGCGGGCACGTCGTCGAGACGGACGTCGCCGGCCGGTCGTTCGGCGCGCAGATGAACTACGCCGACGGCATCGACGCCGAAACCGTCGTCATCGTCGGCGAGCGCGACCTCGAAGACGACGAAGTCACCGTCAAGGACATGGAGTCTGGCGACCAGACGAACGTCCCCGTCGACGAGTTCCCCGGTGACCACGAGCGGCCGACCTACGACGAGTTCGCGTAGCGAGTCGCGGTGTCCTCGGACCGTGTCGATCTCCCGTCTGTCGTTCCGGTGCGCTCGCTGTGACCGCGACTGCGGACCACACTCCACTCGCAGTCGCTCTTGAGAGCCGAAAGCCCTCGGCCCGCTCGCGTTCGCGTGGTCGCCTGAGCGCAACTCTATTTTCGCGGTGCGAGGCGCGTGTGCCTCGAGGCGGACAGCTCTGCGGTGAGCGAGCGCCTCGAGGAGTTCCATCGCGCTACGCAGAGTGTGGGAGCGACGTAGATCGACTGTGGTCGCAAAACGGGTCGCGAAGCGTCAGTCAGCGGGCGGTCGGGCTGTCGTGTTCGGCCAGCGCCTGCTTGACCTGGAGGGCGGCGCTGGCGGCGAGTCCCTGTGCGAGGTCGGTGCGCTCGTCCTCGTCGATGGACACGTCGGGGTCCTCGGGGGTGTAACCGGCGGAGACGACGGGGCCGACGGGCGGGCGGACGGCGACAGTCGCCTCGGGGCCGTCGACGCCGGCGGACAGTTCCGAGCCGACGGCGAACTCGCCGGGGAGCAGTTCGCGGGTCTGTGCGGCGACTGCGGAGAGGTCTCGTTCGAGGCGGCGGCGCTGGCTCTCGGTCAGCGCCTCGGTCTCCATCCCGTCGTCGCCGAGCGGCGAATTTCCGTACATTGGGGCCTTCCAGGCGAGTATGAGCCCGGGGGTCTTAACCCCTGCGTAGCCCGCGAAACTACCAGGCTGTGACGGCCCGACGAACGGACTACGCATCCCGCCAGTCGTCTCACTCGAACAGCGAATGACTCCGGCCGTACGCCGCCAGCGCGACCGCGGTGGCGTGCTCGTCGGCGGCCGCTGGGGCCGCCGAGACGATGACTTCGGGTTCGGCCGCGAACGACCACTCGCGGAGTTCCATCCCGCGTTCGAGGCCGGCGACGACCGCACGGCGGACGGCGTCGGCGTCGGTGCCGCTGGCCTCGTAGAACAGGCCGCGGCCGGAGTCGCTGCGGACCCAGCCCAGCCCCGCACAGGCGTCGCCGTCGGTGCCTGGGATGAGCGTCTCGCGACCGACGACGGCGTACAGACCCTCGCCGGCGGGGCCGAGATCCGGCGCCGTCTCCACGACTGCGACGCTGGCGTCGGCGGGGATCACAGACGAGAGCGCGACGAGATTGTAGTTGTGGACGTTGGCGTCGGCCAGCGCCGCGTCGAACGACGACATGGCCGTCGGGCCGGTGGCTGCGCCGCGCACCACCCGGATCGTGGTCATACCGCATCTCGCCCGCTCGCGGAGTAAGGGGTTTCGTTTCCCGTCGAACGACCCGCACGACGCGCCGCTTCGACCCGCAAGCGAGGACGTCCCGCGTCAGTCAGAGCCGGTCCGCGAGCGCCGCGAGGTGTAGCGGATACGACTCGCCGCCCCGTCCGCGGCCGTCGACACCGGGTGTGGGCGGGACCGCCCGTTTGTGCAGCGAGTCGACGTACATCCGCGCGATCCGTTCGACGACGTCGGGGTCGACGTCGAGCGCCTCCGCGGCGGCCTCGACGCGCCCGCTCCGGTCGACGACCAGCCGCAAGACGGGGTCGACCGTCTCGTAGCGGGCGCCGATCTCTTCGGCGTCGGTCTGACCGAGCCACATGTCCGCGGTCGGTTCCTTGGCGACAATCCGCCGCGGGACGCCGACGTGACTCGCCAGCGCCCGCACTTCGGTCTTGTAGAGGTCGCCCAGCGGGAACAGGTCCGCGGCGCCGTCCCCGAACTTCGTGAAGTATCCGAGCAGCAACTCCGAGCGGTTGGCGGTCCCACAGACCAGCAGCGAGCGGGCGTTGGCGGCGTAGTACAGCGCGGCCATCCGGAGTCGAGCGACGACGTTCCCGACGGCCTGCCGGCCGCCCGTGGGTGCGACTTCGGGCGCGACGTGGTCCTCGAACAGGTCGACCAGCGGCCGCAGGTCGCATTCGCGGAACTCGATGCCCAGCCCCTCGGCCATGGTTCGGGCCTCCTGGACGCTCTCGTCGGGTTCCCGCGCGGGGAGGCCGAGGCCGAGCACCCGGTCGCTCCCGAGCGCCTGCACGGCGAGCGTCGCGGTCAGCGTCGAGTCGATGCCGCCGCTCAGTCCGACGACGGCGCCGCGCGCGCCCGCTTTCGTCACCGAGTCCTTGAGAAACGAGACGATATCCGATCGGATCGCCTCGCAGTCGTCGCGACTCGTCAGAAACTCCGTACCGGCGTCTGTACTCGCTGTCTCACGGTCGTCTTCGTCGTCACCGGTGAGCATGGGTGAATCGGCACCGATCCGTTGAGTATGTGGTCGAACGTATCGTATTTCAATGTAGTCCTTAAACAACTAGTAGGCCTGTCGTAATAGGGTGATCGATGTCTCGAGTCTGTCTCTCACGTCTTCTGGCGATCCCGGAACAGCTTCCGGGTCGCGAACGGGGACACCAGCGGAGGCTGGAGCGGTGCGGTGGCCGGGCTGGAGCGGTGCGGTGGCAGGGCTGGAGCGGTGCGGTGGCAGGGCTGGAGCGGTGCGGTGGCAGGGCTGTAGCGGTGCGGTGATAGCGGACTGGTGCCAGCGGGGCGGTGGCCGGGAGCGCGTGCCGGCGCGATCGCGCCGGTCGCGCGACTCGGGGAAGGGCAGGCCGGCCACGAGCATCCGCGCCGGCGGCGCGGTTCACCGGACGCGAGGGAGCGCAGCGACCGCGCAGTCCGGCCTTTTTGGTCCAGCTTTTTTGGCCGGGGTCGAGCGCTCGCCCCCGGCGAGCGCGACGCCCCGGTGAAAAAGGTGGTCGGCGTTCGTCAGGTATAGGTCACACCGCTCCCGAGTGCCCGTGAATGGAGTATCTGGAGCGCCGTCGTGACCGCGTCGAGGAGCGACTCGAGGCGGTCCTCGACGGCGTCGAGCCGGAGGAGTTGGCCGACGAGGTGCGACACGTGGTCCTCTCGGGGGGCAAACGGGTGCGGCCGACGGTGACGGTGCTGGTCTGCGAGGCGCTCGGCGGAGACACCGAAATGGCCGTCGAGTACGCCGTGGGGATCGAACTCGTCCACAGCGCGTCGCTGGTGGTCGACGACATCATCGACCGGTCGGAACTGCGCCGCGGGACGCCGTCGGCGTGGGCCGAGTACGGCCACGGCCCGGCGATCATCGCCAGCGACGGGCTGCTCGGCGAGGCGTTCGCCCTCTTCTCGGCCGACGAACGGGCGATGCAGGCCGTCGCCGAGTCGATGGTCGAACTCGGCGAGGGCGAAGCGACGGAACTCGTCGCCCAGCCCACGACCGAGGAGGAGTACATGGAACTCGCCCGACGGAAGACGGGCGCGCTCTTTCGCGCGGCGGCGGAACTGGGCGCGATCGCGGCCGACGCCGACGCCTACACCGTCGAGCGCTTCGGTACCTACGCCGAGCGCGTCGGGGTGGCCTTCCAGATGCGCGACGACGTCCTCGACGCCACCGCCGACGCCGAGGACCTGGGGAAGCCGACCGGTCACGACGCCGCGATGGAGCGCCCGTCGCTCGTGCAGGTCGGCGACCTGACCCCCGAGGAGGCCGACGAGCGCGCCCGCGAGCAGTCCGACGTGGCCCTGGAGGCGCTCGCCGCCGTCGACGCCGACAACTCCCGGGCGCTGGACTACCTCGAAGACCTCGCCGAGTTCGTCGTCGTCCGCGAGCGGTGAGGCCGGAGACTCACTCCGAGAGCTGCGCCAGTTCCTGTCGCACGGTCGCTTCGAGCCCCTCGCGCAGCGGCCGGTGCTGTAGCCCCAGTTCGGCCCTGGCTTTGCTGTTGTCGCCGAGGTACGTGACGCCGCCGAGCACCCGCAGGCGCTCGGTGCGGTAGTCCGGGGGCAGCGTGACGACCTGTTCGAGGAGACCGGCGACGGCCGCGAGCCACCGGAAGACGACGGGCGAGACCGCTCGCGGCGGCTCCCGGCCGGCGACGTCGGCTATCACGTCGAACAGGTCGACGAGCGTCGCCGGCTCGCCGCCGACGATGTACGCCTCGCCCGGCGTCCCCCGGTCCATCGCCTGCAGGTGTGCGCGAGCGACGTCCGCGACGTGGCCCGGCGAGTAGGCGACGCCGCGGGGGACCACCGGCAGGTCGCCGCGCAGGAACTCCCGGAGTGCGTCCCCGAACGCGCTCGTGTCGCCGGGGCCGTAGACGAGTCCGGGCATGACCGTCACCAGCGGCAGGCCCGCCTCGACCATCGGTTCGGCCACCTCGTAGTGTGCCTCCCACTTCGTCCGGTCGTAGGCCGTCAGGTGCCGCCCGACGTAGCGGTAGCGCTCGTCGACGACCTGTCCGCCGGTGTCGGAGTTGACCGCGAGCGTGCTCGTGTAGACGCCTTTCGGCACGTCGAGTTCGTCCATCACCGTCAGCACGTTGCGGGTCCCGTCGACGTTGACACGCTCGCCGACTGACGGGTCCGCGGCGCCGATTTCGTACCAGCCCGCGACGTGGAACACGCCGTCGACGCCGTCCATCGGGTCGTACAGCGTCTCCCGCTCCGTCACGTCGCCCTCGACGACCTCGGCGCCCGCCGCGTCGAGGTCGCCCGCCGCCGACGGGTCCCGCGCGAGCGCGACTACGTCGTGTCCGTCCGCCAGCAACTGCCGCGCGACGTGGCCTCCCACGAATCCAGTCCCGCCGGTGAGGAAGTACTTCATCACGTCGAGTACGCGCCGGGGTGAGTAAACGGTGCCGACGGTCCGGCCGACACGTCGGATCGGCGGCTAGTCGGGCGGTCGCCGCACTCGGCGACGGGCGGTCACAGGGAGAAGTCGACGACGACGGGGAGGTGGTCGGAGGGGTACCAGCCGTTCCCCCCCATGTCGGCGGCGACGCCGTACCCCTCGACGCGCGGGCCGTCGACGAAGACGTGGTCGATGCGGATCCCCGGGCGCAGGCTCTCGAAGTCGGTCCGGGTCGTGTCGGGGCCGTGGGGGCGGTGGGGGGTGATCTGGCGGGCGTCGGCGAGCCCGCTCTCGCGGTCGCCCTCGCCGACGAGGATGGCGTAGGGCTCGTCGGTGTCGGTGCAGTTGAAATCGCCGCCAAGCGCGAGCGGGTCGCCGTCGGCCAGTTCGGGCAGGCGGTCGAGAAGGAGGTGTGCGGCCTCGCGACGGGCCGTGGGTCCTTCGTGGTCGAAGTGGGTGTTGACGTAGACGACTCGCTCGTCGGTGGTGCGGTCGCGCAGGCGGGCCCACGTGGCGATGCGGGGCCAGCTGGCGTCCCAGCCGACACTGCCGGGTTTCTCGGGTGTCTCCGAGAGCCAGAACGTCCCCGACCCGAGGCGGTCGAAGCGCGAGCGGCGGTAGCCCACCGGGCAGAACTCGTCTTCGCGCTCGCCGGCGAGGCGGGACTGGCCGACCCACTCGTAGGCGTCGAGTTCGGCTTTCAGGTCGTCGTACTGGCTCGAGAGCGGTTCCTGCAACCCGACCACGTCGGGCCGGTGAAAGCGGACCGTGCTCGCGACGGCCGCGCCCCGCCCGTCCCAGTCGTAGTCGCCGTCGTCCGCGACGTCCCGCCGGACGTTGTACGTCATCGCCCGGAGGGTGTCCGTGTCCATACCTCCGGTAGCACCCACCGCTCCTTGAGCCTACGGTATCGCACAATTCCGGCCACTGGCTCCGAGGCCCGTCCGCTGGTCGCGACCGACCGCGGCGTGCGTGTCGGTGCCGGCGCGGCCGGGTGTCGGCGCGGTCGTCGGCGCACGGGGAAACGCGTTTCACCCCGCAGTGCGAGGTGACGGATATGTCCGACCTCGGGGATTTCACTGATTTCGACGGCGGTGACGATGGCGGGAGCGGCGAGGGCACCGCCGCGACCGACGCCGCGGACGACACATCCGGCGACGACCCGCCGGCCGACGGCGGAGCCGACACCGACGCCATGGACGAGACGACCGACGCCGCGGACGACGATTTCGCGTCGGTTGGCGTCGCGCCGACGGGCGAGGACCGCGGTATCGGCGTCGTCTCCGCGACGGAGGGCCTGCGGATCAGCGAGGACAGCCAGGAGACCGAACTCCGCGCGTACGTCACGGTCGCGAACCGCTCGGACGTCCGCATCGGCAAGTACCTGCTCGTCCCCTACGATCCGGGCGTGGGGGCGGTCGGGGGCACAGCGGGGGGCGGTGCGGCGAGTGCCGCGGGCGGCGCGGTGGGGGACGCCGGCGGCGAGCGCCTGTTCTGTCGGATCACCGCCCTGGAGTACGCCCAGGAGTTCCGCGCCGACGACGCCACCGAGATCCACGCCCGCCGCGCGATGCGCCAGGGCGGCATCGACGAGCAGGACTTCAAGTTCGTCGCGACGCTCGAACCCGTAGCGGTTCTCTACCGCGACAACGGCGAACTCAAGCGGCGGATGACCGACCGCGTCCCGAAACCCGAAACCGTGGTCCGCGAGGCCACCGACACCGGCGAGATCAAGACCGGACTGAAGATCCCCGACGACGGCGTCTTCCTCGGCCATCTCGCGGTCGGCGGCGAGAAGGTGCGGACCGCGGCGGAACCCCCGACGATCGATTACCGGCTCAAAGACGACTACGCCGACGGCGACCCGCTCGTGTTCCGCCACACGCTCGTCGCCGGCGGCACGGGGTCGGGCAAGACCCACAGCGCGAAGAACGTCCTCCGGCAGTACCTCGCCGCCGACCGGAGCTACACCGTCGGCGACGGGGGGCGCGACGCGGCGCCCGGTCTGGTCATGTTCGACCCGCAGGACGAGTACGCGCAGATGCACGACGACAACCCGGACCTGGACGACGCGTTCGCCCGCCGACTGGAACAGGAGGGGATCGCTCACGGCGGCGTCGACGACACCATCGCGTTCGTGCCGAAGGTCCAGGGGGCATCCTACGCCACCAGCGACCACCGCGCCGAGCAGGTGGAGTTCACCATCCCGTTCTCGATGGTCCATGACAACCCCTGGCTCATCGCCGGCTCCAGCCTCAACGGGAACCAGTACAACGCCCTGCGACTGCTGCTGAACAGATTCACCGACGACTACGGCGATGGCGGCACCTACCAGCAGTTCAAAACCTTCCTCGACGACCCGGCGCTGCGCGAGGAGTTAGACGAGACAGGTCGGGTCCACGAGGCGACGTTCAACGCGGTCAAACGGCGGGCACTCGGCTTCGACGGCATCTTCGACCAGGACGCGCGGCCGATCACCGACCGGATCCACGAGTTCGTCCGGTCGTGCGGAATCTCTGTCGTGCCGACCTACCACATCAACAACTCGCGGACGACGGTCACGGTGGTGCTCGCGCTCGCCGCCCTGCTGGTCGACCAGAAGCTCTCGAACGACCCCGAGTACGAGCGCATCAAGGAGACGCCGCTGGTCCTCGGGCTGGACGAGGCCCACAACTTCCTCGCGGAGGTCGACAGCGTCCAGGGCGAACAGATCGTCGGCAAGTTCACCGAGGCCGCCAAACAGGGCCGCAAGGAGCGACTCGGGCTCTTTCTCATCACCCAGGACCCTCAGGACATCGCCGAACCCGTGTTCAAGCAGATCAACTCGACCGTCGTCCTCAACCTCGGCGACGAGGACGCCATCTCCGCGGTCAACATCCCGCCGAGCCTCGAACAGAAAGTCCCCTACATGGAGAAGGGGCAGATGGTCGTCTACTCGCCGGACAACTCCGATCCCGTCGAACTCGTCGGGCTCTCGAAGTGCCTGACGAAACACGACTAGCGGGGCGGCGTCATCGCGGTCCCGGCCGGAGGTGTGCCGCCGGTACGGTGAGCTTATCGCTCGCTGACCGCTCGAACGGACAGCATAGTTATCCGTCGGTCGGGAGGTGAATCAGGTATGGCACACGCTCCGGAAACGCCCGCCCGATACGTCTGCGAGCACTGTCAGGTGATCCACGCGGGGACGCCGGTCCACGAGGGTGGCGGCGAGCACAGCTTCACGCCGCCCGATGTCTGTGGCGCGTGCGGCGAGACGGCGTTCGTGCGGTTCGCCGAGTGGGTCCATCACCACGACTGAACCGCGGAGGTCGCCGGGCGCGCGCGAGATCGCCGGCCCCAGGAGACGGCGTGGTGAGTCCTCGGGCAGGCGGCGCGGTGAGCTACAGCGGTGACAGTTCGGTCACGTCGGCGTCGGCGACGTCGACGAGTTCCTCGCGGGCGTCGCGCTTGCAGGTGAGATACACCACCTGCCAGCCCGCGTCGGCCAGGTCAGCGACCACTTCGGCTTGCCGGGCCAGTCGCTGGGGATCCGACGAGAGGAAGGCGTCGTCCATCAGGAAAAAGCCCTGTCGCCCTTCGAGGAGGCGTCGACCGAGCGCGACCCGGACGGAGAGATAGAGCTGGTCGCGGGTCCCGCGGCTCAGTTCGTCCGGCGCGAGCGTCCGGTCGCTCGCGAGGTCGACCACGAGTTCCGAGTCGTCGGTCAGCCGCAGGTCGGCGTAGCGGTCGTCGGTGACCCGCGTGAAGATATCGGCCGCCGTCCCGTCCTCGAACAGCGTGGTCATCTTCTCGTTTTCGGAGGCGGCCATCTCCTCGAGAACTGTGGCGGCGGCCCGCGAGACGTCCGCGTCCGTCTCGATGGCGGCGACGAACGCGTCGAGTCGCTCCTGGAGGTCTTCGAGCGCGTCGACGTTCGTCACGGCGAGGTCGAGGGGTTCGCCGACGAACATCTCGAAGGCCAGGCTGTCGGCGCGGTCGGCGAACTCCTCGAGTCGGCGCCGATGGTCCGCGAGGCGGTCGCGGTGGTCGCGGTAGCGCTGGCGGGCGTCGGTCGCGCGCTCGCGAGCGTCGTCGAGTTCCCCTTCGGTGAACTCCCGCTCGACGGTCAGGTCGACCTCGGCTCGGCGGGCGTCGAGTCGGTCTTCGGCCGCATCGACCACCTCGCGAGGGCCGTCGGCGTCGATGTCCAGCCAGGTCCGCAGCACTTCGGTGTTGCCCTGGATCACCTCGGTGTGGCTCTCGCGTTCCTCGCGGACCTCGGCGATCCGGCCGCGCACGTCCGCGAGGTTGTAGGCGTCGATACCCGCTTCGTTAGCGTCCTCGACGAGGGTCTCGCGGTCGGCCGACAGCGTGGCGAGGCTCCCGCTGGCCGACCGGTAGAGCGCGAGCGCGACCAGCGCGACCAGCGCGAACGCGGCCGGGCCGGCGGCGACCACCGGAACCGACGTGACCCCGAGCGCGATCGGGACGGCCCCCGCGACGACGCCGGCGGCCAGCGCGGCCAGCGTCGTCCGGCGGTACCACGTCTTGCGCGCCTCGAGTTCCGGTTCGCTCCCGGCTTCGAGGTCCTCGAGTCGCCGCTCGAGCCTGTCCAGTCGGTCGCCGTCCGGGAGGTCGCTTCGCTCGTCGAGGCTCTTCTCGAGTGCGCCTTTCGTCTTGACGAGTTCCTCGTACTCCTGGCGGGCCTTCGCGGCCTCGAGCGTCTCGACCTCGCGTTCGACGGCGTCGAGGTCGGCCCTGGCCCGATAGCAGTCCCGTTCCACGGTGTCGAGCCCCTCTGATTCGGCCCGCTCGAGGTAGTCGGCGACGTCCTCGCGGAGACTACTCGCGAGGTCGAGTTGGTCCTCGGCGTCGTCGTACTGGGCGGACAGCTCCATCCGCAGCGGCGTCAGGCGGCCCCGCGCCAGCACCTCGTCGCGGACGGTCTGGATGTCGCCGGTCCAGATGCCGACGATGCGGTCGGTCACCCGCTGGTAGAAGGTGTCCTCGTCGGCGATGGCCAGGTCGCCGTCCCGGACGACGAAGACGTTGCGAAACTCCGCGGGCGTCAGTTCGAAGTCGTACTCGCGCTCGTAGTGGTCGAAGAGGAGTTCGTCCGAACCGAGTTTCTGCTCCTCGCCGTCGACGCCGAGGACGACGTACCCCTTGGGGTCCTCGTCGACGCGGGCCTGTGCGACCGAGGGGCTGTCGGTCAGCGACCGGAGCAGGCTCTCGACGAGCAGGGTCTTGCCAGACTCGTTGGGGCCGTAGACGACCGTCGCGCCCTCGTCGAAGGCGATGGTCTCGCGCAGGGGCCCGTACCGGTCGACGTGGACCTCCCGGAGCTTCACACCGACCCCTCCCGCGCGGGCCGACCCGTGCCCCACTTGGTGTCCGTCGCGCCCCACTTGGTGTCCGTCGCGCCCCACTTGGTGTCCGTCGCGGCCTGTCCGGTGACCGCCTCGCGACCGCTCATACGTGGGTCACCTCGCCCGTCTCGAGGAGGTGTGCGAGCGTGTCGACGAGGCGGCGCTCGACCTGTTCGCGGTCGTCGACGCGGTCGTACGCCTCGAGGTCGAAGTCGTCCAGTCGGGCGACGAAGTCCTCGTAGATCGGGTGGTCGAGGACGGCCGCGACGCCGCGGGTCTCGTTGCGGACCGTCGCCGGGCCGGCGACGGCGCGCAGTCGCTCGTCGAACGCGGTCTCGTCGATCTCGGTGAAGCCGCCGACCCGTACTTCGAGGTCGGCCCGGTCGGCGTCGTGGCCGGCGACCCACCGCTCGACCCGGTCGATGACGTCGTACCCCCCGCCGGGTGTCGCCGTCTCGGCGAATCGGTCGCGGTAGTGGGTGTCGAGCGCCACCGGCTGGACGTTGTCGTCGTCGGTGTCGACGAGGACGGCGTGGCGCCGGCCGAGTTCGCTCCAGGAGTGGGCCACGGGTGAGCCGGGGTAGATGAACAGACCGCCGTTCGGGAGTTTCGTCTGGTAGAGGTCGCTGTGGACGTGCCCGGCGAGGACGAACTCGTAGCCGAGTTCGCCGAGCGTCTCCTTCTGGACCGGGAAGTACCCCGTGCGTTCGTCCTCGCCGGTCGCACTCGCCGCGAAACCGGCGTCGAGCGTGCAGTGGAGCAAGAGCACGGCGTCGTCCGCGTGGTCCTGGAGGGCGAAAAACAGCTCCTCGCCGAGCTCGTCGCGGTAGGGAACGCCGACGACAGTGCCGTCGTCGACGGCGCGTGTCTCGTAGGGGTCAGTCGACAGCACCGACAGGTCGGGGCCGAACTCGACGTTTCCGTCGAAGGCCGCGGCGTCGTGATTGCCGGGGACGACCAGCACCTCGAAGGGGTTGTCGGTGAACCGCTCCCGGAGGGTCGGGCGCAACTCGTCGGCGTCGGCGACCGAGTCGAACAGGTCGCCGCCGACGGTCAGCGCGTCGACCTCCTCGCGCGCGGCGGTGGTCAGCAGCGCGTCGAGGGCTTCGAGCGTCCGCCCCTCGCCCCGACCCAGGTGCAGGTCGGCAGTGTGAAGCAACCTCATCGTCCGTGCTCGGTGTGGCACCGGCAAGCGCCTTAACCTTTGGTAGCTGTTTCGACACGAGAAAACGCCCGGCGAGCGGTCGGCGACCGCGCGACTAGGCCCGAAGCGACGCCCCCAGGCGTTCGCTCCGGATCAGAGCCGAAGCGGTTCGGCGGCGTCCCAGCGCGGTTCGAACTCGGCGTAGACGTCCGCGGCGAACTCGACGTCTTTGAGGTCGATGACGGCGAAGACGCCGTCGCCGGTCAGGGGGTGGGGCACCTCGATGCAGACCTCGCTGTCGTCGACGATTTCGAAGGTGCCGGTCACGTCGGTGCTCGTGCGCGTCTCGAAGTTCTCGTGGGGCTGTAGCGAGTCGCGGTAGCGCTCGCCGACAGTCTCGGGCAGCGAGTCGACCATCTCCGGGGTGAGCAACACGGAGACGCGGACGCCGCGTTCGAGGGCCTCCTCTAGCGCCGCGGTGACGCGGGCCCCGATCTCGTCGATGTCGAACCCTTGCGCGGAGGCGGCGGCGACCATCACGACCCGCTCGTCGGCCGCGCGGACGCGCTCGACCAGCAGGTCCATCGCCGCCTCCGGGCCGACCGACGCCGTCCAGAACGGCTCGTCCACCGGCTCCGACCCGTCGAGTTCGTCGACCAGGTCGTCGACGATCGACTCGTACTGGGCGGCCTGCTCTTCGAGTTCCGCCTTCTTCTCGGCGAGGAGGCTGTCCAGCGCCGCGTCGGACTCGACGGCGACGTACTTCTTGGGCCGGCCCGCCGTCTGACTCCGGACCAGTCCCTTGGTCTCCAGTCCGTTCAGTACGTCGTAGATCCGCCCCATCGGGACGTCACTGGCACGCGACAACTCCTTGGCCGTTGTCGGCCCCGCCTCGAGCAACGAACGATACGACCGCGCTTCGTACTCCGAGAGGCCGAGGTCTCTGAGACTCGCCATTGCCAGGGGTGGGATCGCCGTCGTGAAAAACGTTCCGTGAGTTTACCACCGTCGGCCCCGACCGTCGCGTCAGGCGCGCCCTCGAGGCGTCGAGCGCCCCCTGTCGGGCGCTCAGTCGGTCAGGACCGATTCGAGCGCCGCGGGTGAGTCCGCGTGCCCCTCGCGGTCGCCGTCGGCGAGGACGACCGCCTCGCCGTCGGGCGCGCGGCCGTCGGCGGGGGAGACGACGGTCTCGTGGTCGGTCAGGCGGAGCGCGGCGCGGTGGAGGTCGCTGCCGGCGGGCGCGCCGACGGCGACGACGCGCGGGTCTCGCAGGCGCGCGACCGCAGTCGCGTAGTTCGCGAGTTCGACGCCCATTCGGTCGGTGGCGCCGGCGAAGGCCGCGAGCGCGCCCGCGGCGGCCTCGCGGTAGCGTTCGTCGTCGGTCAGCAGCCAGCAGTCGACCAGCGCGTCGGCCATCTCGGCGTTCGAATCCAGCGGATAGAGCGGGCGTTCGAGCAGCGCCGGCCCCTCGCTCGGCCCGTCGCGGAAGGCGGCGGTCTCCGCGCTCTCTGCTTCCTCGCTCTCTGCTTCCTCGCTCTCTGCTTCCTCGCTCTCGCCGGCCGCCGCTTCGCCCTCGTCGGTCGCGCTCTCGCTCGTTGCGACCTCGTCGTCGATACCGCCGCGCAGTTCGTCGACGGCGTAGTCGGCCACCACTCGAGCGGGACCGAGTTCGCCCAGCACCGACCCGGCAGTCGTCAGTCCCGCGAGCGTCCGGGCCTGCGAGGCGAGCAGTCCCGCGGCGCCCGTCTCCCCGCGCTCGGGGTCGCGATAGTGGACGACCGCGCCGTCCTCGCCGACGAGGTCGTCGACGAGGGTGTCCCGCGCGCGCTCGGCGTAGCGGCGGGCGCGTTCGTCGTCGGTGTAGGACGCGTAGGTCAGCAGGGCGTCGACGGCGACGCCGTTGTGGCCGGCGAAGACGGTCGGGTCGACGGTCGGCGCCTCGGCGTCGGCGCGCTCGGTCGCCGCCAGCCGGTAGTAGCCGCCCGCGCCGCCCTGGCTGGCGGCGACGGCCTCGCCGGTCCAGAGGTCTGTCGTGAGGTACTCGACGGTCTGTTCGGCCGTCTGGCGGTAGGCCTCCTCACCGGTGTAGCGATAGCCGTGGGCGAACGCGCGCAGGAGCGCGGCGTTCTCGTCGACCAACTTCTCGTGTTGGGTGCCGCTCCAGTCTCGGTTGCGCGCGAAGCGGAAGAAGCCGCCGTCGACCGTGTCCGCGAGGCGGGTTCGGACCGCCTCAAGGGTGCGGGTCGCCTGGTCGCGCGCTCGGACCAAGGCGAACTCGATCGTTCTGGGCATGGGGAACTTCACGTCCGACCCCCAGCCGCCGAACTCGTCGTCGTAGGCAGCGAGCAGTTGCTCGATCATGTGTTCCTCGACGCGGGCCGACAGTTCGCCGCCCGGCGGTGCGGCCTCGCGCAGCGGGCGCGGGACCGACCCGGCTTCGACGCCCTTGCCGTCCCAGGTGCGCCGCACGGCGTCGAGGATTTCGCGGAAGCCGTCGACGCCGAGGTAGGTCGCGCCGGTGATCACAGTACCACCGGGCGTGAGGAAGACGGTGGAGGGGAACCCGCCCATGTTGTAGCGGTCGCGGACGCGGGGGTGGCGGTCGACGGTCGCGCGGACGGGGACGAACCCGTCGTTGACGTTGGCGGCGATGCGCGGTTCGGCGTAGGTGGTGCGGTCCATCTCCGCGCACTCCTCGCTCCAGGGCGCGACGAGCGAGAGGAGAACCGGCTTGCCCGCGCGCTCGGCCGTCGCGAACGCGTCGGCCCCCCACTCGCGCCACTCGACTTTCGTCTCGGCCGCTGAATCGTCCATACCCTCCCTACCGTCTCGCCCCGATAATCCCTTGCTATCTCCACACCGCGGTGCGACTATCGATCCCAACCCACCCGCACTGACGCCCACACTGACCGCCCGCGGTGGCGCGCGCCGTCGCGCCGGGCGCGGCGCTTGTCGCCGCGAAGCGAGCGGCCCTGCCGCGAGCACGACGTGGCGCGACGTATCGTGCGAGGTCTTCGCGAGCGTGCGAGCGACGGTTCGTCAGAGCTCGCTCTGACGGTGGATGAGCGAAGGCGGTCTGAGCGAATCGGCTGGGGAGGCTCGTGGCTGTCTGCGGTCGTGGTTGCGGTGCTGTGCGGTGCAGGACAGGGCGGTGCGGTGCGGGGCGGGACGGTGCGGTGCGGGGCGGGACGGTGCAGTCCCTGGTGGACTGAAAGGGCGAGACGCGCTCGCGTTTATTGTAGTCGCCTGAGCGACCCCTATCCGCGCGGGCGGTGCGGAGAGCGCGGATATGTCGCTCAGCGACCGCGAGCGCGTCGAGGGCTTTCATCTCTCAGGATCGGTCACGGTCGGGATTGGGGTGGATCTGACTCGGAGCGAGCGGGTCGAGGGCTTTCGACTCCCGTGATCGACTGCGGTTGCGGTCTTGGCTGGGGTAGAGAGGACAGCTAGCGAGCGACCACGACCGCTCGAACCACGAACACATATGTCGGCGGAGAAGCACACAGCACGCATGAGCAGTGCCCTCCCACAACTCACGAAGTTCGAGGCCCTCGGGACGATCGCGGTCCTGACGCTGGGGCTGACGGCGCTGGCCGGCACGCTCGTTCCCGGCCGGATACCCGGCACGATCGCCGTCTTCGGGCTCCTCATCGCTCTCCCGCTCACGGCGATCCTCGGCGACCGACTGCCCTACGTCGCCCCGGAAGACGACGCCGGATCGTCGGCCGACGCGACTATCGCGAGCGGCGACACTGCTGCAACCGACGCGACAGACGACCACGCGGTCGCGAAGCTCCGCGACCGGTACGCCCGCGGCGAGATAGACGAGGCGGAGTTCGAGCGCAGGCTCGACCAGCTGATCGCGACCGAGGGTCTCGACGAGACGGTCGACTCGGACAGGACCGCCCCCGGCCAGCGTACTGCAGACGAGGCGGTCGAACTGGAGTGATGCGCGCCTTCCGCGTCGCCTACGACGGGCGCCCCTTCCACGGCTTCCAGCGCCAGCCCGACGTGCCGACAGTCGAAGACACGCTCTTCGACGCGCTCCGCGATCTGGGTGTCTGCGAGGCCGACGCGGCCCCCGAGAACTACGCCGCGGCGGGGCGGACCGACGCCGCTGTCTCGGCGCGCGCCCAGACCGTCGCCTTCGCGGCGCCCGACTGGCTCACGCCGCGGGCGTTCAACGGCGAACTCCCCGGCTCCGTGCGCGCCTGGGCCAGCGCCGACGTGCCCGAGGACTTCCACGCCACCCACGACGCCCGCCGACGGGAGTACGTCTACTTCTACCACGCCCCCACCGACGACGACACGGCCGCGTCGCTCGACGAACGGCGAGTCCGCGACGCGCTCGCCCGACTCGCCGGCGAGCACGACTTCCACAACCTCACGACCGACGAGACCGGGACGGTCCGCGACCTGGACATCGCGGTCGAGCGCGACGGCGATTTTCTGGTCGTTCGACTCGGTGCAGGTGGGTTCGCTCGGCAACTGGTCCGTCGCGTGGTCGGCCTCGCCGCCGAGATCGGTCGCGGCGAGTCGGAACTCGAGAAAGTCGACCGCGTTCTCGGTCCGGAGCCGATCGACGGGCCGGACGGTGTCGCGCCGGCGCCCGCCGAACCGCTCGTGCTCTGGGACGTGGCCTACGACGGGGTCTCGTTTCGGGTGGACGAGGAAGCCGCCGAGAGTGCGCGGGCGGTGTGGCGCCAGCGCCACCGCGAGCGGGCCGCCGCGGCGCGCGTCGCCGGCGAGATATCCGATGGCCTGGAGTGAGCCATGTCGTCCCCGTGGTCGATCTGGCCTTTTTCTCGCTTATGGGAGTGAGATGGAAGCCCTCGCCCCGCTCGCGGTCGCTGAGGGGGATATCCGCACTCTCCGCACCGCCCGCTCACGGCAGGGCCGTTCGCTTCGCGGCGCAAGCGCCTCGCACCGCGCGGATAGAGCCCCCTCAGCGACTGAAGTGAACGCGAGCGCGCCTCACGGCAGCGCCGTTCGGCATCGAGGCGCACGCGCCTCGCACGCCTCGCCCTTCCAGTCCGCCAGGATGGATCTGTGGCGTCGAGAGTTCGACCGTTCCACGTCGAATCGACCTGTGCAGCGTTCCACGTCGAATCGGCCTGTGCAGCGTTCCACGTCGAATCGGCCCGTGAAACATACCTTCCCTGGTGGACTGAAAGGGCGAGGACCGCTCGCGTTCATGTAGTCGCCTCCGGGACCCCTATCCGCGCGAGTGCGGTGCGGTGCGGGTGTTCGACGCGCGGATATGTCCCGGAGCGACCGCGAGCGGGGCGAGGGCTTTCAACGCTCGAGATCAGGTGCGGTGCTGTTTGCAATCGCGGTTCCGACAGCTAGCGAGCGGGCCGAGGGCTTTCGACGATCACGAGCGAGTGCGGTCGCGGTGCTGACTGTGGTCGGGCGTGGGTCACGGCGGTACGTTTCGTCGGCGCAGTGCAGCGAAAAGCGATCCCTACGCGCGCTCGTAGACCAGCGTCCCGTCGCGTTCACGGGCGGTGGCACGGCCGCGGGCGACGAGGACGTCGAGGTGGCCGACGGCCTCGCTCATGCCGGGGAACTGCTCGGTGACAGGGAGGCCGTCGAACAGTTCCTCCATCACCGCGACGGGAGTCGTCGGTTCGGCGAGCATGGCAGCGACGCGGTCGGTCCGCTCGTCGTGCTCGGCGAGGATAGCGTCGATCCGTGCGGACGGGTCCTCGACCGGGTCGCGGTGGCCGGTGTGAAAGCGGTCGTAGCCGGCCTCGCGGAGGCGAGCGAGCGAGTCGTTGTAGGCCGGGAGGACCCGTGGGCGGTCGGCGCCGGGTTCGGACGGCGGCTGGAGGAACGGGTTCGGAGTGATGTGGCCGAGGACGTTGTCGCCGACGAGGGCCTCCCGACCCGCCGCCCCCTCGAACGCGAAGATTATCTCGCCGGCCGCGTGGCCGGTCACCTCGTCGACAGTCAGTTCGTGCCCGTCGACGGCGACGGTGTTTCCGGCACCGACCTCGCGGTCGATGGCGACGCTGGACGCGTAGTGGACGAACGCCTCGGGGAGTTGCGTGACGGTGTCGGCGGTGTCGCCGGCCATCCCGCAGCGTCTGAAGAAATCGCTGAAAAAGGACTGCTCGTAGTCGAGGCGAGCGGGGAAATCCGCCATCACGGCGGCGGCCGCAGGGCTGGCGACGACCGTCGCGCCGCGCTCGCGGAGGAAGGCGGCGAGCCCGAAGTGGTCGGGATGAGGGTGGGTAATGAGCACCTGTGCCACGTCCGCGGGCGCGAGGTCGCGCTCGGCGAGGGCCTCCCGGAGTCGCTCGCGACACTCCTCGCTGTCGGGACCGGGGTCGACCACGGTCCGGCCGGCGACGTACGCGTTGACCGTCCCGACCTGGAACGGCGTCGGCAGCGGCACCCGCTCGAACATGAACCACCGTATCGGTCCCGCGAGTAAGTGTGTGCCGACACCCCGAGCCCGTTGTCGACGGTTTACCGGCCGGTCACGAACGGGGTGACGACACGCGAAAACGCTCGGCCGGGCGCACACGCCGATGCCCACCGTCGTGTGCAACGGGTCTCGGGACGACCGCCTCGGGTGCGCGAGTGGGGACAGACACGTACGCTGAGCGCACCGCACTCGCCCGGCATCCTTTAGGTCGGCCTAAAACATTGTAAACGTTCCGGTGGCGAGGTGGGGGGGGGACGGCCGGTCAGCGACCGAGTGTGTAGCGGGCGACCGGAACGATTACCTGTTTTCGGGCGCGCCGAGCGGATATGCAGGTGCTCCCGAGCGGGCTGGCGGTGCCGCCGTTGCCCTACGCCGCCGCGCTCGCGGTCGGCGCGCTGGCCGTCGCGGGCTATCTCTACGTCCTCGGGCCGCCGGTGACGACGCGACAGACGCTCGCACTGGCGCCGTGGATGGTCGCCGGCGGCGGCTTCCACGCCGTCCACCAGGCCGGACTCGTTCCCGACGTCGTCGACCCCTTTTTCGCCGCGCCCGCCGTCTACGTGACCACGTTCGTCCTCGCGGGCGTCGTCTGGGTGGTCGGTGCCTTCCGCGCCCGGACCCGCGACGACGCCGGCGTCGTCGCCCGCTATCTCGCGATTTCGGGGGTGCTCGTCCTCGCCGGGCTGACCGTCGTCGCCTACGCCGAGGCGCTCGAGTCCGCCGACGAGAGCGTCCAGTACCTCTGGCCGGTCGTCGGTTTTCTCGGCGCCGCCGTGATCACCGCGCCGACGTACTACGCGCTGACCTATCGGTTCACCGCGGCCGCGGCCCGCGTCGGCCTCGCCGGCCCGCTCGTCGTCTACGCCCACGCGCTCGACGGCTTCTCGACGGCGCTGGGCATCGACATCATCGGTACCGGCGAGCGGACGCCGCTGCCCGCCCGGATCATGGAGTTCGCCGCGGAGTTGCCGACCGAACCCTACATCGGCCGTGGGTGGCTGTTCGTCGTCGTCAAACTCGTCGTCGCCGCGGCCGTCGTCGTCCTGCTGGCCGGCTACGTCGAGGATGAACCCACCGAAGGAAACCTCGCGCTCGCGTTCGTCGCCGCCGTCGGTCTCGGCCCCGCCGCGAACAACCTCTATCTCTTCCTCATCCTCGGGTGAGCCGGTCGCCGCCCCCGCGAGGGCCCGGGCCGCTACGTCGACAGTTTGCCACCGTCGACAGCCCGCCGCGACCGCGGTGCCGAACCCCCTCTTTTCGCCTGCAACCCGTCACAGGGCCCCACAGGCGACCGGTATCGGCACTCCGAGCGCTACCGAAACGCACCCCCGTTCGGGACCCCAGCGATACGGAGCGCTCGGGAGCGCTCCCGACGGGTATCCGCGCTCCGGAGAGCGGCCGAACGGGTACCGTTTTGCCGGCGGCGGTCGCAGGGGCGAGCATGGCGAAACAGCCACACCTGCTCGTCGAAGACGGCGACGTTCACGATCTCGCGCTGGTGCCGGGCGACCCCGGCCGCGTCGACCGCATCGCCGACCACTGCGACGAGTCGACGGAAGTCGCGCAGAACCGCGAGTACAAGGTCGTCAACGCCACCTACGAGGGCCGCGACCTGACTATCTGCTCGACCGGTATCGGCTGTCCCTCGGCGACCATCGCCGTCGAGGAGCTGTCGAACGTGGGGTGCGAGACGTTCGTCCGCGTCGGCACCACGGGCGCGCTGCAGTCGGACATCGAGATCGGCGACATGGTCGTCGCCACCGGCGCCGCGAAAAACGAGGGCACGACGAAACGCTACGAGGCCGTCGAGTACCCTGCGGTCCCCGACTACGACGTGCTCTCCGCGCTGGTCGACGGCGCCGAGGCCAACGACGAAGAGGTCCACGTCGGTCCGATCGCCTCGGACGACGCCTTCTACGCCGAGACCGACGAGTACGTCGACGACTGGGAGCGCGCGGGCATCCTCGCCGTCGAGATGGAAGCGGCGGCCGTCTTCACGCTCGCCCGGCGGAAGGGCCTGCAGTCCGGCGCCATCTGTACCGTCGACGGCAACCTCGTCGAGGGCACCCAGAAAGGCGAAACCGAGGGCGAGGAACTGCCCGACAAGGCCAAGAACAACGTCGCCCGCGCCATCGACATCACCCTCGACGCCGTCACGACGCTCTAGGCAATCGGCCGTTACGGGCGCGCTCGACTCGACCGGCCTTGCTCGCAGTGTCTGGCGCGCCGAATACTCTCGCTGATAATCTGGTGCTAGTACTTTTTTCGATGCAGGAGAGGGGTAGCGCATGGCTCGGCGAGTGGGAGACGGCCGCGCTCGGTCCGCCGCGGGAGTCCGCCCCTCGCATTCCGACCGGTGGCGGAGGGATGTCCGGTGACGGACGAGACCGCAGCGGTCGGGCTCGGCGCTGTCCTGTTCTTGCTGGTTCTCGTCGTCGTGATACCCACGGCACTCGCGGTCACCGGTGTAGTCGCGGTTCCGGACGCAACGCCCGTTCTCGGGTCGAACGGGGATTCGGCGTCGGACCGGGACAGCAAGTACTCCACGACACCGGCCACGCCCTCCCAGCCCTCGGCCGCCCTCGCAACGCCGGTCTCGACCGCGTCCTCCACCGATTCCGGGACGACACCGTCCGGGGAGATGGATAGCCCCTCCCGAACGACGGGAATCCCCACCGCCACGCCACCACGGAACCCCCTCACCGGGACGCCGACTGGCGGTTCCACACAGGTCCTGATACCGACCGACGCCGAGACCAGGACACCGACGCTGACGCGGACAGGGACGCCCGTCCCGACGCCGACGGGGACGCTCACGCCGACGGGGGCTCCGACACCCGCGCAGACACCGACCCTCACGCCCACACCGACAGCGACCCCGACAGCTGCACAGACAGTGACTCCGACAGCGACACCAACGTCGACGCCGACGGCAACATCCACACCAACCGCGACACCGACGGCAACGCCGACGCCATCACCAACGCCGACCCCGACAGCGATACCGACTCCAACACCAACGACGGGCGAGCTAGACGTCCATCCCGACGACCCTGGAACGACGACGCTCGATCTGCCGGACCGGGCCGTGTACGGCGATTCGCTCGATAACGCGGCGATCGAGGCCGAGATGTATCAGGAGCTGAACGAGATTCGAACCGGACAGCTCACCGATGCGGAACTGGACATGTACGAACTGGACGAGAACCTGGCGCTGCCTGCGTGGGGGAGCGACGCGCCGCTGGCGAGCGCGGGCAGAGCACACGACCGCCACATGGCGGCGAACGGGTACTTCGCACACACGACGCCCGGCGGGAAGGAGTTCTGGGAGTGGTACGCGGAGGACATGAACCGCGACGACTGCGGCGCGATGTCGCAGAACATCGCGAAGACGCCGATATACATCGAGGGGAGAGACCACTGGGAGACAGCGATGACCGACGACCCGGACGAGACGATGGCCCGCTGGATCCTGAAGCAGTTCATGCACTCCCCGCCGCACAGGAGCGCGCTCCTCGAAGACCGCGACGGACGCCTCGGCGTCGGCGTGTACATCACGGAACCGTACGTCTACACCGCCCAGAACATGTGTTCCCGCCCATGAGTCGCCGCGCCGACCCGGGGTCGTGGCCTCACAGCCGGACGCCGCCGGCCCGAAGGTTACCCCTCGTCGGCCAGTAGTTCCAGGTGCGCGGGCGAAACGGCGTCGGTGGTGTAGACGCCCTCGCCGCGGCGGGTGACGCGCTGGCCGTCGGCCTGCAGCCCCGCGGCGTCGACGCGAAACACCACTGGGTCGTCGGCGTGGCGTCGCCCGACCGCCCGCGCCGTCTCGACGTCGCCCGAGAGGTGGACCTGCTGGCGGCTCATCGGCTCCAGTCCCGACTCGCGGATGGAATCGACGTTGCGCGGCGCGGTCCCGTGATACAGCGTCCCGGGCACGGGGTCGTCGGTGTCGGCCAGGTCGACCGCGACCGAGTGGCCGTAGGCCGCGCGGACGCGCTCGCCGTCGTCGCTATCGACTGCGGTCCGCTCGAATCGACCCTTCGGGTCGGTCGCGACGACCCCCGCGACGGCCTCGCGGTCGGCCCAGTCGTACTTGCGTTCCACTGCGGCGACGAGGTTGCCGACGGGGACCCATCCCGCGTCGTCGAGTGCGAGCCCGACGTCGTCGGGGAAGTGCCGGAGCGCCCCCGAACAGAACTTCGAGAGGCGGCGTCGACGGTCGCCGTCGAGCACTCGGCGGCCGCCGTCGCCACAGATGGGACAGACCGCCCCCTCGAAGTACCCGTGCGCGTCGCAAGCGCGGATCTGGCTCATCGGCCCGATATCGGGCGGCGACGGTGAAAACGAGCCGGGTCCGGTCCCGGACTGTGCCCCTCGCTCACACGGTTCAGAGCGCGTCTCGACCGGACAGTTTATCCCTGCGATTCCGTAAGAGAACTTCGCTATGGGCTTCGGGAGCTACGACGAATCCGAGCAGGAAAAGCAGAGTGACGACGCCAACTACGACGAGGACGACGCCGTCAACGTCCACGAACACGACCACGAGGGCCAGGTCAGTGTCGAGGGCGCGGACGACGCCGACGACCTCGTCGCGCGACTGCAGGACATGAAGTGAGTCGCGGCGACTGACCACACGACTGACGCCGCGGCGACCTCGCGGTCGGACGCTCTCATCTCTCCGTTTTTCAGTGTGCCGGCGAGTACGCTGTCGAGTAGCCGCTCAGAACGGCGACGCCCGCGACGATCAGCGCCAGTCCCACCAGAGCGGCCAGGTCGACGCCCTCGTCGAAGACGACGACGCCGACCAGGACGGCGCCGCAGATGCCCACGCCGGACCACGTCGCGTAGACGAACCCGACCGCGAGGTCTTCGAGCGCGAGGCTCAGCAGGTAGAACGCACCGCCGTAGCCCACGAGGACGACGGCGCCGGCGACGGGGTCGGTGAAGCCGTCGCTGGCTTTCAGGGCGGCGGTGCCGGCCACCTCCGAGACGATGGCGAGCGCGAGCGCGACCACTGGACGCATGGGCGACTGTGGCGGCGGGCCGGTGGAAAGCGTTCTCGAACGCGGCGCCACTTGCGGTGCGTTCCCGGGGAGTTTAGTCGACGCCCGCCCCAGCGGCGGGCATGTCGAAACTGGGGGAACTGGGGCTGTCGAGCTACGAGGAAGGCGCGTATCGCGCCCTGCTCTCGCTCGGCGCGGCCACGGCCCGCCGGGTCTCGGAGCGAAGCGGCGTTCCGAACGGGCGGGTCTACGACGTGCTCAACGGGCTGGAAGCCCGTGAGCTGGTGCGCTCGACGGAGACGGAGCCGACGACCTACGTGGCGGTCGACCCCGAGACGGCGGTCGAGCGCCTGCTCGCCGAGCGCCGGCGCGAACTCGACGCGCGTGCGGAGCGGTACGAGGCACTCGCCGCCGACGTGGGGTCGGAACTGGCCGCCCGTCCCCCGACAGAGAGCCGCTTCTGGAGCGCCGGTCTGGGCGACGAGACGGCCGTCTCGCTCTGTGGCGAGGTGTTCGAGGATGGCACCGACGTCGTGCGGTCGGCGATGGCCGATCCCTACGCCGCGGCCCCGTGGGAGCGCTACGAACCGGAGATCGACCCCTATCTGGAGACGGTCGACGAGGCGAGCGCGCGGTGTCTCGTCAACGCGGCCATGCTCGAGGGCGCCCCGCCGGCCGCCTGGGAGTACGTCGACGCCGCCGAGGACTGCGACTTCCGCGCGACGACGGACCTGCGCGTGACCTTCGACCTGGTCGACCGCGAGCGGGTCTGTCTGCACGTCCCCCATCCCCTCGACGCGGGCGAACGCCTGGGCGTCGTCGACCTGCGCGACGACGAGTTGGCCGACCGACTCGCCGCGTGGTTCGACGAACTGTGGGCCGACGCCGTCCCGCTGGCGGCGGTGCGTGCCCGCGACTCGCCGGAGTGACGGCGACGAGATGCGGTCGGGATCGCGACGGCTATCACGGCAGGTGGACCCGCGAGCGACTACCGCGGGAGCACCTGCGAGAGGACCGTGTACTCCAGGAGCGGGAGCACGAATCCGACGGGCACGGCGATCAGCGGGTCTTCGACGACGAACATGACGGCGATGACCACGATTCCCGCGGTCGAGAAAGCGTACCCCGCGGCGCCGGGGTGGAAGCCGCCGCGCGCGAGGTTCTCCTCGCCGCCGAGTTCGTCCTCGGCGAGGTCGCCGTTCTCGACCGCCGCCCGACGGATGGTGTAGGGGAGCATCAGGTACGTCCCGGCGCCGGAGAGTGCGCCGGCGGCGACGGCGGCGAGCGCGCTCTCGGTGGCCATGTACCCGGCGCCCGCGAGCGCCGCGAACGTGAACAGTCCGGCTATCGGCGGGAGGATCGACGGTACGACCTCGTCGTCTGACTGGAGGGCAGACATCGGGCGAGCGTCCGCACGCCGCCGGCATAAATCACGGTGGCGGCGCTCCCGTTCAGACCCGGAGACACACTGCGGGAACGGCCTACAGCACCTCTGTGTCGACGAGCGAGACTGGCTGGCCGAGGTCGTGGTCGGTGGCGTACTCGTAGACGACGTGGCTGGCGGCGACGTCCTGAATGGCCAGTCCCGTGGAGTCGAAGACGGTCACCTCGTCGTCGCTGGTCCGCCCCGGCCGCTCGCCGACGACGACCGCGCCGAGTTCGGCGTGGATGTCGTCGTCGTCCAGCACGCCCTCGCTCCAGGGGACGTTGATCTCCCCGGAGTGGGTACACTGCTCGTAGTCGTCGATGACGATGGTGGCTTCGCGCAAGACCGCGTCGGCGATCTCGTGTTTCCCGGCGGCGTCGGCGCCCATCGCGTTGACGTGGGTGCCCTCGGCGACGGCGTGGACGATCGGTTCGCGGACTGGCGTCACCGTCGAGAGCACGTCACACCGCGCGGCCTCCTCGATGGACCCGCCGCGGACGTCGAAGCGGTCGGCGAAGTGGTCGACGAACGCGGCGACCTTCTCGTCGGTGCGGTCGGCGACGACCACTTCCTCGATGGGGCGGACCCGCGATATCGCTTCGAGCTGGGTGTACGACTGGACGCCGGCGCCGACGATGCCCATCGACCGAGCGTCCTCGCGGGCGAGGTACTTCGTGGCGACGGCGGCCGCCGCACCGGTGCGCTCGCGGGTGATCGTCGTCCCGTCGAGCAGGGCGAGCGGGACGGCGGTCTCGGGGTCGGAGTAGATCACCGTCCCCATGACCGCCGGGAGGTCGTGATCGCGGGGGTTGTCGGCGTGGCTGTTGACCCACTTGACCGCCGCGGCCTCGAACTCCCCGGCGTCGAGATACGCCGGCATCGACCGGAAATCGCCGTTGTACTGCGGGAGGTCGATGTAGGATTTCGCGGGCATCTGCGCGTCGCCGCGGGCGTCGGCCGCGAAGGCAGCCTCGACCGCCCCGATCATGTCTTCGGTCTGTGCCGCCGCGTCGACTGCGTCGGGGCCCAACAGGCGCGTCTCCATGCCGGCAACTGGTTCACGGACTCACTTAGTTGTTCGACCGCGACAACCGTCGAGACCACACCCCGTGACTGCACCGCTGCGACCGCCTCGTCGCACCGTCGGACCCGGGAACGATCCGCCACCGGGCGAACAGTTACATTCTTAATTATCGTACGTTACAAATTGGGGTGTGAACGCATGTATACAGTGCTGTTACCGGTGGACTCGTCCGAAGACCGAGCGCGGGCGCAGACCGAGGCAGCGGCGGACCTGCCCGACGCCGCGGAGTCGGTGGTCGTGCATCTGTTGCACGTCTTCGACAGTCCGGCAGATGCGCGCGACGAGGCGGTCCGCGAGATCGCCTCCGCGGGGGTCGCCTTCGACGAACTCGACTCGGTGGGAGTCACGGCGACGCTGATGGCGCGGTCGGGAGACCCGGCGACGGAGATCCTGGCGGCGGCCGAGTCGGTCGACGCGGACATGGTCCTGCTCGGCGGGCGCAAGCGCTCGGCGCTCGGGTCGGCGCTGTTCGGCAGCGTCAGTCAGGAGGTCACGCTGGAGGCCGACCGCCCGGTAGTCGTCACCGGCGCGCGGACCGACAGCGGCACGCCGGGTCACCGCTGTCGCAGTTGCGGCGAGGAGTACTTCACCCGTCCGGAGACCGAAATCGCCACCTGCCGGAGTTGCGGTGGCTCGAAAGTCGACCGGCTAGAGGACGCGGAGCGCGAGCAGACGCCGACGGCGTGAGCGGTCCCCCGAATGGCGTCTCGAGCGGAGACGGCCCGCTCTACCGCGACGCGTGGCTACTCTTTTCGAGGAATCGCGGTGGAAAACGGAGACGAGCGACAGAAAGCGGAGCAACCGACCCGAAGTCCGTGATGCGGTGCGGACTCCGGGTCGTATCGCATTCAGTTCACGAGTGGGACGGTTCGTCGGTCACAGTGGGATGGGGTGGGTAGGCTGTGGCCTGACTTACATCATGCCGCCCATGCCGCCGCCCATACCGCCCATGCCGCCGCCCATGCCGCCGCCGGGGCCGCCGGCGGGCGGGCCGCCGTCGTCGCCGTCGTCGCCGGGCGCGCCGCCCTTCAGGTCGCCCGCGGCGATGACGTCGTCGATGCGGAGGATCATGACAGAGGCCTCCGTCGCGCTCTCGACGGCCTGGGTCTTGACCCGCAGCGGTTCGACGACGCCTTCCTCGACCATGTCGATCACGTCGCCGGAGTAGGCGTCGAGACCGACCGTGGTCTCGCCGCTGTCGTGCTGACTGCGCAGGTCGACGAGGGAGTCGATGGGGTCGTGACCCGCGTTCTCGGCGAGCGTGCGCGGGACGACGTCGATGGCGTCGGCGAAGGCCTCGACGGCCAGCTGCTCGCGGCCGCCGACGGAGTCGGCGAAGTCACGCAGTTCGAGCGCGAGCTGGGTCTCGGGCGCACCGCCGCCGGGCAGGACCTGCCCGTCCTCGAGGGTGACGCTGACGACGCCGAGCGAGTCGACGACCGCGCGCTCGACCTCGTCGGCGACGTGCTCGGTGCCGCCGCGGAGGACGAGCGTGACCGCTTTGGCGTCCTCGACGTCCTCGACGAAGATGCGCTGGTCGCCGCCGATCTCCTTCTGGGAGACCGAGCCGGCGAAACCGAGATCGTCGGCGCTGATGTCGTCGATGTTGGAGACGACGCGAGCGCCCGTGGCGCGCGAGAGAGCCTTCATGTCGGAGGTCTTCGCGCGGCGCACGGCCAGGATGCCCTCCTGGGCGAGGTAGTGCTGGGCCATGTCGTCGATGCCCTTCTGGCAGATGACGACGTCCGCGCCGGCCGCGGCGATCTTGTCGACGTACTCTTTGAGCTGCTGTTCCTCCTGGTCGAGGAACTGCTGGAGCTGGTCGGGGTCGGTGACGTTGACCTCGGTGTCGAGTTCGGTCTCGGGAACCTCGATGGGCGTCTCGATGAGGGCGACGTTGGCGTCCTCGACGGAGTAGGGCATGTTCTCGTGGACGCGCTCCTTGTCGATGATGACGCCCTCGACGAGTTCGGACTCGTCGATGGAGCCGCCGACGACGGTCTCGATCTGGACGTTGTCCGTGTCGATGCCGTCCTCGTCAGCGACCGCGCGGACGGCGTCGACGACGAGCGTCGAGAGGGTGTCCTTCGCGTTCTCGGCGCCCTTGCCGGTCATGGCGGTGGCGGCGATGGACTCGAGGATCTCCTGGTCGTCCTCGTCGACTTCGATGGCGAGGTCCTCGAGGACCTCCTTGGCCTTCTCGGCGGCCTGGCGGTACCCCTGCGCGAGGATGGTGGCGTGGATGTCCTGGTCGAGGAGGTCCTCGGCCTTGCCCAGCAGCTCGCCGGAGATGACGACGGCCGTGGTCGTGCCGTCGCCGACCTCGTCCTCCTGGGTGTTGGCGACTTCGACGATCATGTTGGCCGCGGGGTGCTCGATGTCCATCTCGTCGAGGATGGTGACGCCGTCGTTGGTGACGACGACTCCGCCCGAATCGTCGACGAGCATCTTGTCCATGCCTTTCGGACCGAGTGTGGTCCGTACGGACTCGGCGACGGCCTTCCCGGCCGTGATGTTCATCGACTGTGCGTCCTTGCCCGAGGTGCGCTGAGAGTCCTCGGACATGATGATGAGGGGCTGGTTACCCATCTGCTGAGCCATAGTCACCTGAAGGATTGATTGTGATTCTATATAAATGCTTCGGTCACCGGTGCCAGAGCGGCGCTGCCGGCGCGTGCAGTGCATTGTCACACTGTCCCACAGCAGGGTTTAAATGTCGTGAGTCGGCCGGAACGGCGCGAGCGACACTCTGTCGGGCCGCTGGCAGCGCCGGTCGCGAACGGCGGCGGGGAGATGAAAAGCGACTTGACACACTGCGTGCGAACATGACGCGTGACCAGCACGTCCCTCCACACCCAGTTGGCCAGGATACAGTTCCTCCTGCTCGTGGCCGTGAGTCTCCTGAGCGGGTTGGTTATCGGGGACAGCACCAACGCCCAACTGGCCTACGCCGTCATGAGTTTCGTCGCTGTCGCCCTCGCGACGCTGATACTCACCGGCGGACAGTCGCCGTCCCCGGAGTAAGGACCGGTCGACCCGCGAGACTCGCGCCGGGGCGCCGCTCGCACCGACGCTGCCCGCACCGACACCGCCCGCACCGACGCCACTCCCTCCGCCCACCGCGAGCGGCGCGAAATTTATTCACACACGCGACGAACCGACGCTCATGGGGCCGAGCCACACCTGTACCTGCGGGGCGACCCTGCGGTACAAACAGGACATGGAGAAAGAGCCCGGCGGGGTGTATCCGACCTGGAAGTGCCGGCAGTGCGGGACGCCGGTGCCAGGCACGGTCGCGGAGCAGATCCGCCATCAACACCCGTCGTGACCCGGGATCGACGCACCGTGGTCCGTCTCACCGCTCCCGAGGTCACCCTGAGAGGTGGTCGAGCAGGTGGTCGTTCACCGTCGCGACTTCCTCCAGATGGACCCAGTGGGAGGCGTGAGGGAACCGGATGAGTGTGCCGTCATCGCAGTAATCGAGGCTCTCGCGGGCCATCTCGGGGAGCAGCGCCACGTCCTCCTCGCCCCAGCACACGAGCGTCGATGCGGCGACGCGCTCGCGGGCCGGGTCGTCTCGGCGCCGGAGGAGCGCGCGGTACCAGTTCACCGCGGCTCCGATAGCGCCCTCCTGTCGCCAGGCCGCGCGGTAGTGTTCCAGATCAGTGTCGGTGAACGCACCGGGTTCGGCCATCCCCTCGAGCGTCCGCACGAGGTTCTCGGCGTCGTTCCGGCCGAGGTACCACTCCGGCAGGCCCGGGAGCTGGAAGTAGAACATGTACCAGCTGCGGAGCAACTGGCGGGGATTCGTCTTCAGCGTGCGCTCCATGACGGTCGGATGGGGGACGTTCACGATGCCGAGGCGGTCGACGGAGGCGGGGCGACGGAGCGCCAGGTCCCACGCGACCCCGGCGCCCCAGTCGTGACCGACGACGTGAGCCGACTCGCGGCCCTCGGAGTCGACCAGCGCGGCGACGTCCGCCGAAAGCCGTCCCATCCGGTAGCTGTCCAGCCCGTCGGGTCTGTCGCTCAGGTTGTAGCCGCGCTGGTCGGGGACGAGGACGCGATACCCCGCCTCGACGAGCGCGGGTATCTGGTGGCGCCAGCCGTACCAGAAGTCTGGGAAGCCGTGCAGGAGGACGACCAGCGGGTCGTCGGAGTCGCCGGCAGTGACGACGTGGAGAGTCACGTCGTCGCCCCGCACGCCGTCGACCTCTCGATACGAGGACTCGGCCGGGAAATCGAGGATGCTCGCGTCGGTCGTCTGGGTCTGCGGCGTCACGGCCGGCTGTTCGGGTCGCTGTCGCTTACAGGTGTCGGAGGGTGAGAGAACGGTGCGGAGAACCGACCGAACCGGAGACTGTCGGTCAGCCCGGGAACTTGTGGTAGTCGAGGCCCTTGTGTTTCATCTCGTTGTGTTTCTCCTCCAAAAAGGAGTAGACGGTGCCGTGGGGGGCGCCTTCGATGATCATCTCGGCGGCCTCGCGGACGGCGTCGACCTGTTCGGGGTCGCCGATGATCCCCAGCGTCGACCCGTAGATGACGACGGAGGCGCCGGTGAGTTCCTCCATGAGTTCGCGGGTGCGCCCGCCCTCGCCGATGAGCCGGCCCTTGTGGCGCTGGAGGTCGTTCTGGTTGCGCGCGGCGGCGCCGACGTCGATGATGTCGAACAGCATCATCTCGTCGTCGAGCAGGCGCATGGCCTCCTCGGGGGCGAACCCGCGGCCGATGGCCTTCACGATATCGGGGCCTTTCAGCGCGGTGACGGGGTCGCCCGTCGACTCGACTTTCACCTGCCCGGTCTCGCTGTCGACGTCCAGGCGGACCTCCGCCCGGTCTTCGATCTCCCGCAACGTCTCACCCCCCTCGCCGATGAGAACGCCGATCCGGTCCTGCGGAATCTTCACGTGTTGCATACGTTCGCGTAGGTGACTCCGTCGTTTTAAGGCTTTGCTGACGGGCAGAGCGTGTCACACACCCCCACCCAGCGAGAGCCGGCAGACGGGCCGACGGCGCGCTCACTCGTAGCGGAGCGCGTCGATCGGGTCGACGCGAGCGGCCCGCCAGGCCGGATAGAGGCCGGCGAGCGCGCCGACGCCCACGCCGACGGCGACCGCGACCGCGAACCACGTCGGCGCCAGCGTCAGCGGGATCTCGGCGTACTCCGTCGCGGCCCACCCGCCAGCGACGCCGACCGGAACGCCGACGAGCGCGCCCAGCGCCCCCAGGAGAACCGCCTCGGTGAGAAACAGCTGCATCACGTCGCGGTTGCGCGCGCCGACGGCCTTCATGATCCCGATCTCCCTCGTGCGCTCGGTGACGCTGACGAGCATGATGTTCGCGATGCCGACCGCGCCCACCACGAGCGCGATGACGGCGATGCCGGTGACGAAGCGGGTGAGTCGCTCGACGATCCGCTCGATGCGGTCGACGAGGTCGTCGTTGGTCTGGGCGCCGACGGAGAAGCCCGGTGGGAGCAGTTGCGCGGCGTCGGAGGTGTTCCCGTCGAAGTACGCCTGGACGCGCCCCTGGGTCGCGGACGTGTCGCCGGGCGCGGTGACGACGGACACCTGCGGGTAGGCGGTCTGGTCGACCCCCAGGGTGGGGCTCTCGAGGACGGTTCGCGAGAAACGGTCGGCGGGCAGGAACACGCGCGGCTGGTCGCTGAAGGCGGCGAAGGGCAACTGTCCGCCGCTGCCGTTGACGATGCCGGCCACGGTGACCGTCGCGCGCTCGCTCGACTGGAGGGTGATCGTCAGTTCGTCCCCCGCGGAGAGGTTGCCCGCGAACAGCCGCGCCGCGGGACGGTTGATCACGGCTTCGTCGGTGCCGTTGCGAAAGGCCCGTCCCTCGTCGAACGTCGCCGTCGCGAACGCCCGTTCGTCGGTCACCGTCACCTGGTTGCGCGCGACGGTGTCGTTGCCGTGGGCGAGCGAACTGACAGCGAGTTGTCCTCTTGGCACCACCCGCTGGACGCCCTCGATCTCGCGGAGTTGGGAAAGGTCGTACTCGGTGAAGACGGGCTGGGCGCCGCCGAACCCGCCGTCGCCGTCCTCGGACGCGACGAGGTAGACCTCGTTGGCGCTGGAGCCTTCGATCTCCGAGACGACGTCCGCTTTCAGGCTCGCGCCGAAGGTGACGAAGGTGACCACGGCGGCGATGCCGATGACGATGCCCAGCACCGTCAGCGTCGCCCGGAGTTTGTGCGAGCGGATCGACCGTGTACTCGTCCGGAGCGACTCGACGAACTCCATCACCACACCCCCGCGGCCGCTGTCGCGTCGTTCACACCCGTGCCAGGGGACGGACCGAAATCAATCTTCGCCGGCCGGGAGCGAGGAGTGTGCAGTGAAGCGACCTCCGAGAACACGGTGACCACCAACAGCGTGAAAGCCCCCGGCCGCTCCGGTCGGGGGCAGCGAGGGACCGACGGTCCCTCGGGCAATCGGGCGCAAGGCGCCCGATGACCTCGCTGTGCTCCTCGTCGCTCGTTCCACTCCCTCCTGCGGTGCTTACGTCGTCCGCCTTCCCGGGGCGGCCGGCCCCTTTCATTCCCACCCACGTCGGCTGGTTCGACAGTCTGTGCGGGTGGGAATGAAAGGGGCGACGTGTTCGGCGACGCCCGACGACGTAAGCACTGGACCGACCGAAGGGAGGGAAGCGCGCAGCGAGGCGCGCGAGCCGAACGCGTCGGGGCTTTCAGGCTGTCTGCGGTTGCGGTTCCAGTAGTTGCTGCGGGGGCTTTCAGGCTGTCTGCGGTTGCGGTTCCAGTCGTTCCTGCAGAGGCTTTCAGGCTGTTTGCGGTTGCGGCCGCTGGGCCAGTCGCGTTCACGCTGTTTGCGGTCGCTGCATTCTCTTCACGAACCATCACTCCCCCGCCCGTCCGTGGGGTTAAGCGGATCGAGGCCTAACCGTCGCTAATGACTGACGGTCGCGGTTCGATCACGGCGCCGGTGGCCCTGGCCGCAGTGGTCCTCGCAGCCGTCGCCGTCGTGCTCGTCGGTGCCGCCGCTACCGGGGCGATACCGGGCATGGCGGGCGACGACCAGCCCGACGGTGAGACGGTCCTCGACCGCGCCGAGCAGCGCTACGCGACCGCCGACACGCTCGTCGGCGACGCGACGGTCACCGTCGCCAACGGCACCGCCGAACGGTCGGTGAACGTCTCCTACGTCCTGGCGCGCCCGGACCGCGTGCGCGTCGGTGTCGAGGACCGCTATCTCGTCGGCACGAACGGCTCCGTCGCGTGGGTCAGCGCCGACGGCGTCGTCCTCTCGACCCCGGTCCCCGACGCGAACTGGTCGGCCGCGACGGCCGGCCGCTCCGCCGCCGCGAACCGCACCGAAGCTCTCGCCGACCGCTGGCGCGGGCTGAACCGTTCGACTCTCGTCGAACGCGTCCTGACGCTGGTCGAACTGAACGGTCCGGGATCCGGCCTTCCGGCGACGGACTCCGGTCTGCCGGCGAACTGGTCCGAGCGCGTCCCCGCGGCCGGCGACCTCCCAGCGAACTGGACGGCGAACGACGTCCCCACCAACTGGTCCGAACGGATCTCCATCAACTGGTCCGAACGGATCCCCGCCAACTGGTCCGAACGGATCCCCGCCAACTGGTCCGAACGGATCCCCGCCAACTGGTCCGAACGGATCCCTGCCAACTGGTCCGAGCAGACCCATCACGACTGGAGTTCGCAAGTGCCGGCGAACGGGTCGCTCGGCGACGCTCCGGTCAACTGGAGCGAGCGCGCGCGAGCTGCCTGGGCCAACCGCACGAACGTGTGGGCCAACCGCACGAACGTGTGGGCCAACCGCACAGACTCGTGGACCGAGAACGCGAGCGCGTACGCTGGCGAGCGAAACTACACGACCGAACTGGTCGGCACCGAGACGGTCGAGGGGCGCGAGACGTACGTCCTCAGCGTCGACCGTGCGAACGCCACGACGCCGTGGAACGCCACGCTCTGGGTCGACACCGAGGACTACCGACTCCACCGCGCGGCGGTGACCGCCCGCGAGTACCGCGTCACTGTCGACTTCGACACGACGATCAACGCGAGCGTCCGCGACAGCACGTTCCGGCCGCCCGACGACTCCGGTCTGGCGCTCGCCGGCCGCAACACCTACGACAGCTTCGACGCCGCGCAGGCAAACACGTCGCTCGACCTCGGGCGTCTCGACGACGGCTACACCTTCGAGAACGCCACCGTCGCGACCCAGGCTGGCGTGACGGTCGCCGTCCAGCAGTACACCGACGGCGAGCGCTCGGTCGCGCTCGTCGAAACCACCGGGCGTCTCCCCTTCGGCGTCGGCGAGGGCGAAGCCGTGACCGTCGACGGCGCGAGCGCGACCTACGTCGAACGGGACGGCCGCTCGGCCGTCGTCTGGGAGCGTGACGGCACCACCCGCGCCGTCCTCGCCGACCTCCCCCGCGGAGATCTGGTCGCGCTCGCCGAATCCGCGTCCGCGTAGTGTCGCGGGTGGGGGAGCGATTTCGACTGGAGAGACGCAGCTACAGCACCGCCGGACGCAATCGCTCGCGCTCGCTCTCGCGGAGACGATAGGGCGCGAGTTCCGTCTCGAGGTCACCCAGCGCGGCGCGTCGCTCCCGATGGCCGACGAGAAAGTCGCCGATCCGCTCCGCCGCAACCTCCTTCAGTTCGCCCGAGAGCAACGCGCCCGAGCGGTACCGCGCGGCCAGGTCGGCGACGCGCTCGTCGTCGGGTTCGAAGAAACTGTGGAGATACTGGTAGGCCACGTCGACCTCGGGGTCGCCGCCGTGTTCGCGATGTTCGTCGACGTCGACGCGGCCGCCCGAGTGGGCGTGTTGCATCACTTTCTCGCGGACGGTCTCGGGGTCGTCGGTCAACTCGATGGCGGGCGCGTCGTCGGAACTGCTCATCTTCCCCGGCCCGTCGAGCGCGGGGAGGAACTTCCCCAGGAGCGCGCCGGGTTTGGTCGCGTCGAAGCGCTCTTTCGCGGCGACGTCCCGGCAGACCCGGACGTGGGGGTCCTGGTCGACGGCGACGGGGACGAGCGTCGGATGTGGGCCGTGGACGAGTTGCGGGAGCAGGAGGTGGGCGGCCTGCATCGCCGGGTAAAAGGAGAGGCCGACGTTGTCGGGTTCGCCGTAGGTCGCGTCGACGGTCGCCTGGGTGATCCCCTCGGCGAGGCGGGCGGCCTGCGGGTAGAGGACGTCGGCGTCGAGGCGGTCGACGACGATTCTGGTGCGGTCGGGGTCGAAGCCGACCGCGAGCAGGTCACGCAGGTTCGACCGGGTCGCCGCGGCGATCTCCTCGAAGGGCAGGTCTTTCGCGTAGAACTTCTCGTCGTCCGAGAGCGGGATGTAGACGTGCGCGCCGGTCGCCTGCTGGAGGCGCTTCGCGAGGTAGAAGACGAGGACGTGTCCCAGGTGCATCGGTCCCGAAGGTCCGACCCCGGTGACGACGGTGTGGGTGGCGCCCCGCTCGGCGGCTGCGAGGTAGCGGTCCACGTCGCGGCCGGCGTAGAAGACCCGCCGGCGCAGCATGGGGTGGTCGGGGAAACGGGCGACCTGCGCGTCGGTGAGCGGGTCGGCGCCGAACTGCTCGCGCAGGCGGTCGTAATCGACCTCGCCCGCGACAGCGTAGGGCGTGACCGTCGGCTGGTCGGCGGGCGCGGATCCCAGTGGCTGGTCGGCGGGTGCGGACTCCGGCGGCTGGTCGGCGGGCGCGTCGTCGGCGGTCGTGTGGTCGTACAGTTGCTCGGTCGAAGTGTCGTCTGTCATGACTGTGGATCGGCAGCGATGGCTGGCGGGCGAGCGAGCGGGAGAACGAGTGAGCATCGCGCCCGCGGGCGCCGGGTTAGGCCCGGTCGACCGCAGTCGCGACACTGTCCGCTCTCCGGGCGGGCGAGCGCCAGCGCCACGCGAGAGCGGAGTGCATTCGCTCGGAGTGAGGCCGCTCGCGTCAAAAAGCGTTTCGGAGAGCTGTCACTCGGAGCGGTGTGTCTCGGAAGACAGTCACTCCGGGTCGAGATCCGGGTTCGCGTCGGCGCCGACCGCGGGGCCGTTCTGCGAGCGGACGTACCCGACGACGGCGTAGACGAACGGCGTGTCGAGGCCGGCGACGGCGAGTTTGACGAGATACTGGCCGATCATGAGGCCGACCGCCTCGTCGAGCGCCATGCCCTGGAAGGCGACGAACGCGATAGCGATGAAGATGACCGTGTCGACGGCCTGACTCGTGGCCGTCGAGCCGAGATTGCGCAGCCAGAGCATGCGCCCCTCGGTCCGGTCGCGCAGCCAGTGGAACGTGAACACGTCGAGGTTCTGGCTGACGAGGTAAGCGGCCATGCTCCCGACGACGATACCGGTGCTCGCCCCGAGGACGGACTCGAACTCGCCCTGACCGACCGGAGAGAACTCGAAGACGGGCGCCGCGATGGCGAGCCAGACCAGTCCGAGCAGGACGAAGTTCATCGCGAACGCGACGTTGACCAGCCGCGTGGCCGCGCGGCGGCCGTACAGTTCGGCGTAACAGTCCGAGGCGAAGAAGGTCACCGCGTAGGCGAAGGCCGCCGCCGGCACTAACAGCGTGTCCCCGCGCAGCGGCACGCTAAAGGGGACGCCGACGGCGACGATCTTGCTCGCTGTGACCTGCGCCGTGACGAGCGCCGTGACGAACAGCGCGACGAGCACCAGCCGCGGGACCGGTAGCGGGTCGGCGCCCTCGCCGCCCGTCGAGTCGGCGCGCTCACTCCTCATCGTCGAGGCGCCCCTGCCGGGCGTCGATCTCGTCTAGCTGGTCGAGCGTCTTCCGGATCGACGCCCGGATCGCCTCGCTTCGGTTGACGAACTTGCCGTTTTCCCCGACGTGGTCGTCGAGGTCGTCGAGGAGTTCCGCCGGTACTTCGACGCTTATCTTGGGCATCTGTATTCGTCAGATATTCGCTCGGTAATATGATTCTGACGGTCGACGGGCTGGGCCACCTGGCGACGGGCGACGGGGCGGGCCACCCGGCGGCGGGTGGCGGACCCGGACAGCCAGCGACAATCGGCGGCCCCGGGTCACTCGGAGGGCGGCGCGTCCCCGGGTCGACAGCGGCCGGTCCGTCGGAGGACGACGGTGTACTGGTCGGTACCGAGGTCCTGGCTGTCGCCGTACTGCACGGAGCGGGGGACGACGCCGGCGGTGACGACGGCGCGCCAGACCGAGGGGCGCCGGTCGGCCCGCAGAAACCGGGGCTGGGACCCGAACCGCGCGGCGACTTCGTAGGAGTAGTTCCCGGACAAAAGCGCCTGGACGTACGCCTCGCGTTCCGGGTCGGCGAGCAGGGCGGCCCGTCGACTGTAGTCATCGGGCGCGAGGTACTGGAGCGACTCGTGGGCGTTCAACACGATGAACGCCGGACAGCGCTCGGGCATCGCACGCATCCAGTCCGTCCGCGACGGCCGAACGCGGACGCCGTCGACAGTCGTCGTCCGGTCGCCGGGGTGAGAGACGGTGACGCCGTGGGGAACGGGCGCCTCCTGAGGGTCCGTGACGTACGTCTCGACGGTGTCGTTCCCGTCGACGTGTGCGGCGAGCCAGTCGGTCGCCTCGTCCCGGGGCTGACTCGCGTAGCCGAGGACGCCGACGCCGGCGTAGAGTGCGGTCGTGACGAGCAGGACGGCGACGACGGGGCGCGCGACGGCCGGACGGCGCTCGAGCCAGTCGGCGAGCACCACCGCGAGCACGAGCGACAGCAAGACGAGCGCCGGCAGCAGGTGATGTGGGCGGATGTACGACCACACCGAGTAGACGAGTCGGTAGACGGCGACGCCGACGAGCGCGAGGGCGGCCCCGGCGCCGGCGAGCGACGGCTCACGCGCTCGCAGGAGTCCGAGCGGGACGCTCGCCAGCAGCGCGAGGAAAAGCGGCAGTCCGGCGGCGTGGGCCGACCCGCGGAGCAGCCACCACCAGCTCGGCGCGTTCACGTAGCCGTGGAGCGACCCCTTCGACCCCGCGCCCCTCGCGATACGGTCGAGGAGGACGTCGGGGCCGTTCAGTAACACGCCCGGATAGCCGACGAACACCGCGACCGCGCCGCAGGCTCCGCCCGCGAGAAGGAGTCTCGGTCGCGCTAGCGCGGAGGCTCGCGTCGTTTCGGGGCGGCGCGCGCGCAGGAGAACGGCCGCCCCGAGCAGGGGTATCGCCACGGCGGCGGTGAGTTTGAACGCCATCGCGGTGCCGCCGGCGAGAGATCCGGCGTAGAACCAGTTGGCCGCTCCCGTCTCCACGTACCGGAGTGCGGCGTAGACGACACAGAGCAGGAAAAACAGCGAGGGGATGTCCTCGCCGACCTCGTGAGCCACGACCAGAAAGCCCCAGGTCAGGCTCAAAAGCAGCGCCGCGAGTCGCCCCGCGCGACGGCCGTCCATGACCGTTCCGATGCGGTAGGCCAGGTAGACACAGCCGACGGCGAAGGCGACGGTCGTCAGCCTGGCCGCCAGGACTGTGACCGTCCAGAGCCAGCCCGGGAGCTCGAGCCAGTGGGTCCACAGGCCGCCGCTCCAGGCGTCGGTCGTCGCCGTCGCGAGGTCGAGCCGTCCGGTCACGAAGAGATACGCGACCGCGGGGAGCGCGACGGCGCCGTACAGGTACATCGTCGCCCCGTAGGTCCGCCAGTAGTCGACGCCTTCGCGGAGCGAGTCGAGACCCGGGTCGGCGACGACGAAACCCAGCGTCTCGAACGGGTCGATCACTCGCCAGCGCTCGTCGCGCGTCGCGAAGTTCGGGACGCGGTGCCAGAACCAGAACCCCGCGAGCACGAGCGCAAGCACCAGGATGTAGGGCAGATACGGGTCGGCACGGAGGTCGTCTACCACCGCCGCTCTCGCCCGCCGGAGACGGTCGGTGACCGGTGAGAGCAGTGACCGCGGGACGGCAGTCATTCGCGTCGACGGAGACGGTCACCGACCGCCAGCAGTGCGACCAGCGCGACGATGACGCCCATTCCAGGGCCGTCCGCCGTCGAGGTGTCCTGTCCCGGGTCCTCGGCCGCTTCGGGACGGTCCGTGCTCGGACTCGGCGACGTCAGTCCCGACGTCGGCGTCGACGTCGGCGACTCCGTCGGCGTTGGCGTGGCCGAGTTCTGGGTGGCTGTCGGTGAATCCGTGGGTGTGGGCGTCGGTATCGGGGTCCCCGTCGGCGTGAGCGTCGGTGTCAGTGTCGGGGTTGGCGTCACCGTCGGCGTCGGCGTTGCGGTCGGGGTCGGCGTCACAGTTGGTGTCGCTGTCGGTGTTGCGGTCGGCGTCGGCGTTGCGTTTGCCGTCGGCGTCGGCGTTGCGGTCGGGGTCGGTGTTGCGGTCGGCGTCGGCGTTGCGGTCGGGGTCGGTGTTGCGGTCGGCGTCGGCGTTGCGGTCGGGGTCGGTGTTGCGGTCGGGGTCGGTGTTGCGGTCGGGGTCGGTGTTGCGGTCGGCGTCGGCGTTGTGGTCGGGGTCGGTGTTGCGGTCGGCGTGGGTGTCGGTGTGGACGTGTCGGCCGGTTCGGGTTCGACTTCGATGGTGACGATGTCGGAGTCGGTGGCGCCGTCGGCGTCCGTGACGGTGACTCTGAGTTCGATGTCGGTCTCCGATTCGAGGGACGGAACCGTCACCGTCGGCGTCGCCGTGTCGGGGCCCGTGATCGTCACGTCGGGGTCGGTTTGCAGGAAGACCTGCGACCACGAATACGAGAGGCTGTCCCCGTCGGGGTCGCTCGAACCGGTCGCGTCCAGCGTGACTGACTCGCCGGCGGTCACGGTCCGGGGTGGTCCCGCATCAGCCGTCGGCTGCGCGTTCGGCGTCGGTGTCGCAGTCGGCGTCGGTGTGGCGGTTGGCGTGGGCGTTGCGGTTGGCGTCGGTGTCGGCGTCGGCGTCGCTGTCGGAGTTGGCGTCGGCGTGGGCGTCGGCGTCGCTGTCGGAGTTGGCGTCGGTGTCGGCGTCGGCGTCGCTGTCGGAG